>Ga0208959_1000270_pt1 | contig 12026 bp, 8 predicted proteins | sample AOAMet2_C27A4_80_2_FD_188077 | JGI IMG/M metagenome (GOLD analysis project Ga0208959, IMG submission 188077) | Ammonia-oxidizing marine microbial communities from Monterey Bay, California, USA - C0912_C27A4_80 (SPAdes) | ecosystem: Environmental > Aquatic > Marine > Intertidal zone | place... | reverse complement strand
CGAGCATCAGGCTGAAAGCAATCCCGGTGACAATATTTGAAGCAGCAGTATAAAAAGTACGCTCCGCACCATCTCCCGGTGCCCAGCTTTCTTTAGCATGATCATGAGCTACTCCAGCATGGTCGTGTGCAGCAGGCAGAATTTCGTGAGTTGTTGCCACTCTTTGGTGCACATCAAGCGCTACTCCATTCAAGACATGAACATGCTTAATTCCGGAAGCACCATGAGAATGCGGAACAGCAATTTCAGCTATTTCATATTTTTCCGCCTCTAAAATAAGCGGTGTGACCCTCAGCATTTGCGCGCCTGTATATAAAACGCCCGCAACAAAACCTGTCAAAAGAACGGTCGTCAAAGCTCTTGAAATCATTTGATTTATCCGTTATTGAGTTTTAGTGGCAAGGAAAAGTGGCAGCATGTCGAGTATCGTGAGCCGCATTGTGCATGAAGTTGCCAGAACCTTGAGCGAATCCAACCGCAAAAAGCAGAACCACACCTGCCGAAAACATCAGCACCGCGGTTATCATCCTCTGCGAAAAAACTCCGGCATCACTCGTATCCAGAGAAGTTGCTGCTACTGTAGCAATAGTTTTAGTTGTCATATATATCTCCTGGAAAAATGGATTACAGTTTGTAACAAACCGGAGAGACAAGCAGGAATGGTGGGATCACAGCGAGCTGTTGATTCCATTTACTATTTGCCTCGAATAGTCTGTATTGGAAATATCAAGGCAGGTCTCCTGACTTATGGAAGTGAACAAAAACACCTTCCCAAAAACAAACATTGCGTTTACTTTCAGTGGCTTATGTTTTTATTTTTTCCAATTACAGTTACGAGGATAGTTCCCGAATCACACGGGATTCCATGCTTTTAACTCACAAGAAAACAATAAACGCATTCTCGATAAGCATACCTTGAAAGTAGTGATTATAGCGCCCTGGTATTAAATAGCAAGTAAAAACAACTGTCGCAAACGCATTTAGACCCAGCTATATGTTATTAACACGATTCCACTCAAAGTTACCACCGCACCGACCCATGCCATTAAAGGTGGTCGGTTACCGGTACTAATCCAGAGCATGGGTAAAATGAGCACCGGCGTTGTCGCGGAAAGTGTGGTTACAACTCCTGCGTCTCCTAGTGCCAATCCGTACAAAAGGAGGGTCATGCCTATTCCCATTGCTAAAAATCCACTGATCATAATTATACCGATGAGTTTCACCGTGTACGAGGTTTTCGGTCTGAAAAGTGGATTAGGAATGAAACCGACACACAACAGACAAAGTGCTGAGATTCCAACTCTGATTGCTGATGCAGTAACCGGATCAACACCTTCCGCCATAATGGGTCGAGCGATGATTGATCCGGCGGCCTGTCCAAAAGCTGCCAGCAAACCCAGCACGATTCCATAACGCAGTCTGCCTTGAGTAGAATCCATGACTTGCGGTTCATTGCTATTTCGCCGACCTAAAATGGCAATCAAAACACCCACTGTCACAATCCCACAGCCAAGCAGAGTGAGCCAGGGCAGATGTTCTTCCAAAATAAACCAGCCCATAATCACCGTCATCGGCGCGTTGAGTGCAAAAATGACTGAAGTGCGGCTCGGCCCCAAGCGCTGCAGAGCACCGAAAAGCGCTGTGTCTCCCAGAAAAATTCCGAAGAGTCCAGAAATCATCAGTGTTTGAATTGTACCCAAAGGAAATTCGCGCCATGCTCCTGTCAGAAATGAAATCCCGGCAAGCAGCAGAAAAACAAGCGACATCCGCACCCTGTTAAAGGCCAGCGGTCCTAATTTATGAATTGCGCTGATTGAGATTAAACCACTAAGAGCCCAACAAAAAGCAGCACTCAACGCAGCCAGTTCTGCAATTATCATTTTGCTATTTTTTCGGATATATTTGCAGGATCTCAGCGATCAGCGAAGCGGCTTGCGGAAAATATAGATGTACGTAAGAGGCATGCAGGTTGGCAGTGCGGAAACCTTCTGTGCGGGAAATTCCTGTTGAGTGACGTTTTACATTCCAAAGATTGGCTCTGTTTGTTTCTGCTGACCAGCGTGAATAATGAAATTCGTGGCCGCGCACCTCTCCTTTTTCAGGCAAAGCTATTTTGCAGTAGCCAAACTGCTGAAGCCGTTTTGTCATTTCAACCATACCCGGGACAACCCCAGCCATCGCCAGACTTTGTCCGGATTGCAATTTCATTGATTCCGCCAAAATCATCAAGCCTCCACATTCCGCATAAGTCGGCATTCCGGATTCCACCGTTTTTTTAAGCGAGCTGAGCATACTTTTATTTGCAGAAATTTTTTCTGCAAATACTTCCGGGAAACCTCCACCTAATAGCAGGGCCTCCACATTTTCCGGAACGTGACTGTCATTCAACGGTGAAAAGGACACGATTTCCGCACCCTGCTGCCGAAGCCATTCCAGATTGGCGGCATAATAAAAATGGAACGCCTCATCCTGTGCCACAGCGATACGTTTGCAGAATTTTAGCGGAGTACTGTTCTGAGTGTTTTTTTGTGCAACTGACTCGGAAAGGACCTGAAATTTTTTAACAAGCAGATCAAGGTCAAAATATTTTTCCGCCAGTTCAGCCAATTCATTTGAGTCCGCAAATTTTTGTTCTACTCCGGGCTGCAAACCTAAATGCCGCTCCGGCCAGTCGAGTTCCGGAATTTCAGACAGTGCTCCCAGAATCGGAATTTCTAAGGTAGAACAGGCTTTACGCAGATATTCCGCATGACTTTCACTGTTTACCTGATTGAGGATAATTCCGGAAAATAATTCTTCTCCACCTGCTTCCGCGATAAAACCATTAATTGCCGCAGTGATAGAACGTCCCGCGTTACGGCAAGGTACCACCAGCAAAATCGGCCATCCGAGCCAACGCGCGATTTCCATCGTGCTTCCAGAATCATTTGTGGGATCGGAACCATCAAAAAGCCCCATCACACCTTCCGCAATGCCAAAAGCATTTTCCGTAAATTGTTCCGCGGCCTGAACAACATGCTCACGTCCCATGATCCATGGATCGAGATTTACAGAAGATTTGGCTGAGAAATGGGAATGGAATCCCGGATCAATGTAATCCGGACCTACTTTGAAAGGCTGTACCGCTAAATTACGCTGGCGTAACGCGCCAAGAAGCAGGCAAGTAACTGCGGTTTTTCCGCCACTGCTGTGCATTCCAGCGACGATGAGACCTTTATGTTTATAATTATTTGGGGCTTGCATCTCAGTCTAGTGCAATCAGGCGGACTTCCGTCCCCTCGACCAATTGCGGAAGCCAATGTCGCATTCCACGCTGTAACTGAGGATACAGCCACGCGGTTGTCCGGACTCTTTCAGAAAGACTCAGGAGCGCTTTCCGGAACCGTTTTTTACTTTCAGGAACCGTTTTTTCAGGGTCAGGACTGAGCATTCCATCAGAACAAAGCAAAACACGGTCACCAATTAAAACACCTTGTTTTTGAATAGCATTACGCAACTGATTTAAAGCAGGCGTCAAATGACTCTTTCCGGCAGCTTCAGTAATTTGCTCCAGAGTTTTCCGCACCGCCTGTGCTGTACCACGTTTAATCCACCAATTTAGTTTACCCTTTTGCAGTACCAGAACGTGAAAGCGGCTGCCGAAAGTTTTTGCGCCAAGCATCAGGATAGCGTTACGTGCTTCATTCAAAAAACGGGCGGAAGGCCCGCTGCCGATGCTTCCTGCAGAACGACTTGCATCAATAAACAGCCAAAAATTAGGCCGTCTTGCCGGTTTGCGAAAGCGGAGATGCCACGCTTTTCCCGGAGACCAGCCTCTCAACAGAGAAGCCTTCAACGAGGAATTCCAACAAAGCCGCGCATGAGAAACGTGTGCCGGCACTGGACGTGAAGTTCCCGAAACAAATGCATCCGGAGACTGCTTTTTTTCCGGACTCTTCCACCACGAAGCCAGTTCCGAATGAGCTAGAAATTGAGAGTTCTCAAGTTTAATATTTTCTGTCAGTGCAGAAGTTGGAGATGCGGAAGTTTTAGGCATTTGCAGACTTTTTGGTTCCAGCTTCTCGGGAGGCGGTTGCGGAAGTTTAATTTCAGGTTTCGGATTTTGATTTTCCGGAGGTAGATTTTCCTGCCGATGTCCGAGACACAAAATCCAGGCTTCCGCCAGATCTTCCGCAGAAACAGTAGTTTCTCCACGCCATGCCGCAGCGCAGCGTACAGTTCGTAGGACACCAAGCTCGGCGCGCACTCCTTCCAAATTAAGCGCAGTGGCTTTTTCCGCGACTTCAGTACGCAGGTTTTCCGTAATTTCAACATTTTTCAGTTGTTGCCGAACTTCAATAATTTGTGCCTTCAACTTTTGCAGATTTTTTTGATGTTCTTCCAAAAACAATTGCGGATCATCGTCAAAATCCATACGCACCCGAACAATTTCGCGACGCTGCTCAACACTAAAATCGTCACGTATCAAAATTCCGTGCATGAATCTGTCAGTTAATTGCGGACGCAAATCACCTTCTTCCGGATTCATTGAGCCAATTAAAATATAACGCGCGTTTACAGTTTTTGAAAGGCCGTCCCTTTCAATGCGATGCTGACCGCTGGCGGCGGAATCCAAAATCGAATCCACCAGATGATCGGGCAGCAAATTGACTTCGTCTATGTAAAGCACACCTGAGTCTGCTTGTTGGATCAAACCGGTTTGTGCAGACCATTCTCCGTTTTCAAGCAAACGGGACGCGTCGATAGAACCCAATAAGCGATCCTCAGTTGTTCCCAGTGGAACCTCTACAAACGGTGGCGTTTTGGCTTTTTCCGCAGCAGGTAATATTTCCCGAAAGGCCCGCGCCAGCGTGCTTTTTGCGCAACCTCGATGTCCCATCAGCAATAAACCACCAAGTCTAGGATCTATTGCATGATAAAGCAGCGACCGTTTAACCAGATCCATGCCAACAATTGCGGTAAAAGGGAAAGTATAATTCATGATTATTTCTTTTTAATTTTTGAAAACACTGATTCTGCCAAGTCGCAAACAAACACTCAAGCCAGTTTAAGCGAAATAGTAGATTCGCTTTTGGCCGGCTGCTCATTTGATTCTATGAACCTTAAACCGGCCGGTCCAGATTTCGATACTGAATGGCCTCTGCAACATGGAGAGTATCGATGTTTTCCTGCTCCGCTAGATCGGCAATCGTACGGGCAACTTTGAGGATACGGTCATAGGCTCTGGCACTCAAGCCCATTTTGGTCATGGCCTGTTCCAGCATTTTTCTTGAAGCATCCGAAAGCTCTGCATGACTTTCCAACTCCTTGCGTGTCATTCCGGAGTTATTTCTGGTCGAGGAATTCCGAAACCGCTCCTGCTGAATTTGACGGGAACGGACAACACGTTCCCGAATATTTTTGGAAGATTCCCCCTGTCTTTCTTCTGCCAATTTTTCATATTCAACAGCAGGAACCGTGAGGTGAATATCAATCCGGTCCAGTAAAGGTCCGGAAATTTTGGCGCGGTACTTTTGAATTTGCTGTGTAGGACAGTTACATTCCCTGCGGTTTTCACCTTGACCTGTTGGTGCTCCATGATAACCGCAAGGGCATGGATTCATCGAAGCCAAAAGCATAAATTTGCATGGGAACTCTAAAGACATTGCCGCCCGTGAAATCGTCAATCTCCCGTCTTCCAAAGGCTGCCGGAGCAGTTCGAGAGTTGCTCGGGGAAATTCTGGAAACTCATCAAGAAATAAAACTCCGTTGTGTGATAATGATATTTCACCCGGGCCAGGAATACTCCCTCCTCCGACCAGCCCGGCTTGTGAAATTGTGTGATGCGGAAATCTGAAAGGGCGTGCTGAAATTAATGCTGTACCGGAAGGAATTAAACCTGCGATACTGTGAATTTTAGTGCATTCCAGCGCTTCGTAGAAACTGAGAGGTGGCAGGATTGAGCTCATTCGGCGGGCAAGCATCGTTTTGCCGGAACCGGGAGGACCAAGCATCAGCAAATTATGCGAACCGGCAGCCGCCACTTCAAGAGCACGTTTGACGTGCTCCTGTCCTTTTACATCCTGAAAATCTTCCTCAAAATGCTGTTGCTGTGAAAAGATTTTTGCTGGATCATAATCAAGAGGTGTGATTTGCAAATCACCTTTTAAATATTGTACAACTTCAGACAGTGTGGAAACCGGAACTCTTCTTATGCCTTCAACAACCGCTGCTTCCGCTTCATTTGCTTTGGGAAGAATCAACTGCTCCAATTCATGGTCCTTCGTTGCCACGGCTACAGGCAAAATGCCGCGCACTGGCCGGATTTCACCATCGAGTGACAATTCTCCCACCACCATTGCACGGCTCAGATTTTCCGGCGGGAACAACCCCATCGTTCCTAATAAAGCCAGGGCAATCGGCAAATCAAAACCGGAGCCGATTTTACGCAAAGGTGCAGGAGCCAAATTTACCACCACCCTGCGCACAGGGAAGCTGAATCCGGAGTTGTTGACTGCGGACAAAACACGATCACGGCTTTCCTTGATCGTACCATCCGGCAGGCCCACGATATTGAAAACGCTCATCCCAACCGTAACATCGACCTCTACCTCAATCAAATGGGCGTCGATTCCTAAAACTGTGGCAGAAAATGTCTTGGCAATCATCGTGACTATAGAACACGAGTTGTGTCTTAATTTGATATTTAAAGGAAATCAAAACTGAAATGATCATTCTGCTTGCTATAACTAAGTCATTCACAAATATACGCACTCTAAAAATATTAGTATTTCAGCCACCAGTTTTATTCATTTTTACCGTGTTATCAAAAAAATTACGGTTAAGGATAAAGAAATCCGTTTCCGGTGTACGAATATTCAGCCCCTCAATCTGCTTAGTTAAGCTGACATCTATTCCATTAATTTTAGTCAATAATTTTTTATTATCATCAAAAGCGTATTCAATTAAATATTGCCCATGGTTTGTCTTGTTCAAGTACAATTTTTGAGTGTTTATTTTCACCTCATAACTTCCCTGTTTGTCATAAATGTCATCAAATACACGACGCTCAAAGAAAAAAGTGCTGGAGATTTTCATTTCACCATGTTTCACCCAATTATTGCCTTCATAGTCTATCCTGATTTCATCGCACTTCATTTTAATTTTTATATTTAATAGCAAAGAAATATAAGCTGTACACTTATTGGTTTGTATCTTTGTTATCGAATTGAGAATGAGTGAACTTTGAGTATTTGCAAATACTATGTTTAATATATCCCATTTTACAGACAAATCAAGAAGATCTACTTTCATGTTTTGCTTGGTAAATTTTGGATGATCATCCCCCCAGTCAACATCAAGATTGCGGTTGAGATTGTTAGTGAGTTTTTCAGAAATATCTCCGGCATAAACAATAATCAGCAAAAAGAGGAAGGATATTATAAAAGCAAATATTATGAAGAATTTTTTCATAGAAGATCCTTTTTTACTGACCAAATCATATAATCTTTGAAAAACAACTCAGTTTCTTCATAGTTTTTTTCAAGCAACCATCTGATAATTTCTGACTGTTCAAAATGATCCCTCATAACAAGCACAAGTTTACCGCAAGAATTCTTATCAGCTGACCCACTCGAAGATTTGAAGAAACGTAAACCTCTAGGATCTAAAGTATATGCAGATGAATCTGCGTTACAATTATCATTAAAATACTGTGCAAATTCCCCGGAATAACCAATATCAGTCACATAAGGTTTTGTGTATTCAGAATATGCACGCCAATAGCTGAATGATCCTTGCAAAAATATGATCAATAATAAAACAAATGCTAATAGTTTTTTAATCTTTTTTTCGTAACTTATTAACAAAGACATGTTTAAAGCAATGACTGGTGCAAGAAATTGATAATGATAAGAAACCATTTGCATTCCAGTTATAAAGAATATTATGCATGAAAAATTAATCACTGCTAAAACAATTAAGATTTTATGAGTAGTGAGTTCATTCACATCATTATCAATAATGTTAATATTTAAATAATTACTAATTTTAATTCCTCTTAATGAAACCCATGTTGAATACACTAATAACGAAAGCAACAAAATAGAGGATCCAGTTAATACAATATTTATTAATTTAGCATATGGATATGTATTCGTCCCGTAAGCAAGATAGGTGGTATATTCTGAATTCAATACCCAACCTCCTAGGTAGTTCAAATATTCAATAATTGAAATTGAAAACCCTTTATATAGCTTTTGTCCTGATTTAAAACCATCCCATTCAAAAATAAATAAATGATAATGTATCCATGGATAAACCAATGCCAGTTGAATAGCAACATGTACTACTTGATTTACTAGACTTGGTAATTTTCTAAAAAGAAATAAAATGAGGATAAAAGAGGGGATCAGTGCAATTGCTTGAGGCATCATTTGCACCATAAAATTTATTACTATACCAGCAATATGAAAATATATTACGGATGTTTTATCATTCAAATATTTAAAAACTGAAACGATAAACAATGACATGAAAAAGGGAATATAATTTGGATTCCAAAAAAAGGATGAAAAAAATAATGTGGAAACATGTGTGGCGGAAAATAGCAAATATAAAACATATTCCTGAAAGCTATATTTTGAGTAAATATACCTGGTTACAATCATTACTCCTAAAATATTCATAACTGCAACAGACCAATATAAAAATATTGGATCGTCTGAAATATATACTAATGGTGCTATAAGATAATAAAATGCGGGGAATGAGTGCATTCTATTGCTGTGCAAATATCCTACTAATGGGAATTTCCCATTAAGGACATCTTTTGCTAAATTGACTGCCAAAGTTTGATCATGCCAAATTGAATTAGAGGGTATTGTAAGCACGTAATATATTGAGATAGCAATAAAAAATAATAACAAGACTGAAAAATATTTTATATCTATTTTCTGCATATTACCTAATTTTGGTTTTTCGAAATTTGTATAATTTAATTCTCAGTAAGGATTATTCTCACATTCTACCAATTGTTTTTTCCTTTTCACAAATATACAACTTAATGTCCCCAAAACTAATCGGGATCATTATTTTTTGCGGCATGGCGCTTCTTGCAACATTAAGTGGTTTTCCTAACCAGACCGGTAAAATTGCAATTATTTTACCCACCAAATAATGAATGGATACATAGTGTACATATTTTTTCGATGCTAATATTTTAAATCCTGCTTTGTTCAGTAACTGCTCAGTAGTGTCTGTTTTATAATAAAACAAGTGCATTTCCATTAACCAGGGCCAGTGTTTACCCATTATTTTTGGGAACCAATTATCTATATCAAGTGTGGAAAAGCAAAAAATGCTATTCTGCTTCATTATTGAGTTTGTCTGGACAAGAAATGCTGAAGGATCACTCAGATGCTCTAGTACATCCCAAGCTACAACTGCATCATAATCTGACGGCAAGTCTTTGATATTGTCTTCAAGTGTGCCTGTTTTAGTGTTTATATTCAGTTGACTCCTTGCATATTCAGCTGCCCATTTTGATGGTTCAACACCAATACAATCCCAGTTGTTATATTTCTTTTTGAATGTGTCTAAAAAAAATCCGCAATAAGACCCAACCTCAAGAAGATTTCCTTTGTCAGGCAGAAACGGGGAAATTTGAGATAAAGATTCTTGAAAGGTTCTATAACGAGATTTTTTATTTAGTAAATATGTAGGATCCTGAACATCAGCATATATAGTTTCGATATTCTTTGGGTAACTTGACTCCGGGACAAAACTTAGGTCGCAAACAAGGCAATTTATTACCTGAGGTTTGGATTTGTGTTCCAGGCTGGTGCACTGATAGGCTTGCGCTCCAGCAATGTCATTAAAAGTATCTTCATGATTAATTTCTACAAGACACTGACTGTTGCAAAAGTAACAAGAACTCTTTATTCCTCCAGGATTGTTTAACTGTGTTTGTTTTTTATAAAATCTTGACAGGAACAAATATGCGAGCTTATACAAGCTCCTGAATATCTCAGTTTTTGGGATTTTAGAATTGCCGTGAAAACGATCTTTAAAGTGTATTGGAACTTCAGCCATTACTGCATCAACACACTTTAATTCATAAACACACTCGAGGAAAAACGAGTAGCCATTTGATTTTATTGCACTAAGATTCAAGCTGTTAAACAAACTGACACGAAACGCTCTAAATGAAGTCGTGCATTCGTGTATCTTAATTCCGAGTGTCAATCTGGCAATTTTATTCGCTATCAGACTCACCCATTTTCTGTAGCCTTCATAATCACTTTTCCCACCTTTCATGTAACGTGAGCCAATAATAAAATCTGAGCTCTTTAACTTTTCCAGCATTTGCGGGATAGTGCCTGGAGAGTGTGAAAAATCAGCATCCATAGTAACCAGTTCCTCATATTTATTTTTCAAAGCATAAATCATGGCGGCTCTATGTGCTGACCCTACTCCCATTTTCCTTGGTCTGTGAATAACAGTAAGGCAGGTGTGTGTTGCGTTGAGTTTTTCGAGGCTTTCTTTTGTACCATCTGTGGAATTATCATCAATAATTAAAACATCATATTCTGGAGAAATCTTAATTATATCGGAAAAAAGATCTGAGATATTTAGATTTTCGTTATAAGTTGCTATAAATACTAAAATTTTGTTTTTCGACATCAGTCTAGATTTTTTCTATTTGTTTTGACTCAAAATATGAATTACGTTAACAAGTACATTTATTTCAGATGAAACTCGTTAATTTATAGGCTTGATATTATTTATTCGTTTATAAACAACAAGATGGTCAAATCCAGAAACTTTACTGGCTTGTGCATTAATTGACAAATCTTTTAGGCAAAGATTCATGTCACTAATTCCGTAATGCCCAAGCTGAGGAACTAAGACAACATATTCGACAGGAATACTTCTAATAGAATAAATATGAGATACCATCCCACAAGGTTGCCCCTCATTTTGAAGATACCATTGAAGTTTTTCTCTTTGAAATAAAGGGCCAATATTACTTTGTACAGCAATCCTTTTTCCTTCAGACATGCTATCAAACTTCTTTAACTCACTTAATATTTGCAAATCCATAGATGACGGAATTGATTTCCATAAAATGCGCATCGGGCTGGCCGGTAATAACGCAAATACAAATGCTAACCAAAATAATGCCAGCCCATGAAATAATCGTTTCTTCCCATATTTATTTATAAAGTCAGAGGCAATGATGCGATTTAAGCATAGAATAGCAGAAATAAATAAAAGCGGAGCTGTTAGGTCATCATAATGAAAACTGGTAGAATAAAGATTTTTGTCAGTAGCCAATAAATTTACGCCAATTGCGGGACCTGCAATAATTCCATATTTCCAATAAATTATAGGCAAAAAGCCAAAGGGTATTAACAATTTGGCTAGATATATTGATTTACCAAGGACATCATTAATTAAGGATATGTTCTCAATATTACCTGTTGTCCAAGCCGGAGCATAATTTCTGTAAAAAGGCATTATGACCCACATAATTACTACAATTGCAGATATTCCTAAAATTACAAAAATAAACCCGCCTTTTTTTTGCTGAGTATTCAGAATCATATATAAACCAAAACCAATCAACACACTTGCTAAATGCTCCTTTAAACCTATCAAAAAAATAAACACCAGGGTCATCTTCCACCACTCTTTTTTTTGTAGACATAAAAAAGAATATAAAATTGCAGGAGCAGCCAATGAGGAAGGATGAAAAGCGAAATAAGAGCTGTTTACAATAGGAGCATAAAAAAACAACCAAAACATAGATAGCGCTATGCCAACATAATAAACATGCTTTTTTTCTGCGAACACGTTGTCACATATTTTCCAGATCATTAGAGGAGATACAATTAATGCCAGGACTTTACTCAGTGTCATCCAGTTTGAACTTGGGTAAAACCAATAAAATATACTCAGAAAAGACATGGATGGTGTGAAATGATCTCCCCAGTTGTGGGTTAAATTATATGAAGAGTAAAATTTTCCTTTTGATGTATTAAATA
>Ga0208959_1000260_pt1 | contig 12194 bp, 9 predicted proteins | sample AOAMet2_C27A4_80_2_FD_188077 | JGI IMG/M metagenome (GOLD analysis project Ga0208959, IMG submission 188077) | Ammonia-oxidizing marine microbial communities from Monterey Bay, California, USA - C0912_C27A4_80 (SPAdes) | ecosystem: Environmental > Aquatic > Marine > Intertidal zone | place... | reverse complement strand
GACGGTGGTGGTTTTGCTCCCGCTGATGGTGAGGGTTTCGCCGGTCAGGGCGATCCTCCCGAAGGTGGTTTCGCTCCTGCTGATGGTGAGGGTTTCGCCGGTCAGGGCGATCCTCCCGAAGGTGGTTTCGCTCCTGCTGATGGTGAGGGATTCGTCGGCGACGGCGAGGCACCAGAAGGCCGGCCTGGCCCCATGGCGGCGGGCGGCTTCATTGACCCCTTCGCCAATGAGGGAGGTTTCGCCGGATTTGGCGACGGTGGCGACGGTGGTGGTTTCGCCGGATTTGGTGACGGTGGCGACGGTGGTGAGGGCAACCCGTTCGGCGGGTTCATTGGTGCTCCCGGTAATGCCGAGGCGTTCGACGACTTCGGCGAGCAGCCCGGAAACGCCGGGTCCTTCTTCTTTGACAATGTCCTCGGTCCAGCGGCGCCCCGAGGCCCCGGCGGACAGCCGGAAGGGGACCCCGGCGACCCGAACATGGATCTCGGCGACCCGAACATGGATCCCGGCGACCCGAACATGGGTACCGGTGGTGGAGGCGTTGGTTGGCGGGGCCCGACCTTCGAACGAGGTGACGACGGCGGCCTGAAGGGCGACTTCTTCGCTCCCCAGAAGGCGTTCACTTTCGGTGCCCCCGGTGGTGGCGATCCGAACGCTGGCGGCGAGGGCGGCGCCCCAGACCCGTTCGGTGACTTCTTCGGAGAGTTTGTCGGCCCAGAGGGTGAAGCAGGCGCCAGTGGCCCCGAGGGTGCTCCCAGGTTGGCCAATGGCGTGCAGGCCTTCTTCGATCCGAACCAGGAGGGTGGGTTCAACCCGAATGACTTCTTTGAGGATGCTCGTGGTCCCGGTGCCGGGGGCCCCGGCGGTGCCCCGCCGCTCGGCGAGGACGGTCAGCCACTGGAGGGCGGCGATCCGAACGCCCCGGCCGGAGGGTTCGTTCCCGGCCTCGCCTTCGAGGATGAGGGAGCCCGGCAGTTCCAGCCGCCGGTGGCCTTCGACATGGGCGAGGGTGGTCAGGCCATGGCCTGGGAGGACGGCATGAGTCAGGTCCGCCAGGAGGACGGCAGCATGAACGTCTTCTGGGGCGACGGAAAGACCCTCGAGCGTGAGGTCGCCAATGATGGTGGCTTCCGTCAGGTGAACCCGGACGGCACCGAGCTGGTCCAACGGGCCGACGGGTCAAGTGAGTTCACCAACCGGGCCGGCGAGGCCATCACCAGGGAACGCACCGATGACGGTGGTTTCCGGGTCGAGCGGCCCGACGGTGGGCTGGTCTTCGAGTCGGCGGATGGTGCCAAGTCGCACTTCGAGCCCTCGGGCTGGTCCCGCGAGCAGGTCATCGATCCCGAGTCGGGCGCCGTGATGACCCGAGGTTCGGACGGTCTCGTGGAGATCGTCAACCCCGACGGCACGTTCAATCGGATCAATCCGGACGGCTCCCAGGACCAGGCGTTCCTCGGTGAGGCCGGCGAGCTCATCACCCAGAACGGCGACGGGTCGCAGCGCACCATGCACGCCGATGGCACCGAGGAGTTCCAGGACGCCTCGGGCTACGGCGGCAAGAAGGTCCAATCCGACGACGGCTCGTTCGTAACGCTGATGACCGACGGGGCGTCCACGATGGAGGCTGAGGACGGAAGTTGGGCCATTGATGTGGCACCCAACGGTGAACGTACTGTCACGTCGACCCTGGAGGACGGCACCGTCCAGAAGAACCTCCCGGACGGCGGCGTGCAACGGTATAACCCGGAGATCGGGGCAACCACATTTACTACTCCGGAGGGCGGTGACTACATCACCCGAGAAAACCCTGACGGCAGCGTTGTGGTGACTGACCCGACGGGCATGGTCACCGAATCCGACCCGGTCACAGGCAGCACCGTCGTGACGTTCGCCGACGGCTCGGTCCAAAGCACTGAACGTCTTGAGGATGGTTCACTAGCCACCACCCTTCCCACCGGTGACCTAGTCGTCACTGCGCCAGACGGGAGTCAGACCGTGGTGACGGCGGAGGGTGGCACAACTCAGACTGAGGTGACCGAACTCGAGGACGGATCTCAGTTATCGGTGGCGACAAAGGCTGACGGAACCGAGAAGGCCACACAGGTCGCCGACGATGGGTCGATGGTCGCGTCCTGGACGAAAGATGAGAACCTTTTCGACGACGGAGCAGTCGAAGCGGGTGATGCGCCTGAGGGAGCGGACTTCGCCGACGGAGAGGCGCCCGAAGCACCACCCATGCCCAAGGGTCTACAGACTGACCCGGCAACTGGGCAGACCACGGTGCTCCTCAGCACCGGCGAGGCAGTGGGTCACACGCTCGGCGAGGACGGGGTTCTCACCCTGCAGTCCACGGCTACCGGTCCGCCGCCAGGCGCCGCCGAGGGCGAACCCGCCGAGGGCGAACCCGCCGAGGGCGAACCCGCCGAGGGCGAACCCGCCGAGGGCGAACCCGTCGAACCAACCCCTCGCTTGGCCGTGATCAACCCGGCAGTAGGCGAGGTCATCACTGAGGGCGAAGTCACCCTGGTCGAGTCGACGTTCACCGATGCTGGCGGAATGTCTATGGAAATCGCCCCACCACCCGGCGAACCCGACGCTGAACCAGCTGAGGTGGCTATCTCGGCTGATGGCACGCAGCAGGCCATCACTAGCCCGACTGGCGACGTTGCAACTGCGACCACGTCTGACACAGGTGTTCTGATCGCCATGGGCGAGGGACCGATGCAGGACACCCTCGAAAATCTTGCCCCTGGCGACGAACAGCCACTAGTGGCCGAAGACGGGACCACAGTGGTAGCGGCACCTGGTGACAATGGAGAGATGGTCTTCCTCGACGCCGACGGCAACCCGGCGGTCAAGGACGATGGCACGAATTACACGGCAGCGGACATGGCGGCCATGGTCGTCGACTTCGACGGCGAGGAGTGAGGGCTATGGACGCGATGATGAAAGATGTCCGACGGCCACTCGGCCGCCTGACGGTCAGCGTGCTGGCCTTGGTCCTTGTGGCTGCGGCCTGCGGTGGAGGGGGTGACGAGGATCCGGCGGCCGCCCCTGCCACCACGGCGGCCCCTGTCACGACGGAGGCTGAGACTGCAACGACTACCACGGCGGCCCCTGTCACGACGGAGGCTGAGACTGCAACGACTACCACGGCGGCCCCTGTCACGACGGAGGCTGAGACCACAACGACCACCGAAGAGCCGTGCCGGCCGGCGCCCAATGCCTCGTGCGCTGGCGCTGATTTGGCGGGTGCCAACTTGGCCGGCATGATCCTTCCCGGCATCGACTTTTCGGGGGCCAACCTAGAGGGAGCGCTACTGAACGGCGCCATGCTGGCTGGCGCCAACCTGTCCAACTCCAACCTGGCTGGCGCAACGTTGTCGAGCACCAACCTGGCCGGTGCTGATCTCTCCGGAGCTATTGCCGCCGGCGCTGTCTTTTATCGCACCAACCTGACAAGCGCGAACTTGGTGCTGGCCGATCTGACAGCGGCCGTGCTCATGGAGGCGGACATGAAGTCGGTCAACATGACCGGTGCGTCTGTTCAGGGCCTTGTTGACCGGCGGACGTTCTGGTGCAGCACCATCTATGTGGACGGCACTCTCAAGAACGACAGTTGTCAGATCGCGACCGGCTGAGGACCGACTGACCCTTGCGCCCTGGTCGCTCGAGGTTGGGTCCTTCCTTAGCCGTTGTTGGCCACGACATAGATCGTTGCTGACCAGGATGGCCTATATGGCCATCGCTTGAATCCGTGGGTTTCAGGCTGTGGGCCAGCCGCTCGGGCACGACGATGACTCTGCTGGAGATGGCGCCAAGCGGAAGCGGTAGAAGTGATGTTGGCCGGTCACCGGTACACTTCGTCCCCGTTCCGGCGCGTCTTGTGTCGGTGCAGACCAGTTCACCCCCACCCACCCACGGTCGCCTTCGGGCGCGAGGCGGGGGCGAGACGAACCGATGGGAAGGGAGACCGCGACCATGGCTGTCGTGACAATGAAGCAGTTGCTCGAAGCGGGTGTCCATTTCGGACACCAGACCCGCCGCTGGGACCCGAGGATGAGGCGATTCATCCACGGCGAGCGGTCCGGCATCTACATCATCGACCTCAAGCAGACCCTTGAGCAGATCGAGTCGTCCTACACCTTCGTTCGTGACCTCGTCGCCGGCGGCGGCCGGGTGCTGTTCGTCGGCACCAAGCGCCAGGCCCAGGAGGCCATCCGTTCCTATGCCGAGAAGTGCGGCATGCCTTACGTGAACCAGCGTTGGCTTGGCGGAATGTTGACCAACTTCCAGACGATCTCCAAGCGGATCGCCAAGATGTCGGAATACCAGCGCATGCGCGACTCCGGCGAGTTCGAGGCGATGCCCAAGAAGGAGGCGCTGATGCTGTCCCGCGAGCTCGAGAAGCTCGAGCGGAACCTTGGCGGGATCCAGCACATGGAGCGTCTGCCCGACGCCATCTTCGTGCTCGACACCGTCAAGGAGCACATCGCGGTGACCGAGGCCAACAAGCTCGGCATCCCGGTGGTGGCCGTGGTCGACACCGACTGCAACCCGGACGTCATCCAGCACCTCATCCCCGGCAACGACGACGCCATCCGTTCCGGACGTCTGCTCTGCCGGGTCGTCGCTGACGCCATCGAAGAGGGTCGCTACATCGTGAATGCCCGTGGCGGCGACGACGATGGTCCGACGCTGGACGGCGAGGAGAAGGCCGCTGCCCAGACCCAGGCTCGCAACGAGGCTGCTGCTGCCGCTGCCGAACGCGAGGTTCGTGTAGCCACCGTCGTCGAGACACCCGCTGTTGAAGAGCCCGTCGCTGAGGCAGATGCCGAGGCACCCGCTGTTGAAGAGCCCGTCGCTGAGGCAGATGCCGAGGCACCCGCTGTTGAAGAGCCCGCCGCTGAGGCAGATGCCGAGGCACCCACTGCCGAAGAACTTGTGGCTGAGGCGCCCGACGCTGAGGCCGGCACCGGCGAGGAGCAGGCTTGACCATGGCTGACATTGCTGCCAAGGACGTCAAGGCACTGCGTGATGCCACCGGCGCCGGGATGATGGACGCCAAGAAGGCGTTGATCGAGTGCGACGGCGACTTCGAAGCCGCCGCGCAGATGCTCCGGGAAAAGGGCCTAGCCAAGGCGGCCACCCGCTCGGACCGCGACAACGTCGAGGGGGCCGTTGGCCTCGTGGCTGATGGTCAGCGGGCCGCCCTCGTGCACCTGAAGTGCGAAACCGACTTCTCGGCGAAGTCCGACGGATTCCTCTCCCTCGTCGACGAGTTGACCAACGCCGTCCTGACCGAAGGCGAAGGGGCGGTCGATGCCCGCTCAGCGGCCATTGACGACCTGCGCCTCTCCATCAAGGAGAACATCGAGGTCGGCCGGGTTTCGCTCATAGAAGCTGGCGACGGCAACATGATCGACACCTACCTGCACGTCCAGGACGGGCGCGGCGTGAACGGCGTGGTGGTCGAGGGTTCGGGCGTCGACCAGGAGACCCTCCACCAGGTGGCGCTCCACATCGCCTTCGCCAAACCCATCACCCTGACTCGCGACGAAGTCCCTTCTGACCTGGTCGACAAGGAGCGGGCTGCGCTGCTTGAGATCACCAAGGCCGAGGGCAAGCCCGAACAGGCCTGGGACAAGATCGTCGAGGGCCGACTCACCGGCTGGTTCCGTGAGACCGTGCTCCTCGAACAGGGTCTCCACGGCGACAAGACCTCGGTGGGCGACACCCTCGCTGGTGGCAGCATCGAGCGGTTCACCCAAGCCTACCTGGGAGCCTGAACATGAGCGGGGGCGAACGGATCCCAGGTCGCTGGGGCCGGGTGGTCCTCAAGGTCTCCGGTGAAGCCTTCGCCGGAGAAGCCGGCTACGGCATCGACGGCGAGATCGTCGGTCGGATCGCTGAGGAGATCTGCTCGGTCCGGACCGAATTCGAGGTCGACATCGCGGTCGTGGTCGGTGGCGGCAACATTTGGCGCGGTATGTCGGGAGCTGGTGCCGGCATGGACCGCGCCCAGGCCGACTACATGGGAATGTTGGCAACCACCATCAACGCCCTCGCCCTTCAGGACACGCTCGAACAGATGGGTCAGCCGACCCGTGTTCAGAACGCCGTCCACATGGCCCAGATCGCCGAGCCGTACATCCGTCGTCGGGCCATCCGGCATCTACAGAAGGGCCGTGTGGTCATCTTCGCCGGCGGAACGGGCAACCCGTTCTTCACCACGGACACAGCGGCCGCACTACGGGCGGTCGAGATCGAGGCCGGAGCGGTCCTGAAGGGAACCCACTCGGGCACCGACGGGATCTACACGGCCGATCCCAAGTTGGATCCTGAGGCGACCAGGCTCGAAGAGGTCACCTACCTCGACGTGATCCAGAAGGGTCTGCGGGCAATGGACGCTACGGCCATAACGCTCTGCATGGACAATGCCCTGCCGATCGTCATGTTTGACCTGATGGCCTCGGGTAACGTCCGAGCCATCCTCGCCGGAGAGTCGGTGGGCACGCTGGTCTCGTAACCGGTCGGCCCGGTCGGCTCGTTGACCGGGGTACCGCCGGGCACCGCGCCCGGCGGCCATCTGGTGGCCCACAGGTCGCCGGTGGGTAGGAAGGCCGGATGGACCGGGAGATGCAGTGAGCGACGAAATGATCCAGATGGTGCTCGACGAGGCCTCATCGAGCATGTCCGACGCCGTGACCCATTCCCGTCGGGAGTTCTCCACCATCCGTACCGGCCGTGCCTCATCGTCCATCGTCGAGAAGATCATGGTGTTGGCCTACGGCGTCGAGATGCGGATGCAGGAGTTGGCCAGCTTCTCGATCCCGGAGCCCCGACAGCTGCTGGTGACGCCCCACGATCCGGCCAACGTCCCCGCCATCGAGAAGGCGATCGTCCAGGCTGATCTGGGCCTAACCCCGGGCAATGACGGCCGAAGCGTTCGGCTCTCGTTTCCGATGCTGACCGAGGAACGACGGCGCGATCTGGTACGCATGGTGAACGGAATGGCTGAGGACGGAAAGAACCGGATGCGGGGTTTTCGACGAAACGCCCGCAAGGACCTCGATGATCTCGAGGGCTCGGTCTCCGAGGACGACCTGAAGTGGGCAGGCAACCGCCTTGACGAGATCATCCACGGCTTCGAAGCCGAGATCGACAGTGCACGGCAGGCCAAGGAAGACGAACTGCTCGAAGTATGAGCCGCTAGGTGACTGACTCCATGAGGACCGACGAGACCGGAGGACGAGGGTGAATACAGACCAGGGTGGCTCCGGAGACGGCAGCTTCGAAGAGATCCGGATTCTCGGTCTCGATGCTCCTGACGATGATGTCGAACCGGGTCGCTCGGTTTTCGGCGGTGACACGCCGGGCGACGAACTCCCGCATTGGTCCGCACCGCCGGCCGGCGACGTGAGTGGCGAATCGGGAGGCGGAAGCGACCCGTGGAGCGGTCTCGATGGCGGTCCGCGCTGGTCCGACGACGTCCCCGATGATCACGAGTCCCAGCAGCCGGTAGGCGACGACCTCGATGCGGCTGCTGTGTTTTTCGACGACGGGCCATTGGTCACCTCGGCGTCCGCCGAGTTCGATCCTCCACTTCTGCCGCCCGACGAGCCGTTGCCCGACTTCAGCGAACAGGCCGAAGGCGGAGCGGTGCGCGAACCGGTATCTGCCGATCCGGTGCCCACCGCACCCGTCGCCCCGGGCCCCGACCGGGGAAACCCGGCGGCCGGTGGCCGCGACATGACCATGGCGGTGGTGACCGGTGTCGGTCTCGGAGCGTTGGCCCTGGCCGCCTTCCGGATCGGCACTGATGCTTCCGTCGCCCTGGTCACCATCCTGCTGGTGCTGGCTGCCGCCGAGTTCTTCATGGCGCTGCGCCGCGCCGGTTATCAGCCCGCCGCTTTGCTCGGTGTAGTGGCCGTCGGTGCGCTTAATCTCGCCGCCTACTGGCGATTCGAGGCCGCAGTCCCGCTCGTGCTGGGCCTCACCGTGCTGTTCAGTCTCTTCTGGTATCTCACCGGTATCGACCGTCAGGCCCCGCTGCTGAACGTGTCAGTGACCCTGTTCGGCGTCCTCTACGTCGGGTTGTTGGGGTCGTTCGCCGGGCTGATGCTGACCGACCCGAACGGCACTGGGATGCTTCTGGCCGCTGTGCTCTGCACCGTGGGTTACGACACCGGCGGACTAGTCGTCGGTCGGATGTTCGGTCGCAGCCCGTTGTCAGCGGTGAGCCCCAATAAGACCACCGAGGGCCTCATCGGCGGTATGGCCGTGAGCTTCGCCATGGCTGTCCTGGTGGTCGGACAGATCACCCCGTTCGGTCAGGATCCGGGTGATCTCGGCTCGGCCTTCGTGCTGGGCATCGTGGTCGCTCTGGCGGCCCCGTTGGGCGACCTCTGCGAATCGATGATCAAGCGCGATCTCGGGCTCAAGGACATGGGCACCATTCTCCCGGGCCACGGTGGACTCATGGACCGCTTCGACGCCCTGCTGTTCGTCCTGCCGGCCACGTACTACACGGCCCGGCTGATGGACCTGTTCACCGGCTGACCCGGTCGATTCCATGCCCCCGACCTCGGTGGCCGTGCTCGGTTCGACGGGTTCGATCGGCACCCAGACCCTCGACGTCGTGGCAGGGCGCCCCGACGAGTTCGACGTGGTGGCCCTCGGAGCCGCCCGATCCGTGGATCTTCTGGTCGAGCAGGCGAAGGCCTTCCGACCCGAGGTTGTGGCCATCGCCGATGCATCCCTCGGTGGCGCCGTTGAGGCGGGTGTTCCGGCGGGGACCACGGTGCTCGCTGGTCCGAATGCCATGGCCGAGGCCGCTGTGTCCGCCGATGTGGCCATCAACGGCGTGGTGGGTTTCGCTGGACTGCCGGTCACCCTCGCTGTCCTGGCCGCCGGTCGCCGACTTGGCCTGGCCAACAAGGAGTCGTTGATCGCCGCGGGCCCGGTCGTCCAACGGGTCCGGGCCACGCCGGGCGCCGAGTTGTTGCCGGTGGACAGCGAACACTGCGCCATTCACCAGTGCCTTCGGGCCAACGATGTCGACGAGCGGGTGGACCGCATTGTCCTGACCGCCTCCGGTGGGCCATTCAGGGGTCGGACCCGCGCCGATCTGGAATCGGTAACCGTCGAGCAGGCACTGGCCCATCCGACGTGGTCCATGGGCCCCAAGGTCACCGTCGACTCGTCGACCCTCATGAACAAGGGTCTCGAGGTGATCGAGGCCCACGAACTGTTTGGCGCCGACTACGACCGCATCGACGTGGTGGTCCATCCGCAGTCGATCATCCACTCGATGGTGACATTCACCGACGGGGCCACCATTGCCCAGCTCTCGAATCCGGACATGCGGCTGTGCATGGGTTATGCGTTGGCCTGGCCGGACCGCCTCGACGTGCCGTACGGAGCGATCGACTGGGCAGTGCTGGACCGGCTGGACTTCGAACCGCCGGATCGCGAGGCTTTTGGTTGTCTCGATCTCGCCTTCGCTGCCGGTCGGGCCGGTAGTACGGCGCCCGCATGGCTGAACGCGGCCAACGAGGTGGCCGTGGCGGCCTTTCTCGATGGGGTGCTCTCGTGGGTGGGCATCACCGAGTTGCTCACCGACGTGCTCGAGGCTTGGCCGGGCGACGAGGCTACCGACGTCGATGCGGTCCTGGACGTCGACCGGCGGGCACGTGAGGCCGCCACGACCCTCGTCTTATCTCGGAGCTGAACCCGGTGCGTCCGGCAGGATCTACCGACCACCGCATCCGTCTAGCCCTGATGGCTGGCGCCCTGGTCTCGTTCACACTGATCGGGGGCTGGCCGGGTCTAGTAGTGGTGATGTCGTTCGTCGTCATGTTGACGCTCCACGAGCTTGGGCACTTTCTGGTGGCCCGGTGGGCTGGCATGCAGGTAACCGAGTTCTTCCTCGGGTTTGGGCCACGGTTGTGGTCGGTCCAGCGGGGTGAGTGCACCTACGGGGTGAAGGCGATTCCGGCGGGTGCCTACGTCCGTATCACGGGGATGACCAGCCTCGATGAGGTAGATCCGGCGATCGAGCACCGCACCTACCGGGCCCAGTCGTACCCCCGGCGGCTGGCCGTGGCCCTGGCTGGCTCGGCCACGCACTTCGGCGTGGCTCTCCTGTTGTTGTTCGTGCTGTACGGCATGGTGGGCACGCCCGATCCGAATCGCTGGATGGTCGGCGAGGTGGTGCCCGGCACGGCAGCCGAGGCCGTCGATCTGGAGGTTGGTGATCGGATCCTGTCTGTCGCCGGGGTGGAGGTCGATGACTTCGGTGAATTCGGTGTCGTCGTCCGGTCGTTGCCGGGCGAGACCGTGGAGGTGGTGATCGACCGCGACGGTACGAGGACCGAGCGTGTGACGATCATCGGGGAGCGGCTGTCGCCGGATGGAACGACCCACGGCTTCTTCGGGGTGGGACGCGCCCGGCCGTTGGTGACCGTGGGGCCGGTGGCGGCAGTGGGGGAGGCCGTCGGGCGATTCGGTGACCTGACGATGATGTCGATCGATGGTCTGACGTCGTTCTTCACACCCGACGGGTTGTCGCGCTTCTTCTCAGGGGCCCTTCCCGATAGGGCAGCTTCCGATGGAGCATCGTCCGACGGGGTGTCGACCGGCGTCGCTGCGGACCCGGAGTCGGGCTCCGTCCGGTCGCCTGCTGCTGAATCTTCGACCGTGCCGTCCGACGCCGATGACGAGCGGTTGCTGTCGATCTACGGCGCGGCTCGTCTGGGTGGCGCCATGCTGGCTGACGGCTGGGGTACCTACCTGTGGTTCCTCGTTCTGGTCAACGTGTTCATCGGGGTGTTCAATCTGACGCCGCTTCTTCCTCTGGATGGGGGACACGTGGCCATCGCCACCTACGAGCGCCTCCGGTCGTTCGGGGGGCGCCGCCACCGAGCGGATGCCGCCAAGTTGGTTCCGGTGACCTGGGCGGTGGTGTCGCTGCTGGTTCTGGTTGGGATGGTGGCCTTGTACCGGGACATCGTTGATTTTCCGGATCTGGGCTGACCCACAGTTTCGGCCCGCCACTGGCTCATGCGCCAGTTTCCGGGAATGGGCCTGCCGGTAGCCTCGGGGTATGGAGGTTCAGGCAGGTATCGAGCGTCGGCTGACTCGCCAGGTGATGGTGGGAGACGTCCCAGTCGGTGGGGGTGCCCCCGTCACCGTGCAGTCCATGACGGTGACCCGGACGGCCGATCATGAGGCCACGCTCCAGCAGATCTACGACCTGGCCATGGCCGGCGCCGACATCGTTCGGTGCACCTGCAATGAACTGGAGGCCGCCGAGGGCCTAGCCCACATCGTGCCCCGGTCGCCGGTACCCATCGTGGCCGACATCCACCATCAGCACCGGATGGCCCTCGCTGCGTTGGAGGCCGGCGTGCACTGTCTCCGCCTCAATCCGGGCAACATCCGTAAGCCTGAACACATCCGGACGGTGGCTGCCGAGGCCCGCGACCGTGGCGTCCCCATCCGAATCGGGGTCAACGGCGGTTCGCTGCACCCCGACCTCTACGCGAAGTACGGCGGGAAGGTGACCGCCGAGGCCATGGTCGAGTCGGCCCTCGACGAGATCCGCTACTTCGAGGAGGTTGACTTCAACCTCATCAAGATCTCGGTCAAGGCATCCAGCGTTCCGTTGATGGTCGAGGCCTACCACCAACTCTCGGAGGTCACCGACTATCCGCTCCATCTCGGGGTGACCGAGGCTGGACCACCGCCAGCGGGACTCATCAAGTCCTCGGCGGGGATCGGTGCCCTGCTGGCCCAGGGGATCGGCGACACCATCCGGTACTCGCTCACTGCCGATCCGGTCGAGGAGGCCAGGGCCGGGCGAACCCTGTTGGAGGCCATGGGCCTGCGCGAGCGAAAGAACGTCGACCTGATCGCTTGCCCCAGTTGCGGCCGGGCCGAGATCGACGTGGTAGCGGTCGCCGAGGAGGCGATGGCGGCATTCGCCGATCGCGAGATCCCGTTACAGGTGGCCGTCATGGGCTGTGTGGTCAATGGGCCGGGAGAGGCACGTGACGCCGACCTGGGAATCGCCGCAGGGAACCGACGGGGCCACCTGTTCATCAAGGGTCGCAATGCCGCGGTGGTCCGTGAAGATGAGATGGTGGATGCCCTAGTCGAGTGGGCCGTCTTGATCCACGAGGAGGGCG
>Ga0208959_1000250_pt1 | contig 12383 bp, 10 predicted proteins | sample AOAMet2_C27A4_80_2_FD_188077 | JGI IMG/M metagenome (GOLD analysis project Ga0208959, IMG submission 188077) | Ammonia-oxidizing marine microbial communities from Monterey Bay, California, USA - C0912_C27A4_80 (SPAdes) | ecosystem: Environmental > Aquatic > Marine > Intertidal zone | place... | reverse complement strand
TCGGCTACCTACTTCCCAAGGCGATTTCCGCATTCGAGTATTCCACGAAGAGACGACGAATCTCGATCATGTAGCCTTGACTCTGGGCGATATGAGTGGCCCAGACCCTGTCCTCGTTCGAGTTCATTCTGAGTGCCTCACAGGTGATGCATTTGGTAGCCTGCGCTGCGATTGCGGGCCTCAGCTTGATACTGCTTTAGCCCGCATACAAGAAGTAGGCTGGGGCTGCCTTGTCTACCTTCGACAGGAAGGTCGTGGAATCGGTCTACACGCCAAGATACAAGCTTACAATTTGCAAGATCAGGGGGCTGACACCCTCGACGCAAATCTCTTGCTTGGGCATCCAGTCGATGCCCGCGACTACCGGATTGCTGCTGAGATTCTGCGAGAAGTCGGAATCGACCGAGTTTGTCTCCTGACTAATAATCCAGATAAGACCCTCCAATTACAGTCATTGGATATCGATGTCATCGAGAGTATGCCTTTAGTTACCGGAGTTAGCGATGATAATCGCGAATACCTCATCACCAAGGCAGAACGAATGGGTCACTCAATCAACCCAGATGATTTGGGCTGACTAACCGATAGTATTCTCGATTGCTGTTTGTTCAGTGAGAAGACATCAACCGTGAGTTTGAAGAATTTGTTAGAGTTGAATTGGACTGACCCCTCATCTACAAGCGAATAGAAGGAAAATGGGGCCGTGGCCGGGACTTGAACCCGGGCCGGCGGGACCACAACCCACCGTGCTAACCGCTACACTACCACAGCCGTATGCAAGCGGGCCACCGACAGACCGTATTTCAAGCGTTCCGCGTGGAGAGGCCAAGACTCCTGTGACCAACGGATTGAAGCGCTGCTCTCGGCCGTTGCAACTCGATGGAGCGAGCCGTCATTGCCAGTACGACTCTGGCACTGCTAGCATTACTGGCGATTCTTGCTCCACTGACGAGTGCTGACACCGTTATCGAGTCCGAGCGAATCGAATTACTGGAAGCGGGTGCTTTCGACGATACGAATGCTTGGGATCTCACCACTATGAAGGCCTTCTCTGATGATTCTGCCGAACACAGTACCGGAATGATTGCGGATGGTGAGTTGTCATTCACACATGATAGACCTGACAATTTCCAAAGTCACACGGCTTGGGCTACGTACAGTCCCACTGAATCCAATTCAACACTGGGTGCGCCTGATGGTTCCTACAGTTGGTCAAAAGGCCCAGACATCACTCTCTCTGGTTATGGCTTTGAAGGACTGCAAACGCGCGAAATAGCGAATGTTTCGATGATTCTGCACATCTCCGTGCCAGATGCGCTTCCATCGGATGAGATTCGTATCACGATTGAAGCGAATGGGCCGGAGAGGCTTGTGCGAACTATAGCTCGGACCTTTGGTCCGGTAAATCGGATGACAACGCCGATTGTCGAGAATTTGGACAATCTGCAGGACTGGACATGGAGTGATTTAGCAGATGCGACTGTCGTCGTGGATTATGTCTCGGACGGTGCTCCAGACGATTCAGAGGTGCGCGTTGATGCAGTAGGTATCCGTGTCAAGTTTCACCAACCATGGTATTCGTTTGAGACAGTCAAGGCAATTCACGAGATGTCCGGGCAGAGCCTACCCGTTATCGATTTCGGACCTTATGATGGAATACATTCTGGCCTTTCAGTTGAAAATTGTGGATTGACTCCAGATGGTGGCACTCAAGGGACCTGGGATTTCAATGTAGAAGTCCCCTACGACCAAGAATTGGGGAGAATCCATGTTTTCGGCGAAGGTAATTTTACGATTGAAGCAATGCCGCAAGGGCACACATCGATAGAAAACTTTCAGCCCTATGAGAACGGAGAATTACTGACTGAACGAGATGTGGCAAATTCGGTCAGAATTACAATCTATGATGGCTGTATTGAGATGGCTCGTATCGATGTCAATGACCCGTATCTTGAGGTCGTAGGTTCTGTTGCAGGAGCGGTCGATGGCCTCGCATCAGGATACAGTACCGTACGCTTTGCCATAGGGAATACACTTCTGAGCGAAGTTGAGATTTCATTAGGAGAATTCTCGTTTCAGGTTCCGATTGGCCACGCTTTACCCAAAGCCGGCGAGGCTCTGGAAGTTGGTGTAGCCGCTCGCTTCCAATGGTCATCGAACGGATTGGCTGAGACCACTGTAGTTCATATCGATTCAATGTCGATTGTTGGTGGTTACCATTTGGAATGGGATCTCAATGTTACTTGCTCATCCCCATCCGACCTCGAATTAGTTGAAGATGGCGGTGGCTCTCTCATCCCAATGGCAAGCAGGTGTGAGGATGACCGAACGGACTGGGAAGATCTCGAAGTGCGAGCTTGGACAGATTCGAGCGATATCCTCGATGTATCTGCACAAGGAGGCGACATCCGAGTTCAACCACACGCCGATGCGAACGGCGAGGCTCACATCAGCGTACAAGTCATCGACGCTTCAGGGAATGTTTGGGAAGGCGCATTCAATGTGGTTATCATTGCTGTCGAAGACCCTCCTACAATCAACGGACTACCTGTCTCGACATACATCGATCTAGGTCAAACTCGTGTAATTGATCTCGAAATCACCGACCCCGACACCGCCGACCTGACGATTTCTACATCGAGGTCTTGGGCTAGTGTGGATTCAGCCGGCGACCTCGTCCTAACTCCTGTCGAGCCGGGAACTCACACAGTGGAATTAACAGTGACAGATGGAACATACACCGTGGTTCAGAGCATAGAAGTCATTGTCACTGCCCAACCCGATCTCACAATTGAGAATATTGAGGTTTGGAGGGGCGGGGCATCGGTCGCCAGCGTCGATGAGGGGGATGTTGTCCAACTCAAGGTGTATGTACGCAACGAAGGTCGTGGAGTTGGCGATGCTATCGATGTGCGATGCTGGGTCGATGGTTTGCTTGTCGGATCAACAATGATTGACAGCATCGCACCTGGAGGCCTCGCGATTGCGACCTGTGATACACAAGTCGCCAATTCAGGCACCGTTGTCATCAGAGCAATGGCCGACGGTACCGCATCGATAGAAGAGTCGAACGAAGAGAATAACGAACTGAGCATCTCAATCAACTCAGAGGCCAGAGATAATGCAGGAGGCGGCTCAAATGATGTCGATCGCGGTCCTGCAATCATAGTAGCATCGATTGGTGTAATCGCCATCTCAATCGCAGCATTGCAAATGGGGCCAGGTCGAGTTCGCAAACCATTTCGAAAGAAATGAGCTCAATTTCACCATCAGAGATGGAAACCCCGGAGTTGAGCCCTGCAAACCATCCGTCCGGCCGATAAACGTCGAAAATCGGGTAATGGTTATACCTGAATCGACCACCAAAATGGCTTACCGCGCTCGTCCAACGAGCCGGTGGTGTGTGTTTGCGATGATGAAGCTAAAGGTCCGTATTGAGACTGATGAGTGGATCTACGAAGAGCATGAGACGCAGTAATCTCATTCCTTCGACCAGGTCTGCGGATAAACTCCAACTTGCATCAAAACGACCTTTGGTCTAGCTACTTCTCCGTGTTGCATCGATGCTATTTTCGATGCTGAGGAATTTGTTTCAGCGAGTGCGACTGCCTCGCCTTTGAGACTCTCGAGTACCACTAAATCTCCCCTCTCAATACCTTCGCTCAGGCTTACTACACCGGGCCTTGCTAGGGCTGCTCCGTGTGAAATTGCTGCGGCTGCGCCGTCTTTGACGACGATGCGTGGAAGATGGCTGAGAATCGCCTCTACCGGTGCTATCAGACGGCGCAACGCACGGTCATCCTCGTGCTCGCGCCAGAGGAATACCGCATCGGTCAATTGTTGCATTGTGCATGCATTTGATTGATCAAACGAACCTGTTTGGTCACGATGAAGTTCGAGTAGTTCGCAGCGGGCGTCGAGTATTAGTCCGAAATCGCGGGCAAGGGTCCGGATGTAGGTGCCAGCGTTACAGGTGATTGTTACTGCGGTTGTGCGGGATTCATCGTCCGCGTCAATGATTCGGATATCATGGATAATTCGCGTGCGAACGCGGACCTTGACTGCTGATTCAAGAGGTGGGACATTGTAGATTTCACCTTGGAGAGACTCGAGGAGTTTTGCTAATTCTTCTTGTGAGACTTCACGACCAAAGCGAAGGACTGCGATGTATCTCTTGTCTCCAGTGAGGACCATTTCTGTTAGTCTAGTTGACTTGCCACAGAGCATGGTTAGGAGTCCTGTGGCGAATGGATCGAGAGTTCCTCCGTGGCCTAAGCGCTGGATTCCAAGCATTTCTCGGGCCCAAGCTGTGAGTTGATGGCTGGTTGGCCCTCGTGGCTTGTCGACCAGAATCACACCTGCATCGAGTAATTGCTCGAGAGTTCGTTCTGCTGGTACGCAGCCGTTTTTGGAATCTGTTGTAGCCTTCTCATCGAGGATTATCATACTCTCACTCTCCTTGTATTGCTGCGCTAACTATGGCGAAGACCTCGTCAGCGCTCAAATCATTTGCATCGACGACGAGGTTGTACGGAGTCATGTCGTCGAGGTCGATCCCGTAGAGGATTCGGTAGCGTTCTTTGTCGGCGCTTTGACGAGCGCTTGATTCGGCGAGGCGCTCTTCGAAACTACCACCCTCGCGGTTTTGTACACGGCGGGCACGCTCCTCATCTGAGGTTGCGACCCATACTCTGAGGCAATCAAGTTCGAATTCGTGCGCCCACCATCCGGAGAGGCGACTCTCGATGATTTGGGGGCCGTTTTCGCGAGTCATTGCTTCGCGGAGAAGTGTATCTAACGAACGATCGACATCGAGGTCACTCTTGCATAATTCACTGAATTCTACTACAGGTAGACCTCGACGAGTGGCTTCAGCTCGGAACACCTCACCACCATTGAGTGATTTCCATCCAGTCGCCTCGCGAATCTTGGATACAAGAGTCGAAGTTCCGCTTCCTGGTGCGCCACTGATGGTGATGTGTACCATCCACTCACCTCCACTCATTGCGGCAGACATCACAGCGTATTCGCCCTGAGCTTACCCTACTTACTGACAATGAGTTACAATCCGGACACGACGTTCCGGCCTTAGGTGGAGCAGCGTGGACATTTCCGCTGCGCTTGGTTTCAGATTCCTGCCCTCGCTTGCGAGGTCCATCTCTGCCCCTGCGCTGACCTCGACGAGTCGTGGCTGGAGCCTTTTTCGTCTCCTCTTTCAGGAGATGAAGTAACGGCTCAGGAATCGGATCGCCCTTGAGAATCAGAGGATGGCGGCCGAATCTGATGATCTTGATGTGGCGGTCGACGATTCGTCCGAGTGGTGCACTCATAGCAATGTAAGTCACGACCCATGCCGGGAAAATCCACATCACTCTATCCATCATACCCCACATCGGCTGCCATGGCAGACTGACGTAATCTACACGGAAGCCGGTAGCTGCCTCAGCCATCCAGCTGAATATTGCAATGATGAACACAATTGTGAACATCATCGGCTTCATCATGGCCGATTGCATCGCCATCGACTCCGGCATCATCTCCATCTGTAATCTTCGCATCTTGTCAACACGAGCCGTGTCTCTCTCGGCCTGAGCTTCTCGCAATTGCTTGGTAATCTGCTTGTTCCGGTGGGCCGTATGGACTTGAGTAAGAGGATCCATGAAGATGCCACGAATCATAGTGTTCACAATCATAATCGATGAACCAATGATTGCCACCGTCGGCACAAAGAATTCAGAATGGAACGGAAGTGCCGGTTCGATCACCGTTCCAGCCAGACCCGAAAGACCGGTGCGCAATGATGGATTGACCGAAAGTAGAACCATGAATCCGAGAATCACGAGCATCGGAGTCATCATGCCAGCCATGGCTTGGTTCTGAGCGCCACCTTGCCCAGCCTGTGCTGCCATGGTTCTCTCGCTCCATCGGACTCAATTGAAGCATTCGGCTAGGCTCACATGAAATGTGAGCCATCTTCAGTTGCCCTCAACTGAATTGGAAACTGCAAGTCTCGCATGACGAGGACCCCACAGCAGCCTCGGTTCCACAGACTGGGCAAACGTCAGGGGTTGGTATAGCCTGAGGCTCTGCTTCTTCTCCATCTACCTCTTCTGAGTCCTCAGTGGCCTCTTCTTCAACCTCATCCCACTCTGGCTCGATGGCTTGCACCTGTGGCTTTGAGAAGTCAACCGACTCATCTTCATCGGGCTCTCCCTCAGTCACTGCAGGTTCTTCGATAACCTCATCAGTTGCCTCCTCGGTATCATCATCCGCCTCCGGTTCTGGCTCATGGGCTGGAGGCTCGGGCATCGAGCGTGTCGCCTCATCGACCCAATCGGGCAGATTAGGTTCCTCGTCGACCTCGTCACCAAAGGTGGCACCGTGGTAATCTTGTGCGTCGGCGACCTTGTATTCGCTTTCGGAATCGCCCTGAATCTCGAAAACAACTTCGATGCGCTCGTTCTTCTCGATACGGCCAATCGGCCAGCTGACATGAGCTCCCTCTCTAGCCGATTCTTTGCTGAAATCGATAGTACGTTCGCCGGATTGGTTCGATCGTACGGTTGATTTCTCAATGTTGAAAGTGCCTGGAACTACATCGTGCAGCGAGAGATCCTCGAGTGCGCTATCGGAGTCGTTTTGGAACATCAATAGAATCTCATAACGACCCGGCCCGGCAGCTGGGAAAACTTCCTTGCCGGTCGAGAAGCGCCTACGACGATGGACCACTCTGATCATCGGAGCGCGGTTACTGAATCGAGTTGCGACCGGGCCGAACCTTTCCATACTGAAATCTGCCCGAATCGGCGCTGCCAATCTGTCATTCTTTGGCGATGGATCCTCGGCATGCAGCGGATAACTAATAGTCAGAGATTTGCCAGGCTGCAAGCCGAGAGGAGCAGAGGTACCAACAGTGATTCGAAGCGCGTGGCCTTGAGAATCAGGTGAGATGAGTTGCTCTTCGAGTTGAGTTCCGTCGACCACCTCGATACGATATTGATCATGATTCAAGTCCGTTCCTTCAATCTCAATACGGACTTGATCTGAAGAAGGTGTGTTGAAGATTCCTGGGATATCGTCAAGCAAGCGCATGACGTTTATCGGGGCTGAGCCGGTGTTTTCCACGACTGTTATGCAATCGAGATCAGAGGGGACGTAAGAGCGGATGCGTGAGATGCTGTACTGCTTGTTGACCTCGGCATCGAGAACCTTGATACTCCTCTCCTTCAGTTCGAGAACACCAGTCGATTCGACGTTAGCACGAGGAAGAATCGAGTAATTAATTTCATGAGTGAAATTTGGTTTATCGATTGCTTCAATTCGCTTTTCAAGCGAGTCCCAGAGTCCTTCTGGAGGAATGTCTTCTCGGATGTCATCCATCTCCAAAAACGGGTCATTGCGGCCTGCTAACCACACAGTGGCACCCGATAAACTGACAACGAATGACGACCGGTTTTCAACAACAAGTTTGCAATGGAAAACATCTGGTCGATCGTCTTCCTTGGGTGAGACGTAGCCGAATTGTCGAGCCCTAGATGTAACAGAATCGAACTGGGCTCGGGAAACCGTCGCTTCACACGAATATGCCCCGCTTACCGTACCTGTTGCGAAACGCTGGATGTTTCGAGTGGTGACCCTAGGTGCAATCTCAAGAGTGGAGCTCTCACCTACTGAGAGCCGTCCGATGCGCCAAACCAGTTCCTTGTCTTTGATATCGTATTCCGGCCCTTCTGCGAGTTCAAAATTCTCAGGAAGGGCGCGTCGAACAACGACGTCCGTGAGCGCAACAGGTGCGATATTCTCGACGCTGAGGCGAACGAGAATCTCCTGAGAATGCTCTGAGTAAACCATCGAGAGACTGGCCTCTTGTGACCGCTCCGGCTCGGTGTCGATGTGTTCGCGGAGAATCATCATCCGCGGACCTGAGGCGGTGTAGGGAAGATTCGTAATCTGAGTCGCATCGAGTTCTCGAACGGTAATTGCACCGCCTCCGATATCTGTTGCTCCAGTATTCTGTAAGAGAACCTCAATGTCCCAAGCGCGGTCCTTGCGGCTTGAGTTTCGGAGAATAAGCTCGCCGTCGATTGATTGCTGGCGTACTGTACCATCTGGATTTAGGACCGATTCCTCCTTTTCTCTCAAAGTGACGTGTAATTTGTCTCCGGGGATTGCATCGACTTCGGCAGCCGGCCTGAGATTGCTCGAAAGTGCCGGCGCCGGTTCTCTAGGAATTGTGGCTTCTTCGATTGCTTCCTCAAAAGCGGATGCGAATGGGTCGGCAGGCGGTGGAGCGCCAAATGGGTCATCCATCGGTGGACTATCCACTGCCGTGCTCGGTTCCGATACGAAGGCTGAGTCTAGTGCTGCATTGAGGTCGCTGATGTCGGCTTGCTCCTCGGCATTATCTTCCTCGGGGAGTTCATCAAGCGATGCTAGAGAATCATCGAAGGATTGGATGTCGTATCCATCGACTACCCAATCCTCGTCGTCGGCCGCATCATCAGAAACTTCCTCTGTGTCCCCCTCAAATCCAGGAGGTGGAGGGGGTGTAATACCGTCCATACCAGGAGGGAGTGGCGGTGCTTCGAACCCAGCAGGTGGTGCAGGGGGTGGTAAATCGAGACTTGGAAGGGCAGGTGGAGGTACATCGAATCCTGGTGGAATGGGTGGAGGTGTAGCAAATGGAGATTCTTCGTTTACCTCAACTTCCGCCTCAGCCGTCTCCTGTTCAATCATATCGCTAAACTCGTCCTCTTCGTCATTCACATCGAATCCCGGTGGGGGCGGAGGAGGGGGGAGCGGGGGCATGCCCGGGGGAGGAGGGGGAGGGGTATCGGACATGGTGGAAGCAGCCTCGAAGGTAAATGTGGACGCGCATTCGATTGGTTTAACCATTGCTCGCTCGCAGTCCTTCGGACTGATTCGATTACGAATGTTTGAATTACCCCTCATGCCGGCAACAAGCCATGAGCAATCAAGACGGAACCACTCCCCCGGTCATCTTTGTGGTCGGTACTGCGGGTGCAGGAAAGAGTACGCTAGTCACTGCCTTCCAACGTTGGGCTAGATTCCTACAGGTGGATGTGCTGTGTATCAATCTCGATCCAGGCGCCGAGCGAGTCCATTACGACCCTGAGTTTGATGTTCGTGATTTGGTCTCTTTAGCCGACGTAATGGACGAGTACGATCTCGGCCCCAACGGGGCCCAAATCTTGGCTGCTGACTTAGTAGCAGCTCAAGCACTGGATGTGTTTGATGAGATTGAAGGATTGTCGGGCGATATCTTGGTGATTGACACGCCCGGTCAGGTTGAATTGTTTGCTTTCAGAGAGGCGAGCAGTCACTTGGTTGAGGTGCTCGGTCAGGGTCGTGCATGTTTGGCATTCTTATTCGACCCAATGCTGTCTCAGACACCAAGCGGATTCGTCTCTCAGATGCTTCTTTCGTCAATTGTTCACTTCCGCTTGGGTCTGCCAACTGCGAACTTCCTTTCCAAGGCTGATTTGCTCGACCCCGAAACCCTTTCAAGAATTCTTGAATGGGGAGATAATCTCGATGTGTTGGAGGCGGCCTTGTATGAGGAGTCTGCAGCCGAGTCAATGGATCATCACGCTGGGACTTCGAGGGCAGAATTCGCAATTGGCCAATTACGCATGATGCAACATGCGGCCATCCAGCCAGGGCTTGTGCCTTTGTCCAGTGAGGAAGAGGAAGGGCTGGCTGACTTGCTGACATTTGCTCAGACTGTATTTGGTGGTATGGCTGACATTAGAGATGGATTTGCAGGAGATATCGAACATGAGCGAAAATAAGAAGATGGATCTTCTTGCGATCGATGATTTAGTCGATGATTTTGAAGAGATTATCAACTGGGCGATTCGCTACAAGCATGATGTTGAAATTCATCAGGATTTCAAGCCTCTCGACGGGATGTCGATTGGCTCGATTTACGAAAAGCCCTCGACGCGGACACGTGTATCATTCGAGGTCGGTGTCAGCCGCCTCGGGGGGCAACCTCTGACTCTTCTGGCCAATGATATTCAACTAGGAAAATCCGAGTCGATTGGCGATACAGCAGCGGTTCTTTCGCGTTTCCTCGATGGTATAACCTACCGCTGCTTCGGGCATGCTGACGTTACTGAATTAGCTCGCACTGCATCGGTTCCTGTCATCAATGCCCTCTCCGATATGCACCATCCTTGCCAATCTGCTGCCGACCTCATGGCGATTCGAGAGTTCGCAACATCCGACGGTCACATCGCTTGGGTTGGAGATGGAAACAATGTCTTCCACGATTTGGCGCTTGCTGGATTGACACTCGGATACGATGTGAAGTATGCCACGCCGGTCGGGATGGAACCTGACGCTGATGTCCTAGCGCGTTGCCAGGAGATTGCTGCTAAGACCGGCGCGAGTATCACAGGTACGAATGATCCCGTCGAAGCTGTCACCGATGCTGGTGTCATCTACACCGATATCTTCGTCTCTATGGGCGAGGAACACATGGAGGACAAAATGGATGCATTCGAGGGTTTTCAAGTAAACGAAGAACTCGTCGCACACGCTCGTCCGGACTACGTATTCATGCACTGTTTACCCGCACACCGCGGAGAGGAAGTCACCGATGGTGTAATCGATTCGAAGAATAGTATCGTCCTTGATCAGGCTGAGAATCGCATGTGGGCTCAGATGTCGCTGCTAACCTACCTGTGCAATAACGACGCATGGCAGGCTTATCGCGAGCTCTGAATGTCGACGCTTACTTTGTTGAACGAATCGATTCAGAGAAGCGACGCGATGAGTATTCCAACCATCGCTAGAACCATTGAACGCTTAATCAGACGAGAAGCAGCCGTATCCTCGCTGAGCACAATATGCTTCTTGACCTGCATCAAGGTGAATAGCGCAGGAGCGACAAGAAGTAAGTGAAGTTGGTCGAATACACCCAGAGCAAATGGAGTTAACAGGGCGATTAGGGTCAGAAGTAAGACTGTCCAAGCCACTGTACGAGCCTTGTCAGCACCAACACGCATGGCGTAGGTATTGCGACCTTCGTCACCTTCCATGTCTTCGACATCCTTGATGATCTCGCGTGCGAAGTTGTAGAGCGTTCCAACGAAGAAGAGGGAAAGTGCACGGGGATTCAGTGGGTCGAATACGCCAGCGGCTCCATAGAGGACTACTAATCCGACCGAAAGTGAAATTGCCATATTTCCGGGCAACCCTCTATTTTTGAGACCGAGAAGCCAGCGATCATCCTCATAATTTAGCAAGAGCGCTAGGGCGATGACCCAGATCAAAATTGTGTACTTCCATTCGTCAAGTTCGCCGATTGAGTTCGCAGTGTCGGCGGCGAAGAATAGGGAAATCAATGAAATCAATCCAGTTAGAATGATTGAGATCAGAGCAGTTCTCTTGCTTATACGCCCAGAAGGTAATGGCCTATCTGGACGATTCACCCTGTCGATTTCAAGGTCGAGGTAATCATTCAGAGCGTTCCAAGAGGCCATGAAGGAGTAGACCGACAAGGCAAGCAATGTGGTGATGCGCAGATTATCATCGGAAGGGAATTCGCCGAGAGCGAGAACTGCGCCGAGGAATACTCCGACAAATCCACTGATACAATTGCCTGCTCGGAAGAGCAAGACCCAATCAGCGATTCGACCCACGCCTCCGACGAGGGCGTGCGCGTCTTGATTGCTTGCACGATTCACGCCGCTGCAATCAATGGTTCCGCGGACAGCGACCAGACGCAAACAGTGTATACACTGCCGCGGAACTGACCTCGCTGATGTCCGACTTTGGCAAAGCGCGGATCCTTGGCGAGAATGTTACCTACCTGGTTCATCGTAGCACCCCAGCGGAATCTCTCATTGAGGTGATCGAAAACTTCGACGGTGTTCGCATTTCCCTTCTCTTCAAGAAACACTAGAACAGCCTCTCGTAGGCGTCGTGTGCGAGACATCAGATCGCCTCCATTGGAATCTGGCGAGAGGCCATCACACGTGTGTGTAATCCGGACCAGCTGGATGGACTCACGCTAACTTCGATTGCACGTCGTGGCATTGGCTGCCAGAGTCCGTCGTCAGCCCTACCGTTTGAGGAATTAACAAGCGCCTCATGTTGAGGCCTTCTTAGGCTTGAAGCAGTCTTGTTTAGGGTGGCGAAGGAGACTACACGAACGGGGTCGGCTCGCTTCCTGTAGATTCGTCGGCTATCGGGGTTCAGGCTTCGGTTCATGGCCTGATGTTGCACGGTCAGCATATCAAGAACCGGAACAGAGAGGAAAGTGAAAGTGAAAGTGAACATGAAGCACTCGAATGAGGCTCTCTCCATCGTTTTGAAATACCGAGCCTCGGTCGCCGGGCTACTCGCTCGTGTAG
>Ga0208959_1000239_pt1 | contig 12769 bp, 9 predicted proteins | sample AOAMet2_C27A4_80_2_FD_188077 | JGI IMG/M metagenome (GOLD analysis project Ga0208959, IMG submission 188077) | Ammonia-oxidizing marine microbial communities from Monterey Bay, California, USA - C0912_C27A4_80 (SPAdes) | ecosystem: Environmental > Aquatic > Marine > Intertidal zone | place... | reverse complement strand
ATGGCTAAAAATGATGAAGAATTCAGCAGCTATTCAGGCCTTTGGTGCAGGCATCAATGACATTGAAATGATCCCGCTTTTTTTAGAACATTTTGAACTGGATTTCTTCCTGGTTGCCATGCCTTACACCCTGCTGAATCAGGAGCCGCTTGAAGATATATTTCCAGAGTGTGAAAGGCGTGGTATTGGGATCATTATTGGTTCACCCTATGCGTCAGGGGTATTGGCTAGCGGCTCCAAAGAAGAATCCAAATACGGATATGCCACGGCCAGTGAGGAGATGCGGAAAAAGGTTAGGTCTATAGAAGTGATTTGTGAAGATTATGGAATTCCACTTAAAGCGGCCGCATTACAGTTTCCATTGGCTCACCCTCAAGTTTCGTCAGTCATACCAGGCTCACTGAGTGCTGCTCAGGTTCTGGACAATATTGAAATGATCAAATGCCCTATACCGCCAGAACTTTGGATTGAACTCAAACATACAGGATTGTTGCATCCTGAGGCGCCGGTAAAATGAGCTTCAACTCTATTGAGTCCATTAACGTGTGTAGCGTAATTATTGCTCCAATTCCAAAGCCTATGTGAAAAATCTTCAATCAAAGATACCATCTCGGAAAAGATAATTTTATTATTTTCTACTTGTCCATACACTACCGCGAGGGAACTCAAATTCCTGCAAACTACTTGCTTTCATTGTGATACTGTACCCTGGATCAAGTGGAGGCATATATCTCCCATTTTTTATTTTCACGGGAAACTCAAAGTGTTCATGAAGGTGATCTACATATTCAATTACCCGATTCTCCAAACTGCCTGACACACAAATATAATCAAAAATAGAGATGTGCTGAACATACTCACAAAGCCCTACTCCACCCGCATGTGGACAAACAGGGACATTAAATTTTGCCGCCATAAACAAGACTGACAATACCTCGTTTACTCCACCTAGACGACAACAATCAAGCTGACAAAATTGCAAACCATTAGCCTGAAAAAACTGCTTAAAAAGTATACGGTTTTGGCAATGTTCTCCTGTAGCTACTCCAATAGGTGCTATTTGTGTTGAAATTTTTTGATGCCCAAGAATATCATCGGGACTCGTCGGTTCTTCTATCCACCACGGATCAAACTGAGACAATAATTTCATATTTTCGATGGCTTCATTTACATCCCAATTTTGATTTGCATCAAACATAAGCTTATTCTCTGAACCAATTTCATCTCTTACAATAGATGCCCGCCTTATGTCGTCTTGAATATTGTTCCCCACTTTTATTTTAAAATGAGTCCAGCCCTTTTTTATAGAATCTCTACACAAGGATTTGATTTTCTCATCAGAATATCCCAACCAGCCTGCAGAAGTTGTATAGGCCGGATAGCCTTTTAAACGCATTTCTGCTTCACGTTTCTTCCGTGAAGAAAATTTTTCTTCAAGCATTTTGATGGCTTCTTGAGGAGTTATTACATCAGTAATATATCGAAAATCAACAGCCTTCACCAACTCCTCTGGCGACATATCAACTAGTAGTTTCCAAAGAGGTTTTCCTTCTATCTTTGCATATAAGTCCCACAGCGCATTTACAATTGCTGCAGTAGCAAGATGGATCACTCCTTTTTCTGGACCTACCCAGCGAAGCTGTGAATCACCCACAAGTGAACGCCAAAAATCTCCCATATTACGAGTAATTTCAACAAAGTCCTTGTTTACAAGCAGATACTTTAAGGCATGAACAGCAGCTACACACAGCTCATTTCCTCTGCCAATAGTAAAAGTCAGACCATTCCCTTTTAACTCAGAATTTGTGATTAGGGTAACGTAGGTAGCGGAATAATCCGGATCCGGATTCATAGCGTCGGAACCATCAGATTGACTGGATGTAGGAAATCGTATATCGCTTACAAGTACATCTATGATTTTAATCACAAAGCTCTTCCTAAAATATAATTCAAAAATTAAAGCCTAACATGTTGATATTGTCCTTTAAACTTAATCCGGCAATTATGTAAAAACAAATATGATTCAACGCACACGACTCAAGCGTGGATCGAGAATATCACGTAAACCGTCGCCCAGCAGATTCAAACCAAGAACTGTGAAGACAATAGCGAGTCCGGGCAGAATTGCGAGTTGAGGCGCAAAAAACATCATCGTCTGCGCTTCGCTGAGCATTTTACCCCAGCTTGGCATAGGAGGTTGTGTGCCAAGTCCCAGGTAACTCAACCCTGCTTCTGCAAGGATTCCCAATGCAAATTGAATAGTCCCCTGTACGATGAGGACACTCACGATATTTGGTAAGATATGTTCAATAGCAATCCGCACCTCACCTTTACCAGCTGTTCTGGCAGCCAGAATGAATTCACGTTTGTAAACGCTCAAAGCGCTTCCTCTGGTAATTCTGGCAAAAACCGGAATATTGAAAATACCGATTGCCAGCACAGAGTTTATCGTTCCAGGACCATAAACCGCTGAGAGCATAACTGCCGTCAACAAGGCAGGAAAGGCAAATGCAAAGTCATTGAAACGCATCACAGTTTCTTCCACCCATCCTCGTTTTGCTGCGGCCAAAGCTCCTAGCGGGACTCCGATTCCTGCTCCAAAACCAATCGCAAAGACCGAAACCAGCATTGAGTTCCAGGCACCTACCATCAACATTGAAAAAACATCGCGTCCAAAATGATCAGTTCCCAGCCAATGCTTTGCGGACGCACTTTCCAACTTGTGCGGTATGTCCAGCAGTTCCACAGGAAAAGGTGTCCAGAACAAGGAAAGCAGACCGGTAAATAGCATAATCATACTCAGAATCAGCCCGATCACAAAACTGCGGTGACGCATACTGTTTTGCCAAAATTCACTAAGTCTTGATTCATTCATGCGCTAGCTCCACGCAATCTTGGATCAAGCGCCACATAAAACATATCAACCAGGAAATTGACAGTCACTACAGTTGCAGCCAGTAAAATAACTATGTTCTTAACTACCACCAAATCCCTTTGCGCAATTGCCTGAAAAAGGAGGCGCCCCAGTCCGGGCAAATAAAAAACATTTTCAATGATAATTGTTCCTGCCAGCAAAAATGAAAGTTGTAATCCGAGGATTGTGACTACCGGAATCAGAGCATTTCTGACAGCGTGTCGCCAAAGTGCAGCATTCCTGCTGAGTCCTTTTGCACGTGCGGTGCGTACAAAATCTTCACGAACTGTTTCCAAAACCGCAGAACGTGTAACGCGGGCTAAAATTGCTGCCTGGGGCAGGGCCAGGGCAATTGCAGGCAAGGTCAATGATTTGAGAGCGGCAGTCAAACCCATTTCCCAGCCGGCGAAACCTCCTGCTGAATACCAGCCCAGTTTGACTGAAAAAAATAAAATCAACAGAATCGCAAACCAGAAATTTGGAATGGCAACCCCTAATTGAGCAAAGCCCATGATTCCCGTATCAGCGATACGCTTATGATTTGCTGCAGCAAATACTCCCAAAGGAATGGCGAGAAAAGTCGATAGCGTAATGGCCAGCAAAGCCAGCGGCAAACTGAGGGAGAGACGTTCTAGAATTAACTCAGAAACCGGAGTGTCATAAGTGTAACTTCGGCCGAAATCACCGCTCATGATACCACGTATCCAGCGGAAGTAACGTTCCGGAGCAGAAAGATCGAGTCCCATTTCGGTGCGGAGCGCAGCCAGAGTGTCCTCCTGAGCGCCGACTCCAAGAATAATTGATGCGGGATCACCTGGAAGGATTTCCAGCAGTAAAAAAATAACCAGTGAAGCCACCAGCAAAGTGATGACTAAAGCAAAGAACCGTTTTGCGAGGAAGATTGTCATTTAATTTGGAAAGGATGGCGTTCCAGTGATTTTGCTGAAACGCCTTTTGTGCAACTAATTATTCCAGCTTACACCGGTCAAATCATTGGCTTGAACGGGGCTGTTTTCCCAGAGTCCCATTACGTTTTTGTTCCAAATTCCCAGTTTTGCCAACTGAAAAAGGAAGCCGTTGACGGCATCTTTAGCGAGAATTGCCTGTGCGGCACCCATCAACGCATAACGTTTCTTGGGATCTGCAGTGACATTCAAGTCTTCAATGACTGCATTGAAACCGGGATTCCGGTATTGAAAATAATATTTCGGACGGGTGTAAATCCCGATGTCCATTGGTTCTGTGTGAGAGACAATGGTCAGGTCAAAATCTTTATTCTTGAAAACCTGATCCAGCCACTGTGCCCACTGTACAGGGATTATCTCCAGTTTGATACCGACTTTAGCCAATTGCGCTGCTATAATTTCTCCTCCACGTCGCGCATAACTCGGTGGCGGCAATTTGATAGTCGCCTTGAATCCATTGGGGTATCCTGCTTCTGCGAGGAGTTGCTTGGCCTTTCCCGTATCATGCGGATAAGTTCCGGTCAGATCAACATAAGCAGCATGATGCGGCGCAAAATGAGTTCCGATTGGAGTTCCAAAACCAAACATCGCACCGTCAATTATTTCCTGCGAGTTTAACGCATGGGCAATGGCCTGACGTACGCGAAGGTCATCAAATGGTTTTTGCAGGTTGTTGGTGGAGAGGATTGTTTCACCCTCAGTACTGCCGACTTTTACAGTGAAACTAGAATCGCTTTGAAATTGAGCTGCCATTTCAGGAGCAGGAAAGTTGGCGAAAGCATCGACATCACCGGCCATCAAAGCCGCTACTGCTGCCGCAGGATCCGGAATGATTTTGAAAGTTGCGGTTTTCAATGCAGGTTTTCCACCCCAGTAATTCGCATTATGTCCCAACTCAATCCGGACACCTTTGACCCAGCGTTTGAAAGTAAAAGGCCCGGTACCAACAGGTTTACTTTTGTTTGAAGCTGCACTCGCGGAATCAACAATCACAGCATCCCCCCAACCCATGTTGAACAGGAAGTTTCCGGTTGGTGTTTTCAAGGTGACAACCACTGTATTTGCACCCTGTGCATTTACGTCTTCAATCGCGGCGAAAAGCGCTTTTTGCGCATTTGTACTTTTTTCCGACCTTGCACGGTCCAATGAAAATAACACATCTGCGGAATCAAATGCTGAACCATCATGGAACTTAACTCCATTGCGGAGTTTAAATGTGTAGGTCAGTCCGTCTGCTGAAATTATCCACGACTCCGCCAGCGCGGGTAGTACTTCCGCGTTTTGGTTGATCCGGGTCAGTCCCTCAAAAACGTTGGCGTAAACCACTTCGTCAATCGCGGCCGCAGCTCCAGCGGTAGGGTCAAGATGAGGTGGCTCTAGGACCATTCCCATCGTCAAATGTGTTTTACCGGCAAAGGCTGATCCGGAAAAGATCAGTACGGATCCACTGATCAGCAAAAATTTTGCGTATCTTTGAATGATGTTTTTCATGATTTCTCTGGAAAAATGTTAAATATTAAAAAAGACCTCCCTTGCGGAAGGGGGGAAAAAGAAGAAGCTGTATCATCACAAAAACTTTATTAAATTGCAAATATAATTATCATTGTACTGAATTCCTATAGCCAGGCCAGACACCTAAAGATTCTGCTGCATAAACACCACGGGCAATTGCTCGGGCAACACAATCAGCGGCCATCATTCCCAAGCGGGTGATGTCGATAGGCGGCATTATTGAAAGTGAAATTTCCCCGGTTGCCAGAACGAAGACTGTGTCCCCGTCAAAAGGCGTATGTACCGGTCGAATTGCGCGTGCAAAACCATCCTGCGCCATAATTGCAATCCGCTGAGCCTGTGCCTTTGTGAGTACAGCATCAGTCGCAACTACGCAAAGAGTGGTATTAGTCGAGATGCTATTCGCAAGAGCATCATTTCCTGATTTGACTGCATTCGCGGAGGTCTGTTCCGCATCTTTGAAAGGACTTTCGAAATCAAAATCCAGCGATAATTCGTTGAGATTACTTATTTCGGAATTTTCAGTTTTTGAGAAAATAAATTCAGGTGCGCCTCTGCCGCCGTACTCTGCATTTCGTTCAAAAGGCCAGGCCCAGAAATCCGGAAGATCAGGAAGTGTCACAGAACCAAAGGGGTTTACTGCTGCTAAGGCACCCACCGTAAAACCTTTTTCAGCGGAATTCTCCGGATTTTGCTGTAGTGAAGCGGTACCGATACCACCTTTAAGTGTTCCAGCTTTTGCTCCGGTTCCGGCACCAACGTTGCCCAGCGGACATTCGTAGCTTGCGTCAGCCACAGCTATTTTCCCAAATTCAAAATAAGTATGCTCATCCATTGCAGACTTTTCACCGCCGTTGAGTAAATCAAATAGAATTGCCGCCGGAACTATAGGCACAGAAACATTTTTTGCTACCGGAAATCCGCGTCCTTGTGTTTTTAACCAGGATGCAACTCCGCCGGCAGCATCCAATCCCATTGCAGAACCACCGCTGAGTACGACAGCGTGCACCTCTTCAACCAGATTTGCTGGATGAAGAGCGTCTGTTTCACGTGTTCCGGGACCTCCTCCTCTGCAGTCCACTGCAGCTACTGCAGCGGAGTCCGGAAGAATTACTGTAGTTCCGCTCATCAATTTCATATCCTGTGCGTGTCCTACTTTGATGCCGGACACGTCGGTAATACTGTTTTTTGGTCCTGGCTGCATATATTTTTATATTTTAGCTGATGGGTTATTGTTGTTTGGTGCCTAATGGAGGAGCCAATTTAATTAAGAGGATGAACCTGGTTAGCTCATGTTCTTTGATCCTTGTTTTCTGCTGCGATTTAAAATGTACACTGTCAGCTTCAGGTATTTTCGACAATTTCAAAAAAAGATCAACCGCATTGATTGGTGCTAATGCCAGTAAGTGCAGGTGCAGGTTTCGTCCTTCGAAATCAAAACCCTCCAACCATGCGCCTTCGATTGATGATAAGAGAGTTTGCAGAGTTTGATGTTTCCAAAAAGATTCCTCTACCATTTGTTTAACAAGTATTTCCAATTCTTCCAAGTGTTTTTCACGAGTGGAGTAAATCAACGCAGGAGAATTGTTTATGTGCTGTTCCAACTCCACTTCCAAACTGGACAATTCCTGTTGCAGAACTTTTCGGTGTTTGAGAGTTTCATGATAAAACAATCCTGTGCCAGCAATTATGGCTAAAATCAAGGCTCCAGCCATAGCCCACCACGAACCAACGTGCCTTAAGCGCCGCTGGTTATTGGGTGCAGCCCACCAGAATCCAGATTTTGGAGAATGCGCCAGGCCTTTCCATTCGGACACGACAGTTTCCAGTGCAACTGCGTTCTGAATGTCAACAGGTTCCGGCATTGTTTTTTCTGTCTCAGTTGCAGAATTATTTTCAACAAAAGCACCTGCCTTTGCTAGAGGAATAAGTCGAAATGTTTGCGGTTTTGTTTTTTGCGGTAACTGATCCGCAACAAAAAGTTCCTGTGAAACATTACTAAAAGACGGTAATTCAACTAATTTCGTGAGGAAGGAATCAGTTTTTTCCAAATAAAACGATTGCTCCAAACCTTTGATAATCATGGAGTTCGCAGGATTTTTCAGTAAGATAGGCACGCAGGCGCTAATCAACGGAACCAGTTCAACAGTTGAAGTGAATTCCTGTTTTAGCATATTTTTTAAACTCAGACTTTCTGCAGGCAAAGTTGCGCAAAGTAAACCGACACGGTCAGTTTGTGCTTGTTCAAAATATATTCCTCCTACAGGAAACTCCGTGGAGAAAGAGTTGGCTTGCTTTGCCTGCGCTGAACTTTGAAGCTCACTTTCCGGAATATCCTGAAAGGCAAGCTGCATTTTGGCATAGGATTCCAGCTCTTCCGGAGAAAGTGTGATCGTAGTTTCAAAATGAGTTAGTACCCAGGGAAATTCAAGGAACAAGACTATTTTTGAAGGATTCCATTCATGACAAAGCTCGATAATCCTTTTTGGAGAAAGAGGCTTTGCGACAGATTCGAGACAGCGCGTTTTACCGTCGAACCAAAACCAGACAGTCTGTTTTGAAAGAAAAATATAAAGCGTTCTTTGCTGGATCATCCGGGGCAAAAAAAATGGTAGTAAACGCTGACACCAAAAGCTCAGCGTTTAAAAAAAAATCAAGAGGATGCGTATTGGCCGATTCCGCGTTCTTGCATTATTTCACGAATTTCCTCCAGAATCAGAGGATCATCAATAGTAGGCGGAACCGCAACTTCAGTTTCACAGGCTAGTTTCCGAATTGTTTTGCGCAGGATTTTTCCGGAGCGTGTTTTTGGCAAGCGCTTGACGATCCCTGCTTGTTTAAAACAGGCAACCGCGCCAATATTTTTACGGATGATCGCAATCAATTCCTCCTGCATTTTATCTTGTGAAATTTGCGTGCCGTCCTTGAGAACTACAAATCCAACAGGAACCTGTCCACGCAATTCATCATCGATTCCGGTAACTGCGCATTCCGCGATGTCAGGATGTCCTGCGATTAACTCCTCCATTTCACCTGTTGAAAGCCGGTGACCGGCAACATTGATCACATCATCAACTCGTCCCATCACAAAAATATAACCGTCTTCGTCCTTAATTCCTTCATCGCCGGTAATGTAATACCCAGGATATTGACTTAAATATGACTGCTTGAAACGTTCATCATCATTCCACAAAGTCGGCAGGCAACTCGGTGGTAACGGGAGGTGAATTACGATATTGCCGGTTTCACCAGGTTTGCAGGTTTCACCTTCCTCATCCAGCACTTGCACATTGTATCCGGGCATTGGAAAAGTGGGCGATCCATTTTTCAACGGCTGCGGTTCAATACCCATTGGATTGGAGCAAATCGCCCAGCCGGTTTCAGTTTGCCACCAGTGGTCGATTACCGGAATTTCCGGCTGTGAACCGTCAGATAAAATTTCCTTCAGCCATTCATAAGTTGGCGGATCCAGCCTTTCTCCTGCCAGAAAAAGTGTCCGGAGTGAACTGATATTATACTGCTTTTTAAGTTTTGCTTGCGGATCCTCTTTTTTTACAGCCCGGAAAGCGGTGGGTGCGGTGAAAAAAGTATTCACCTTATGCTCTTCAATTAAACGCCAGAATGCACCTGCATCCGGTGTCCGTACAGGTTTTCCCTCGTAGAGGATGGTTGTGCAGCCATGAATCAGCGGTGCGTAAACAATGTAAGAATGGCCAACCACCCAGCCGACATCTGAACCTGCCCAGAAAACATCTCCGGGATCAGTATTGTAGACAGCCTTCATGCTGTATTTTAATGCAACCGCGTGTCCGCCGTTATCGCGGAGCACACCTTTGGGAAGTCCTGTAGTTCCTGAAGTGTATAAAATGTATAACGGATCAGTCGCGTCCAGAGCAACCGGTTTAGCCGGCTCAGCCTTTTTCAGCAGTTCATTCCAATCATGGTCCTGTCCGGATTGCATTTTTGCTTGAGCTTGAGGTCTCTGTAAAACAACAGTATTTTCCGGTGGGGATTCCGCAATTGCAAGAGCTTGATCCACCAGCGGTTTGTATTCAATTACTCTGGTAAATTCAATTCCACAACTTGCGGTTACGATTACTTTTGGTTTGGCGTCATCAATCCGCACAGCCAGTTCATTTGGTGCAAAACCGCCAAATACCACTGAGTGAACAGCGCCTAATCTGGCACAAGCGAGCATAGCAATCACTGCCTCCGGAACCATCGGCATGTAAATGATTACACGGTCACCTTTTTCCACACCTAAATTTTTAAGTCCGCCTGCGAATTTTGCAACTTCGTCACGTAACTCCAGAAAGGTGAATTTCTGCTGAGAGTCTGTTGCGGGTGAATCATAAATCATTGCCAGCTGAGCACCTCGTCCCTCTTCGATATGTACATCCAGTGCGAGATATGACGTGTTTAGCTTTCCGCCGGAAAACCAGCGGTAAAACCCATGCTCGTCCTGAGAAAGAATTGTTTCAGGTAATTCATACCACTTGATCTGCTCAGCTTGTTCTCTCCAGAAAAGCTCCGGCTGCTCTATAGATTGCTGATATATGTCAAGATAACGCATTTTTTATCGTTTCAGAATACACGGTTTGAAATTCCTGCTTCAGGACAATAAACTTTTTTCTAAATTCAGGTAGCAGGGCTGTTGGCAATCAAATCTTCAACAACAGAAGGATCAGCGAGTGTAGATGTATCGCCGATACTATCGATTTCATTTTCCGCAATTTTACGCAAAATACGGCGCATGATTTTTCCAGAGCGTGTTTTCGGCAACCCGGGTGCCCATTGGATTACATCAAAGGTGGCAATCGGGCCTATTTCTTTTCGTACCAGTTGCACCAACTCTTTTTTCAAATCATCAGTTGGTTCAATTCCGGAATTTAAAGTCACATAGGCGTAAATACCCTGTCCTTTGATTTCATGCGGAAATCCAACAATTGCCGCCTCCGCAACCTTTTCATGGAGAACTACAGCAGATTCAAGCTCCGCAGTACCCATCCGGTGTCCTGAAACATTCAGCACATCGTCAACCCGTCCGGTAATCCAGTAATAACCGTCTTCGTCGCGTCTACAGCCGTCTCCGGTAAAATAAAGCCCTTTGTAGGTACTGAAATAAGTTTGAATGAAACGTTCATGATCACCATAAACGGAACGCATTTGTCCGGGCCATGGATGTTTAATACACAAATTCCCTTCAGTTGCACCTTCCAGCTCATTACCGTCTGCATCCACGAGAAGTGGTTGAATTCCAAAAAACGGACGGGTTGCTGAGCCTGGTTTTGTGCGTGTTGCTCCCGGCAGCGGAGTTATCATAATCCCACCGGTTTCTGTCTGCCACCAGGTATCTACTATCGGACAATTCTCATGTCCAACAACACGGTGATACCAGAGCCATGCCTCCGGATTTATCGGTTCCCCGACTGTACCCAGCAGACGCAGTGAACTTAAATCCCGTTTGTTTACTAATTCATCTCCTTCTTTGGCAATTGCTCGAATTGCCGTTGGAGCAGTGTAGAAGATGTTGACTTTGTGTTTGTCGCAAATGTCCCAAAAACGTCCGAAATCTGGATAATTTGGAACACCTTCAAACATGAGTGTAGTCGCTCCATTTGCCAGTGGTCCATAAAGAATATAGCTGTGTCCGGTAACCCAGCCGATGTCCGCGGTGCACCAGTAAATATCGCCATCATGATAGTCAAATACATATTGATGCGTCAGTGATGTGTAAACCAGATATCCCGCTGTAGTGTGTAAAACGCCTTTTGGTTTGCCTGTGGAACCTGAAGTGTAAAGAATGAAAAGCGGATCTTCCGCATCCATTTCTTCTGCAGGACAATCTGCGGAGGCGGTTGCCATATCTTCATGATAGAAATAGTCGCGTCCTGACTCCATGTTACATTCATCAGCCGTGTGTTTTACCACGATACAGCTCTCGGTACCTGTACCCTGCATGGCCTGATCTGCATTCTGCTTGAGTGGAATACTCTTTCCTCCACGTACGCCGGCATTTGCCGTAATCAGCATTTTACCGCCACAGTCAATAATTCGGTTTTTAAGAGCTTCCGCGCTGAATCCACCAAATACCACAGAATGTACCGCACCAATTCTGGTACAGGCGAGACACGCAATTGCCAGTTCCGGAATCATCGGCATATAAATCATCACCCGGTCACCTTTGACAATGCCGCGATTTTTCATCACATTGGCAAATTTGCACACCTCCGTGTGCAGTTCTTTGTATGTGTAGCTTCGATCAACGTTTGGATCATCCGACTCCCAAATCAGCGCCTTTTGATCACCTTTTTTTTCTAAATGACGATCGATACAATTATAAGAAACATTAAGCTTCCCTCCTTCGTACCAGCGGATATGAGCCTTGTTGTAGTCCCAGTCAAGTGTGTTGTCCCACTTCTTGAACCAGTCCAGCCGCTCTGCCTGTTTGTCCCAAAAAACTTTTGGGTCATTCACAGACTCTTCGTACATTTTTAAATATGTTTCGTTATCAATCCAAGTATTTGCTTTGGCTGCTGCCGGAACTTCAAAAATTTTATACTCACTCATTTTTCTCTCCCAAATTTGGAAATTAATTTTGCAGGTGTCCTGAAACCCCACCATAGCAAAATTATTTTATTATGTCTTTAATAAAATGCAATTCAACTGCGTTGATTTCGCTAATCATTAATTAACCTTGCACCTTTATATGGTTTCTGCGAGTTTTCGACTTGTAGGAGGCTGCGCAAAATCTGCTAAGGCAGGGAAGGTAGCTATGTCGAATTGGCCGTGGAAATTGTTGACAGGATTACTGCTGATCATCCTGAGTTCAGCTTCCTGTAGCAAGGATTCGTCTGAAGAATATGCAGAAGGCGGAAGCGCGGTTTCGCCTGCCAAGGATTTTATGGTAATTTCAACCATACCTGAAGATAACGCTACCAAAGTCTCAGTGAATGCCTCCTTCGTGATTTCATTCAGCAATGAACTTAAGACAGGCAGTGTGAATGAAAATAATTTTTCCCTCACTACAAATGGCAGCGCGGTTTCAGTAACAGTCTCTATCTCAAAGAACATAGTTGTTTTGCTTCCGGCTTCTCCTTTGAGTGAAGGTACAATTTACACTGCATCTGTTTTGAGTGAAGTTCAGGATACATCCGGAAACAGCCTGGGGCAAGACAGCAGTTGGAAGTTCACCACAGCTTCCTCTTCAAGGAAAGATTCAGCCGATGAAACTACGGCAGACACCACCAAACCAAGTTTTATCTCAATCACTCCGGCAGACAATTCCAGTAGTATTTCGGTAAACACTACAATCAAAGTTGTTTTCAGCGAAGCAGTTTCTGCGGTAACTTTAAGTTCAAGCACTTTCAAATTATTG
>Ga0208959_1000236_pt1 | contig 12832 bp, 10 predicted proteins | sample AOAMet2_C27A4_80_2_FD_188077 | JGI IMG/M metagenome (GOLD analysis project Ga0208959, IMG submission 188077) | Ammonia-oxidizing marine microbial communities from Monterey Bay, California, USA - C0912_C27A4_80 (SPAdes) | ecosystem: Environmental > Aquatic > Marine > Intertidal zone | place... | reverse complement strand
GACTGGCTACACCGATTTCTTGGGCGCAGTCGGGAGTTTATTCGTAGCTCTGATATTTTAATTGTCGGGCTCTTTCAAGCTTTAGCTTTAATTCCTGGTACTTCTCGATCAGGAATAACTATTACTGCAGCACTATTAATTGGATTATCAAGATCACTATCGATAAAGTATGCATTTCTTCTATCAATCCCAGTAATAGCACTAGCAACCCTTTTAAAAACATTTGATTTAGTTAATGAGATTAATCAAGTTGATTGGACTCTACTTTTAATAGGATTTGTAATAACATTGATTACAGCATATACAACGATTGTATTTTTTATTCGTTTAGTTGAAAGAATTGGTTTTATGCCGTTCGTAATTTATAGAATTTTATTGGGAGCAATGCTATTACTACTTTAACGCCAGAACCGATTTATCGAAAAGATTACACCCCTAGTTCTCATCTTATTAGAACAACTGAGCTTGACTTTAACCTCAAGGACGACGAAACAATCGTCACATCACGTATTTCGTTTTACAAGAATCCTGATGCCAAGAAAAAAGCAAAAGAACTTTTTTTAAACGGAGAATCCTTGGAGTTAATATCCATTGAGATTGATAAATTAAGTGCTAATTATGAGCTAAAGGATGACGGCTTATTTCTCTTGAATCCTCCTGATAATTTTATTTTGGATGTCCAAGTTCGAATTCATCCTGAAGGTAAAACTGAACTTAATGGACTTTACCAGTCAAGTGGTAATTTTTGCACACAGTGTGAGGCTATGGGCTTTAGACAAATAACATACTACCTTGATAGGCCAGATGTTTTGAGTGTCTTTACAACTACAATAAATGCCAATAGGGCTAATTACCCAATACTTCTTAGTAATGGAAATTTAGTGAATGAAACAAGTACTCAAGCTATTTGGCATGACCCAGCGCCAAAGCCTTGTTATTTATTTGCTCTAGTTGCTGGTAAGTTAGATTGTCTTCAGGACAACTATACAACGTCAACAGGGAAAGAGGTAGATTTAAGGCTTTATGTTGAGCCACACAATATGCACAAAACGGCCTTCGCAATGGAGTCACTTAAAAAAGCATTTGAATGGGAAGAGAGCAGATTTAACCTGAGCTATGATTTAGATATATACATGATTGTTGCAGTTGATGATTTTAATATGGGTGCAATGGAGAACAAGGGACTAAACATTTTTAATTCAGACTGTGTTCTTGCCAATCAAGAGACTTCAACAGATTCAAGCTTCATCAGAATTGAATCTATTATTGGACATGAGTATTTTCATAACTGGACAGGAAATAGAGTAACTTGTCGGGATTGGTTTCAGTTAAGCCTAAAAGAGGGTTTAACTGTCTTTAGAGATCAAGAATTTTCTTCTGATCTTCGTTCTCGAGCTATTCAGAGAATTACTGATGTATCTACCCTTAAAACAAGGCAGTTTGCTGAAGACTCAGGACCTATGGCTCATCCAGTAAGGCCAGAATCTTATATTGCAATGGATAATTTTTACACAGCAACTGTGTATGAGAAGGGTGCAGAGGTTATTCGTATGATTCATACCATACTCGGAGAAGAGGGCTTTCAAAAAGGAATGACTTTATATTTTGAGCGACATGACGGTGATGCAGTTACCATCGATGATTTTGTTGCGAGTATGGCAGATGCAAATCAATATAATTTAGATAATTTTATGCTTTGGTATAGCAAGGCAGGAACTCCTGAAGTCAGTATTGATGATGAATATGACTCAGATCTGAATATTTATCGTGCTACATTTACTCAAAAAAATCTAACTACGCCTTTTCTTATTCCTAACAGGTTTGGCTTATTAGTAAATGATGGCGAGGAAGTTGAGACAGGAATGTTTCTTATTGATAAACTTGTAAAAACCGTTGAATTTAAAAACATAAAGAGTAAACCTGTCCCTTCTTGGTTTAGGGGTTTTTCTGCGCCAATTAAGTTTAATTCTAAGCTCTCAATAAGTGATAAGATTTATTTAGTCTCTAATGATAGTGATTCATTTAATCGCTGGGATAGTATTCAAAGTCTTTGGTTAGACTATATCCTTAGTCCTGAGAAAATTGAAGAAAAAAAGTTGTTTGATATGATTAAAAATCTATTCAATAAAGATTTTGATTTTGCACTACTATCTGAAATGATAAGCCTTCCTTCAGAGCAGATTATTCATCAAAATGTTGGAAAAATTAATGTAGAAGAGGTGAACAATAAGCGTGAAAAATCTATCCTTTCTGTGGGACAGGATTTGAAAGAGATTTTTCTAGAAACTTTTAATAAATTGAATTACAAAAAAACCTTCGATTTGTCTACTCAATCTGTAGCAGAGCGCGCCTTAAAGAACAAATGCTTAAGTTACTTGATTAAGTTGGGTGAGTATGAGTTAGCTTATGAGCAATTTAATAGTGCAGACTGTATGACTGACCAGTTCAGTGCTTTTCAGTGCTTATTAGATAATGTAAATCCATATCGTGATGAAGTTATAGATCGATTTTATAACCAACACAAGGAAGATGCCCAAGTAATGGACAAGTGGTTTAGTGCCCAGAGTGCTTCACCCATCACTTCTGTTGATGATATTAGAAAATTAATGAGCCATGAATTATTCACATTAACCAATCCAAATAGAATTCGTTCAGTAATAGGGTCTTTTAGCCAAAACAGCCTTCAGTTTCATTGCAAAAAAGGTTATCAGCTAGCGACTGAAGTAATCTTAGAGTTGGATACTTTAAACCCTCAAATTGCAGCAAGATTTGCAAGTATATTTAATCATTGGAGACGATTTACTGAACAATACTCTTCCCTTCAAGAAAATGAATTGAAGATAATTAGTAATTCAAATGAGTTGTCTAATGATGTCTATGAAATTGTTAATACTTCTCTTAAAGGAAAGATTTAATGTCTTATAGGGACGCTAAACATTTATCAGAACTACTAGTTTCCAAAGGCTTGACAGTCTCTGTTGCTGAATCATGTACCGGAGGTGCACTCTCCAGTTCTTTAACTTCAATTGCTGGAGCCTCATCTTACTTTGATTGTGGATATGTAACATACAGCAACCAATCAAAAGTTCAAATGCTTGGTGTTAGTCCAGAAACAATTGAAACATATGGAGCTGTTAGTGAAAAGGTTGCCCATGAAATGGTAATTGGAGCTGGTGAAAGATCACAAAGTAATCTTGCCGTATCAATAACAGGTATCGCAGGGCCATCTGGTGGCTCTTCTGAAAAACCTGTTGGAACGGTTTGTTTTGGTTTTTTCTTTGATGGAAAGACAACTACAACAACGCAATTTTTTTCAGGTGCTAGATCCGATATAGTATCTCAAAGTATTTCTTTTGCTTTAGTTCAGTTGGCCTTAAAGCTGTGATCGATTCTTCAGCAGTATCCATCGCTCCAATGATGGATTGGACAGATAGACATTGCAGATATTTTTATCGGCTACTTAGTAATAATACTCAACTTTATACTGAAATGATAACTTCAAAAGCTATTTTAAGAGGAGATAAAAATCGTTTATTAGACTTTAATGCAAGTGAGCATCCATTAACTCTTCAATTAGGCGGAAGTGATCCTAAGGAGATGGCTGAATGCGCTCAAATTGCTCAAAAGTGGGGATATGATGAGGTTAATATAAATGTTGGCTGTCCATCCGACAGGGTTCATTCTGGAAGTTTTGGTGCATGCTTAATGAAGGAGCCAGATTTGGTGGCAGCTTGTGTTGAAAGTATGATTGATAAATGCGACATTCCAGTTACAGTTAAAAGCCGAATTGGAATTGATGATATGGAGAGCTATGATGAATTGAGTGATTTTGTATCACGCATTAATTCTAAAGGTTGTAAGCATTTTATAATCCATGCTCGAAAAGCTTGGCTTCAGGGACTGAGTCCGAAAGAGAACCGAACAATCCCGCCTTTAAATTATCCTTGGGTTTATAAGTTAAAAAAAGATTTTCCACAAATTCAAATAACTATAAATGGAGGCATTACAAGCTGCTTAGAGATAAAGAGTCATCTTGATTATGTCGATGGCGTTATGCTAGGAAGGGCGGTGTACAACAATCCATTTATATTAAGTGAAGTAGATAATGATATATTTAGAGAAAAAAAGAATCCAATAAATCGTGAACAGATTTTAAAAAAATATATGGTTTATATGAGTGAACAACTTAAAATTGGTGTCCCTATAAGGTCGATGACTCGTCATATATTGGGTTTATATCATGGTGAAACTAATGCTAAATTATTTCGCAGATTATTAAGTGGTAAGGTAGTTGGATTTGATCATTTAAATGAGTGGTTAGATTTTAAAATAAATAGTTTAACCGATAATAAAAGTACCCAATAGTTTGGTAAAATTTCTTAGGAAAATTCTCCTCTAAAAAAAATATGGCAGGCGACAACTACATAGCGAGCATTGATATCGGAACTGATAAGATTGCGCTGTTGGCTGCTGAAAAAGATTATGATAATCGACTCAGGATTATTGGGTACAATATTTGCGCCTCTGATGGCGTTAAAAAAGGGGCAATTTTTTCTATAGACCATTTATCAAGAGTAATTACAAAACTCATTGAAGAAACTAGCAAAAGCTTTGATTTAACACTTGGCTTATTTCGTGTTAATATTTCTGACACTCATCTAACTTGCACTGATCGTAAGGGACATGTCTCTGTAAATGAAGTTGTAACTCGTAACGATGTAGACGCAGTTCTAGCATCTGCGATATCAATGTCAACTCCTTCCAACAAAGAACCATTACACAAAATTAAAAAGAAGTTTACTATTAATGAAAGTGTAGTAGTAGATAACCCATTAGAGATGAAAGCCGAATTCTTAGAATCTAAGGTCCACATAGTGACTGTCTCGTCTGCCAACGTTAGAAATATTGAAAATTGTTTAAAACAGAGTGATTTACACCTTGAGCCAAATGGAATGGTACTAACATCTATCGCTAAGTCTCATGCAATACTAACTCAAGAAGAAAAAGATAATGGTGTTTGTATAGTTGACATTGGAGCTGGAGTTACTTGTTTCTCTGTCTTTAATGAAGAAGGTATTGTTCAAAGTGGTGTTATTTCAATGGGCGGTAATGAAGTTACACAAGAGATTGCATTAGCCTTTGATACTTCCCTTGAAGAAGCAAAAAGATTAAAAGAGTTCTACGGAGTTGCTAAGTCGTCTACACTTAAGGAAGAGAAATTGATTGATTTCACTCAAGCCGCAAACAAAGAGGAGCATCAGCTTTCTAGCCTTCAGTTATCAGAAGTTATTGAGGAAGCTTATCGTGAAATTTTGTTGGCACTTAAAAATCAATTAAAACACCATAATTTGGATACAATTATTAAATCGGGGTTTGTATTGTGTGGTGGTGGAGCACAAGTTATTTCTTGCGAAGAGCTTGTTCGTGATTTCTTTACCAGAAGAGCTAAAATAGGTACTATTCCTGACTCAAGAATTTTTGGTTTAGATAACATACTAACTGACTTTAGATATACAGGCTCTATAGGGCTCTTGCTACATGAAGATGACTTTGGAAAAGATTTCGACGTAATTTCTAATGGAAATAATGGTGTTATAGGTAAATTAAAAGAATGGACCGTAAAGAATTTTTAATATATGGTAAAGCAAAGAACAATTCAAAAAACAGTTAAGGCGCGTGGTGTAGGAATTCATAGCGGTAAGGAAGTGAATATGACATTGATCCCTGCAGGAGTAGATCATGGCGTAGTTTTTAAGCGATTAGATGCCGGTGGTAGGCAAGTGCATGCTCATAGTGCTTTCGTTAATGAAGTTATCTTGTCAACAGGTATTGAAAGCAAAGGTGTAAAGGTTTCAACTATTGAACATTTATTGTCGGCTCTTTCAGCGCTTGGAGTAGATAACCTTTTGGTAGAGTTAGATTCATTTGAAGTGCCAATTATGGATGGTTCATCTGCTCCTTTTATTTTTTTAGTTCAGTCAGCTGGAATTAAAGAACAAGAAGCGCCAAAAAGATTCATCGTCATTAAAGAAACTGTTAGGGTTGAAAATGGAGAAGCATGGGCACAGGTTTCTCCTCATAATGGATTCAAGGTGACGCTTGAAATTGATTTTGAACATAAAAAAATAAAAGAAAGTGGACAGAAGCTGTCAATTGATTTTGCGGAGCAGTCTTATTTAAAAGAAATATCTCGTGCCAGAACATTTGGATATGAGAGTGATGTTGAGGCGCTTCAAGCTGGTGGACTTGCATTGGGGGCAAGTCTTGATAATGCAATTGGTCTTTCTGATTATGACATCCTAAATGAAGACGGAATGCGATACCATAACGAATTTGTAAAGCACAAAATATTGGATATTGTTGGAGATCTTTTTCTTTTAGGTGGAAATATGATAGGGCAATATGAGGGATATAAGACTGGACATATGCTTAATGATCAGTTACTTTCTGCAATACTTTCACAGCCTCAAGCAACAACAACAAAAACCTATAAGGAAGTCGACTCGCCAATCCACTTTTATTCAGAAGATTGGCAAAATAACCTCTAAAAAAACTATTTTTTCTATTCCATTGACTAAATAATAAATACCTTTATTTTCCTTATTTAAAAGCAATAACTGATACTCACGAAGTCTTTTTTGAGCTTAATTCTTTTGGTATAATCGAAAACTTTTTATATTACAGTTATTAGTGATGAAATTAAATGGTGCTCAAATACTGATACATTGCTTGAAGAGAGAGGGTGTTAAGCATGTTTTTGGTTACCCAGGAGGTGCTGTTTTGCATATCTATGACGCTCTAGAAGCTCAAGACGAGATTACTCATGTCTTGGTTAGGCATGAGCAAGGCGCAGCTCATGGAGCTGATGGCTATGCAAGAGCGAACGGTATGCCTGGTGTTGTATTAGTTACATCTGGGCCCGGTATCACTAATGCTGTGACTGGAATTGCAACTGCACATATGGATTCTATTCCGATGGTAGTAATTTCTGGACAAGTTCCATCTCCACTGATAGGGATGGATGCCTTTCAAGAGGTAGATGCCACAGGTATTACTCGCTCATGTGTTAAGCATAACTTCCTTATCAGAGATATTAGTGAAGTTGCGAGTACGGTTAAAAAAGCATTTTATATTGCTACAACTGGGCGACCAGGTCCCGTTGTAATTGATATTCCTAAAGACATAACCATTGCTGAAATGGAAATGGAGGAGTATCCTGAGACTGTTGAAATGAGGTCCTATAAGCCTACAACTAAAGCAAGTAACCGTCAAATTAGAAAAGCTGCAGAGTTGATTGCTAATTCTCAGAGACCAATATTTTATTCTGGCGGCGGCTGTGTAATAGGTAATGCTTCAAAAGAGTTACGTGAATTAACGCGCAAGCTTGGTTTTCCAATTACACAAACTTTGATGGGTTTAGGTGCATACCCTGGTACTGATAAATTATCTCTTGGTATGTTGGGAATGCATGGTACTTATGAGGCCAATATGGCAATGTATGAATCAGATTGTGTAGTTGCTATTGGTTCTCGGTTTGATGATAGAATTACTGGAAACTTAGAAAAATTTTGCCCTACAGCCAAGTTTATTCATATTGATATTGACCCCTCTCAGATTTCTAAAAATGTGGTTGCAGATATTCCTATTGTTGGTCAAACAAAGCAAGTTCTTCAAGCACTGATTGATGAACTGAAGGACAAAAAACTTACAGATATTTCCAAATGGTGGTCTCAGATTAATGAATGGAGAAAGGTTGATTCATTGGCATATACTAAGAAATCAGGTGTTATTAAACCTCAAACAGTTATTGAAATACTCTATGAGGTTACCAAAGGTAAGGCCATTGTGACCTCAGATGTTGGTCAGCACCAAATGTGGGCAGCTCAATATTATTTATTTGATGAGCCAAGACAGTGGATTAATTCTGGAGGTCTAGGAACTATGGGCTTTGGTCTTCCAGCTGCAATGGGCGCTAAAATTGCAATGCCGGATAGAGATGTAGCCTGTGTTACTGGAGAAGGCAGTATTCAGATGATGCTTCAAGAGCTCTCGACAATGCTTCAATACTCAACACCTGTTAAAATCATTAACCTTAATAATGGTTACTTAGGTATGGTAAGGCAATGGCAAGAGTTTTTCTATGAAAAGCGTTATGCAATGTCCTATATGGATGCGTTACCTGACTTTGTTAAACTGGCTGAGAGTTATGGCCATATTGGAATAAAAGTTGAAAAAGAGTCTGACCTTAAGCCTGCCCTTGTTGAAGCATTTAAGCAAAAAGATCGTACTGTTTTTCTAGATATTTTGACAGACCCATCTGAAAATGTATTTCCAATGATTCCAGCAGGTGGTGCCCACTGCGATATGTTGTTAGCAGGCCGTGATCAAATGGTATCAAAAGATGAAACAGACTTTAATGCGGTGTAGTTTATGAGACATATTATTTCAGTTATTTTAGAAAATGAAGCGGGCGCTCTTTCAAGAGTTTCTGGACTATTTACTCAACGCGGCTTTAATATTGAATCCCTTACTGTAGCCCAAACTAACGATGTGAATTTATCTCGCATGACAATCGTATCGTCAGGAAGTGATCGTGTATTAGAGCAAATTGTTAAGCAACTCAATAAATTAATTGAAGTGGTTAAGGTAAGTGATTTGACTAGTCAAGATCATGTTGAGCGAGAGTTAATGCTTGTTAAGATTTCCTCGATCTTAAAGGATAATGTTGACTTAAAAGAGTTAGTAGAAATTTTTGGGTGTAAAGTTGTTGATGTGACGGAAAAAATTTACACTATTGAAGTCTCTGGGAAGACTAAAAAAATTAACGCATTTCTGGATGCGTTTGATCCAGCAAACATTATTGAGGTTTCAAGGACGGGTGTCACTGGAATTTCTAGAGGAAAAAAATAATTTAAATTTAAGGAAAAAAAATGAATAGATATTACGATAAAGATGCAGACCTTTCAATTATTCAAGGCAAAAAAGTTGCTATTATTGGTTACGGTTCTCAAGGACACGCTCAAGCTAATAATCTAAAGGATTCAGGTGTAGAAGTTGTTGTTGGTCTAAGAGATGGCTCATCTTCTGCAACAAAAGCACAAGAAGCAGGTCTCGGTGTTATGTCTGTTGAAGAGGCAAGTGCTTGGGCGGATGTTGTTATGGTTTTAGCTCCAGATGAGTTTCAAGCCAGTATTTATTCAGAAAATATTGAACCAAACTTAAAGCAAGGTGTTGCTTTAGCCTTTTCACATGGACTCAATATTCATTTTGATATGATTGTCCCAAGAGAAGACCTTGATGTGATTATGATTGCTCCAAAAGCGCCAGGACATACAGTTCGTTCAGAGTTTGTTAAAGGGGGAGGTATTCCTGATTTAATTGCGATCAAGCAGGATGCTACAGGTAATGCTAAGGATATTGCTCTTTCTTACGCTTCAGCAATTGGTGGGGGTCGAACTGGCATACTTGAGACCAGCTTTCGAGAGGAAACTGAAACAGATTTGTTCGGAGAGCAAGTAGTTCTTTGTGGTGGAACAACTTCACTTGTGCAGGCTGGATTTGAAACACTTGTAGAAGCTGGCTATGAGCCAGAAATGGCATATTTTGAATGTCTTCATGAATTAAAGTTAATTGTTGACTTGCTATATGAAGGCGGTATTGCTAATATGCGTTATTCAATTTCAAATACTGCTGAATATGGTGATGTTACTAGAGGTCCAAGAATAGTAACTGATGAAACAAAAGCTGAAATGAAGAAAATTCTAAGTGAAATCCAAAGCGGTGCTTTCGCTAAAGAATTTATCAGTAATGTTGGTGAATTACCAGGTCGTCGTGATGTTCAACGCAAACACCAAATTGAAACTGTTGGTGAGAGCTTGCGCTCTATGATGCCATGGATTGCAAAAAATAAATTGGTTGATCAATCTAAAAACTAAAAAAATTAGATGATCCCAGTTTGATTTTAAGAAATTGTGACTGAAAAAATACCAAGTAGAGGCATTTATTTACTACCAAGCATCCTTACTACGTTTGGGATGTTTGCTGGTTTTTATTCAATTATTGCATCAATTAATGGTGACTTCACTTTAGCTGCGATATCAATCATGGTTGCTATGTTGTGGGACGCTTTGGATGGTCGAGTCGCTCGATTAACGAATACTCAAAGTGATTTTGGAGCACAGTATGATTCTCTTGCTGATCTAGTCTCTTTCGGTGTAGCTCCAGCCCTCCTTGTCTACGAATGGTCCCTATCTGACTTAGGAAGAATTGGTTGGCTTGCGGCTTTCATTTTTTTAGCTTGTGCGGCCCTAAGATTAGCAAGGTTTAATACACAAGTTGGCATTTCAGATAAGCGCTATTTTCAAGGCCTCCCTTCACCAGCAGCAGCAGGTGTTATTGCTAGTATGATATGGCTTAAATTTTGGAAGTTTGAGTATTTTGATTTTGGTATAGTCTCTCTGAGTTATTACGTTGGTGTTGGCATAACAATAGTTTGTGCACTACTTATGGTTAGTAATGTACGTTACTACAGCTTTAAGGAGTTGGATTCCAAAAAGGCTTCATTTAGATTTCTTTTGGCTATAGTGCTGAGCTTTATTGTGCTACTCTCGAAGCCAAATATATTTTTATTTACTGGATTTTTTCTATATATGCTTTCCGGACCTTTTATTACAATCAATGGTCTTAATAAAAAGCGGAATCAGAAAAAACAAAGTCAAGATAGATAAGTTCCTTTATAATCACGCACTATGTATATAGATTTTAACTTGTCGACTTCACATTCACGAAGCAAGCTCTTTGCTTTGTTGCGATTACTGCCGTAAGGCAATAATAATCATAATAGACGAAAGTCTATCACTAAAACTTAAGCTAAAATTCGGAATTACAAAAGGAGTAAATTTATGTCCGATAAATTAATTATATTTGATACAACTCTTAGAGATGGAGAGCAATCGCCAGGCGCCTCGATGACAAAGGATGAAAAGGTGCGCATTGCTAAAATTTTAGAAAAAATGAAAGTCGACGTTATTGAGGCTGGCTTTGCAATTGCCTCACAGGGTGATTTTGAAGCAGTTCAGGCTGTAGCAAAAGCTGTCAAAGATTCGACAATTTGCTCTCTAGCAAGAGCACTCGATAAAGACATTGATCGTGCTGGTGAATCTATAAAAGGTGCCAATTCAGCCAGAATTCATACCTTTATTGCAACATCTGATATTCATATGCAGATGAAGCTGAGAATGACCCCCGATGAAGTAGTGAGTCAAGCTATTCGCTCAGTTAAAAGAGCAACAAAATTTACAGATAATATTGAGTTTAGTCCTGAAGATGCTGGAAGATCAGAGATTGATTTTCTTTGTCGAATAATTGAGAAAGCAATTAAAGCGGGCGCTACAACAATTAATATTCCTGATACGGTTGGTTATAACATCCCTCATCAGTTTGGTGAGACCATGAGAATGCTTATTGAAAGAATTCCAAACTCTGATAAAGCAATATTTTCAGCTCATTGTCATAACGACCTTGGTCTTGCAGTTTCTAACTCCTTAGCGGCAGTTATAAGTGGTGCAAGACAGATAGAGTGTACCATCAATGGCTTGGGCGAGAGGGCAGGTAACACATCTCTTGAGGAGGTTGTTATGGCGGTTAGAACTAGACAAGATGTCTTTGGTTGTGATACAAATATTGATGCTACAAATATTTTAGCTGCCTCAAGACTTGTATCCTCAATCACAGGGTTTGTTGTTCAGCCTAATAAGGCAATTGTTGGCGCTAATGCTTTTGCTCACGAGGCTGGAATTCATCAAGACGGCGTTCTTAAACACAGAGAGACCTATGAGATTATGAGGGCAGAAGATGTTGGATGGAATGCTAATTCTTTAGTTCTAGGTAAGCACTCTGGCAGAAATGCTTTTAAAGCTAGACTTGCTGAACTCGGGGTTGATTTTGAATCAGACGAGGCATTAAATGATGCATTTTCTCGTTTTAAGACCTTAGCTGATAAAAAGCATGATATTTTTGATGAAGATCTTCAAGCATTAGTTACTGAAGCACAAACTGAAGCAACAGAGGTTATTCGATTAGTTTCTCTCAAAGTTTCTGCTGAGACTGGAAAAGATAATACTGCTGATATAACACTATCAATTAATGGAAATGAGCAAAGTGCCTCAGCAAAAACATCGGGCGCAGTTGATGCTGCCTTTACTGCTATATTGTCTTTAGTTAATATTGAGCCAAAACTCCAACTATATTCAGTTACAAATGTAACCCAAGGAACAGACTCGCTTGGAGAGGTTAATGTTCGCCTTGAACATGAAGGGAAAATTGTCAATGGTCAGGGGGTTGATACCGATATTATTACCTCTTCAGCCAAGGCATATGTTAATGCTTTAAATAAAGTGATGGCAAATGTAGAAAGAGCGCACCCTCAGATATGACGATAGAAAATAGAAATAACTATCTAGAAGCTCTAGGGATACCTGACTTTCTCTATTCTCAAAGTAATCCTGATAAAAAAGTAAATCCTGAGGTGAAATGTTTGATAATTGAAACTACCTCTCAAGAATCTTTTTGTGAGCCAGGTGAAAGCCAAGATTTATTAATAAAAATATTGACCTCTATAGATTTAACGTTAAGTAATGTTTGCTTGATGTCAATTGAAAAAGATAATCTTGATGAGTGTATTAGGGCTAATCCTGCAAAGGTTGTTTTAGTTATGGGAGCAGAGGTTAATTCGGATTTATCTTTTCTATTTTCCACCCATCACCCAAGAGATATTCTAAAAAATAATAAACTTAAAAGAGAGGTCTGGGAAGTGTTAAAAAAGGTTAAGTTA
>Ga0208959_1000219_pt1 | contig 13370 bp, 13 predicted proteins | sample AOAMet2_C27A4_80_2_FD_188077 | JGI IMG/M metagenome (GOLD analysis project Ga0208959, IMG submission 188077) | Ammonia-oxidizing marine microbial communities from Monterey Bay, California, USA - C0912_C27A4_80 (SPAdes) | ecosystem: Environmental > Aquatic > Marine > Intertidal zone | place... | reverse complement strand
GCGACATCTGCTATAGCGTGAGAAATCCAACAGGCTGCGAGTGAGCGGTGGCGTAGCCAGAGAATTGACCATGTCGCACCTGCTCCTAGTATTGCGATTGTCGCTAGTGTGTTTTGCCAGAGTGCGAAATAATAGGTGAGTGCGACGGTGTGGTGCAGAGTGAATACAATTGCTGAACCGGCGACCGAGGCGAAATTGCTACCAGTAAGTTCAAGCAAACGGTCGCCAACAAATTGCCGGAAAACGAATTCCTCGACGAGGCTGTTGAGAGTTATCCAATAGATAGCACCAAGGAAGAATGTAGTCGGATTCAACAACCCCGTCGCACCAATCTCCTCCTTCATCAGTGTAACATCAACCGAATCGCCGAGCACAGCATAAGTTCCCGCAATAATCGTAAACATACCGAGTCCAGAAATTATTGCTTCATTGCGAGATGAAGAGTTAAGGGAATCGAGGCCAAGTAATTCTCGCAGTGAAAAATTGTTAGCCTCGACACGATACAACCAATAGATTGGAATGGCGATTATCCACAATTTCGCGAAAACAAAGAAGGCCTGCCCAGCGAGTTCTGAGTCAGTCCACGAGTAAGCGAAGAGAATCGAGGTGGTGGGCATCAGGGAAACGAGAAATAAGGCCAGAAGGGCTTGCCCACGACGCTCCATGCACTCTGGTCGAACACGGCACAATTGAGGCTTGGGGCGTCATCGGCCGAACAAAGGCCTCGCCAAAGGCTAAGGGTTGAATTCTAACCCCACCTATTGAGGAGAACTAATGCGAACACCGATACGAGTTGCTGTTACTGGAGCTGCAGGAAACATTGGATACGCCTTGTTGTGGCGAATCGCAAGTGGTGATTGCTTTGGAGTCAATCAGCCAGTAATTCTACAGTTACTGGAAATCCCTCCTGGAATGCAACGACTCGATGGTGTGATTATGGAACTCAAGGACTCCGCATTTCCGTTGGTACACGGCATTATCGGCACCGATAACCCAAAGATTGCGTTTAACGATGCTGAAGCGATATTCCTTGTTGGTTCACGGCCACGAACAAAAGACATGGATCGGGCTGACCTCGTTGCCGCCAACGGACCCATCTTTGTAGGTCAAGGTAAGGCAATCGATGAAGTGGCTTCACGCAATGTCAAAGTAATCACGGTGGGCAACCCCTGCAATACCAATGCGCTCATCGCCTCCGCTAACGCACCGGGTATTTCCCCTCGACAGTTTACCGCTATGACTCGCCTCGATCAGAACCGTGCGGTGGGCCTGATGGCTGAGCGTGCCGGCGTCCCAGCCTCAAAAGTTCTAGACGTATTCATCTGGGGTAATCACTCCAACACGATGTACCCTGACCCGCGTTTTGGGACTGTGGACGGACGCTCAGCGACCGATTTGTTCGATAGCGATTGGCTTCAGGGCTCCTTCCTCGATACCGTAGCTACTCGTGGAAAGGCGGTCATAATGGCGCGCGGTGCCTCTTCCGCCGCATCTGCTGCATCGGCTGCTGTGGATCACATGCGCGACTGGTGGCAAGGCTCGAACGGGCGCATCGTGTCCGTCGCGCTCCCTTCAGAGGGCTGGTATGGAGTGCCCGAGGGGCTTGTGTTTAGCTTCCCTTGTCGATGTGAGGGAGGAGAGGTGATTGTGGTAGATGACCTCCCCGTTGACGCGTTCGCGCAGGCGAAAATTGATGAGAATGTAGCTGCCCTCCTCGGGGAGCGAGATGCAGTGAGTGAACTATTGTAGACACGAGTATCACGAAGCCGCTCTAAAATATCGAATTGCTTTGATATTGAGCCGTCGGTTTCATCGCCTTTACTACACCCGCTATGATTGATGAGTGATACCCGCCGTCACATTCATCTCGAACACGACGGCAAATTGCTACTAGTCGATTTAGATGGTGGCGGCCCAGCAATCCCTCAAATGGGAAGAAAAGGAGATGGAGGATTCTCAATTCGATTACCAACCCCAGAAGAAGCAACAGAGATGGGGTTGACTTGGAAAGCAAAGCGGACCAATCGATTTAGGTTAGGACAAGAAATGCATGAGGTAATCGTAGCAACACCAGAAATCCCTTGGCCCGGAGAATGGGCTTGGAAGGATGCGGTAATCAGTGATAGCGAAGTCGACCCGGTGGCGAGAGAATCGGTTTATCGAACGCTTCATCGGGTAGTCAGTAAAGTCGTCGTCATCAACCCGCGAAATGAAGTTTTGATGGCTAAAGTCACGCGGGGATTCTTCACCGGTTGTTGGACACTTCCAGGCGGCTTTGTCGATTACGATGAACACCCGAGAACAGGAGCCGAACGCGAGGCGCTGGAAGAACTTGGAATCAATATCAGAATTGCTGACCCACTTGGAGAAAGCAGCCGAGGAAGTGAAGGGGAAGGGACTACAATTGTGAGGCAGGAAATTTTCACACCTGACGGAATCTGTTGGCTATCGTTTACTTATCGTTGCGAAGCGGATATCGCAGCAGAAGATATCGTGCCGAAGGATGATGAGATCGAAGAGGCACGCTGGTTCACTAAAGAAGAGGCACTCCAAGTCGCAGTCTCTCTTTTCGACATCGAAGCAATCCAGAAATTCCTCTGATTATGATCTAGCATTCGCCGCTGGAATCATTTGGTGGTGGGCCCGCCAGGATTCGAACCTGGGTCAAATCGTCCCAAACGATCTAGCATAGACCAGACTAACCCACGGGCCCTGAGTGATTCGGCGACCTGCGCTGTCCTTATGGAGTTCACGCTAACCACCTCCACTGCTCTTGCCCTGAACGGTGAACTACACCTTCTTCCTCCGCGGAACCGAGTACTTGTTCTGCAGTTGGCTCTGCGATACCCTCGGCCGCTAAATTGTCTCGGAGTCGGGCAAGGGTGAGGATGCCTTGGGGATCGGTTGAATCACGGAGTATACGGTGAATCGTGTTGATTCCAGCACGTTCACGGGAGGCTTCTCGGCGCAGATTCTCCTTTTTCATCTTAGATTCGACTTCAGCGCGGATTTCAGTAGGAAGATTGGCTGTTGCGACGGCTTGGGCGAGTCGTGCGGAATCGGAGAAGACTGCTGTTGTGGTTATCTTATCTGACTCGCCACAACGACTGCATGAGGCTCTGGATCCTTGACGGACACCAAATGAATGGCCGCACTGGCATTTGAGCAACATCCAGTTCGACTCCATGCGACGGTGTTTGTAGTCGCGGTTCAAGAGGTTGTCCGAAGAGTGAGCTTAGTCAAAGAGGGTGGTATGTTCTGTTGAGGAGGGCCATCCTAATTTGTTTGGTAGTAAGGCGGGAGGTGTGGTTCAGGCGCGTGTGGTCATTGGCTGGTTGGCCTTTGCAATGCTGATTGGGCTCTCAGTTAAGCGTCTTATTAGCGATGGCGCGCTGACTCTTGAGGTCTGGATATACCTTCTGTTGATGCCTGCTGCTCTAGCATCGGCGATGACTCCTGACTCGTTTTGGAATCGTTCTGGTGCTGACCCAGTTGAATTGGTTGAGGAAGAAGAAGAAGTCGATGTTGTAGGGACAAAAGATGCGCCCGACCCAGTCGAAGACGGATTCGATGTGCCGGTTCTCTAAGTCACCTACACCTGTTGACCCTGAGTTGGCAACGGCTTGAAGAGCAGTTGTTCACTTCAAGCGCAGAGTCTCAAGGTTAGCGGGAGCATAGGTCTGAACACGGAATTCGTCGCGAAGACCTTGGCGGAATGCATTGCAGGTCTTCGGATCCCCATGATGACAGATGATCTTGCGTGGAGTTGGGTTCAACGCCTTGACGTAATCCATGAGTTGGCGGCGGTCGGAGTGGCCGCTGAAACCGTCGATAGTTACCACATTACAAGAGACTGGTATCATGTGAGTCTTGCCTTTGTCCATCAATGGAACCTCGGCGTGTCCTTGTTGTAGGCGTCGACCGAGTGTGCCTGAGGCTTGGTAGCCGACGAAGCAGAGTGTGTTATTGGTTTCAGGGGCCCAGTGCTTGAAGTACTCGATTATGGGGCCGCCGGTCATCATCCCTGATGTTGCAAGAACAATACATGGAGATGGGTCGTAGAGCAGTGATTCCCGCTGCTCTCGGCTATCGACTTGGCGGAACCAAGTCGAATTGAACGGATTCTCGTCGCCACCCCTCAGAACCTTTGAGCGCAGATCACGATTGAGGAAATCAGGGTGGCTGGCATGAATTGCTGTGGCTTCAGAGATCATCCCATCAAGCCAAACAGTAACAGGTTTAACTTCGCCAGACTTGAACAGTTGGTCGATAGCAATCATCACTTCCTGTGAGCGCCCAACTGCGAACACTGGACAGAATATTTTGCCACCGCGAGACAGAGCTAATTTGATCAAATCCTGTAATTCTTGAGTCGCATCCTGTCGATTTGGTTGGAAATCCTGAGCACCACCATAAGTCGATTCAATGACGAGAGTCTCGACCTTGGGGAAGCGAACGGTTGCTGCATCGAAGAGCCATGACCGTTCGTATTTGATATCACCAGAGAATAGCAATCGGTGTTCGGAATTCCCTTCTCCGATTTGCATGTAAACACTCGATGAGCCAAGGATATGCCCGGCGTTTTCGAGGGTGATTTTGACATCCGGTGCGATGTCAGTTTTGTCTCCCCAGCGAATGTCGACAACGTGTTTGATACACTCTTGGATGTCAGCCTTGGAATAAGGTGGATCTACGCCCTCAGCCTGAGCGACCTTGATGTAATCCATCTGCAACAAAGTCATCAAATCTCTCGTAGGAGGCGTACAGTACACTGGTCCTCTGTAACCGTAGCGGAATAGAACCGGCAACATTGCGATGTGATCGACGTGTGCATGCGTGAGGACGATTGCATCGAGATTGTCGAGAGGAAGCAACTCTGGGGCGTTGAAAAATGGCTGAACCTCGCTACGGTTCATTGTTGGCTTTGCTCCACAATCAACCAAAACTCGAGACTCATTTGTCGTAACAAGATGCATGGCTCTCCCAACCTCGCGGTACGACCCCAAAGCGGTGAGTCGAGCCCAGGGCTCTCCCGGGCGCTTTTGACGGTAGATTCGTGTTCCGAACTTGCGCAGGAGTGATTTTCGCTCATCGGCGAGTTCCTTGCGATAGCGGCGGATATCGTGCTGGGTTCGGCTCTCGAATGCTGGTGCTCGTTCAACGGATATGAGCCAGCCGACTTCGTCCCGGAGATTCTTGATATTGATCCCCTTTGGACCTACAGCAGCGGCTGGATCATCACATTCGAGGATGACCTCTGAGAGAGCTGGGTCAATCCAAACATTGCGGACTTCAGCCTCTGGAGGGATTATTTCAGTAACTTTCTGTCGCACCGTCTCCTCATCAGCAAGGATGTCTGGGTGCGGACGAATGATGACTCGGCGCTTGACTGTCTTAGCGATCTTAACAGTCAACGATTGCCCAGGAGCACTGAATGCATCAGGTTGTTTGGTGATTATGGCTATCGAGCCCGCTTCGATATCGACCTCATAGTCAATATCTTCCGGTATCAATTTCGATACTCTCTGTTTCACTTCTGACAATGTCAATCTCATTCAAGCACCTCGCAAGAGTAACTCCACCCTCGGCCTAGATTCCTCTTGAAAGAGGAGGTTCGGCGCGAAGCCGTGGAGTTCGATTACAGGTTAGAGAGCAAGGTAGCGACCTCGCTCTCGGACAATAGCTGGAAGCCCTTGTCTTTGGTTATAACGGCCAAATCCATTCCGTTTCCGCTAGCAGCATCACGCTGCGCGGAAGCCAGGAGAGCCTTGGCAGCGACCTTGAGGGCTTGATTTTGATTCATTCCGTGCTTGTACTGGTCTTCAAGGACACCATACATGAACGGACTGCCCGATCCAGTGGCGCAGTAGACATCTGGAATCGAGCCGCCGGCGGAATCGATGGAATAGACGCTAGGACCGTCTTCATCGGTTCCGACGATTAGGAGTTGGACGTAATGCGGGCGGCCAACTAGGATGTTTGCAGTGAGCGTTGCCGCCCCCTTAACAGTCATCGTAGTGTTGCGCTTCAGTTCATACAACCGCAATTCGGCTGCGAGTGTGCGAGACAGTGACTGAGCGTGTCCGACAAGCCCTGCAGTAGTCAACGCGACGTTCTCAGATATCTTGAACAACTTCTGAACGCTCTTGTTAGCAATGAAGTGCCCCATAGTCGCTCGATGATCGGCACCGACGACTACACCCCCATCGAAGGTGATGCCTATGGTGCTGGTTCCGGTCTTGACGGCGTTTGCTTCGGCATTCATGTAATCGACCACACGGAGAGTTCCCTGCGAAGTCAACTCGAATCCGGCCCCTTATCAATCCGACGGGGGGCTACGGAGCCAACCTTGCTATACTCTGCTCCCTCTGCTAGGCTTGGTTTCTCCGAAACGCGTGAGACCCTTGAGATTTGCATTCTGATACACAGTGTGGACCGTATTGCTCAAAGAGCACGTGACTCCGGATGCGAGCATGGCCAAGGAGTCGCGCCCCGAGCCGAGGTGGATTGAGATGCCGAGCCTACCCGCGCAGGCATCAACAACAAACATCGAAGCTGGTCAGGACTATCACGATCTTGGAGAGTTATACGCTGACGCGCCTGTAGCCAGGGGCGTTGGAGATGTGATAGTCCACCGAGCTGTGCTCGACGACATAACTGGCATTCCCGAAATTCTTGATTGGTTATCGGATGGAGACATTGTAATTCTCGAAATGAGTAGATTAATGACGGCCGAGACTGAATTAAAGATGGCCGTTGACAAGATTCAGTCATTCGTCGAGGCAGATATGGCTGGAGAAGTCATCAGATTAGGACAATCGAGACTTCTTCTTCTGCCCTCCACCTTCGATATTTCCGAGGGCGAGTCATTCGCTTACTGAGGTGAGGGATTGGAGAGTAAAATAGAGCAACCCTGCCCAATATGCCAAAGTCAAGCAGGGCTGACACTTACCGTTCACACATCGGAAATTGCCTATTTCGGCGAACACACTGAAATGACCTTGGTATGCGATGAATGCGGCTGGAGGAACATCGATTTCATACCATCTGAAGGTAAGAAACCTAGTGCTTGGTCACTGATTGTCAATTCATCTGAGCATATGTCAACACGCGTGGTTCGTTCCTCATCTTGTACGGTGCGGGTTGTAGAATTGGGGCTGGAGGTAGAGCCGGGAGACAATGCCAGTGGCTATATCTCGAATGTCGAAGGTGTGTTGAAACGATTTGAAGATGCAATTGGTATTATTCTCAGGTCAGCAATGATCGAAGGCGAAGAGGGTATCGATCAAGTTGAGGCCTGCCAAGAATTGATTGGGCGTCTCTCTCGCGTGCGCGAAGGAGAAGATAGTGTCGAATTACTATTGCTTGACCCGATGGGGCATTCACAAATTCTCTCAGATCAAGCAAAATCTGCCGAACTTTCAACTGAAGAAATCGCAGTTCTTGCTACAGGTCCACAAATCCCGGTATTCGATGCGAGCGATTTGTAAGAATAACCGATCTTTGGTGCGAAGCTCACAGAGCATCTGCTGCAAGGAATTCGTCCAACCGACCTTCCCACATATCGCGTTTCTCGGCCAAATCAGTCAGCCATTCGCTCGCCCTATCAATGCAAATCTGCTTGATTTCTCCCGCGAGCATGCGTCCTGATTCGTATTCGCGAGCAATACGAGCAAGTTCCGAATCATCTGGTTCGAAGAAGAATTGCAGATATTGGAAAGCCACATCTTTCGAGCAATCTCCCCCGAGGCGGCGGTGCTCTTCGACGGTCGGCTGACCGCCGCTGAAAGCCCGCTTGACCTTCTTCGACATCTCTTCGATGCTATCGTCCATGAAAATCGTCGTCTGCGGCTTGGAAGATGACATTTTTTCACCAGTCATACCGACCGCGAAGCGGTGGTAAGTCGAGCAAGGAGGCATCAGTCCCATTCCACCCATTTCTCGCTCAAGCGCAAGTACACACATCCGGACCTGCCCTGCATCTCTGAGATTGGCTCCTGGAATATCGAGAGTTCCGTGTTTAGGATTAGCGATGAAATCCGCGTAACCCATCGGAGCGAGACTATTCTTCAATCGCTGGAATATCGCATCTCTAGTGGTGCGATCAACCCGCCCATTAGGCGCCACCCCGAATAATTCTGCATTATCCGTTTGAACTGAGAGTGCCACGGTCAATCCTCCAGCTTTGCGAGGTTTGACGTTAAACCAATGGGTTTTGCCGGCAATTCCACGAGTAAGCCGAAGATGAGGGTCTTGATCTACTCCAACTGGGACTACGATTGGACGCAGCCCCCCATATTCCTCGAGTTGAGGGTGAATAATATCGCCCGCCTGAACAAGGGGGGCCTGAACGTGAGCTAGGTTCGTATCGCCACGGAACCCGTAAATCGCCTCGAATTCTGAGAGGTTCGTGCGCCGGCCAAGGGTGAATGCAAGCCTCTGAACCGCCGGCCTGCTGCTCTGAAAGTAGACGTTGGTATTCGACGGATCAAGTCCGAGGGCGGCGTAATTGTGGACATATTCGTTGATAGCATTCTCGCGACCTTCAGCGAGGCTCGTCCCCCTTGTAGCAAGAGCCTCGAGATCAGCCACAGTGACTGTGATATCCGCACCCTGTTGCTGGAACCAACGAACTTGGTCGATTACCATCGAGTGCCCAAGATGCATCCGTCCGCTCGGCATTAATCCAGTCAGTACTCCGAATGGATCTGAACGCTCGATGCAGCCTAGAACGACATCGAGGTCGCGATGGGCGAAGACAATCCCCCTTCGATGTAACATCCCAGGATTTGGAAGTCTAGAGACATCGACGCCTTCTAGCCCAAATTGGTCTCGAATCCGAGCATAGTCTGTAGACTGCTCAGACGACCAAGGATCGATGCGTTCGCCGTCGGCCACACCCCGACGCGAATCCTCTCCTCAATCAACTAATCGCCGTAAAATTGCGCGACGGGGCTGACTGGAACCTATCAATAACTCAGCGGGACTTGCCGTGCCATGGCGGTAGTGCATTGTCTCGGCACGGGCTTAGTCGGAGCTTGGGTAGTCAAGAGGTTGGCTGCGGCCGGGCACGAAGTCCATGCCTACGACCTCCATCCACACAGCGTCCTCGGCGTCGAGGGAGTTACTGCCCACCCCTGTGATCTCTTCGATGATATGACGCCCTTCGAACATAATGTGCCCGTCGACATGGTGGTCAATATGCTACCGGGTTCTATCGGCCATGCTGCGACCACAATTCTCGCTGAATCGTCATTTCGTATAGTTGACCTAAGTTTCAGCGCTCACACCCCAGACCGCGACGATGAGAAAGCGCGTGATTACGGCGCGACAATTCTCTGGGATGTTGGTATCGCACCCGGCCTTTCGAATATGTTATTGTCAATCGCCGACCGACGAATAGGGCCTCTACAAAAAGCCGAAGTCTGGGTCGGCGGAAACCCTACCGGGCCCTTCGGTAAATGGTCCTACATGGCGCCCTTCTCGCCCATCGACGTGATCGCCGAATACACACGACCAGCGAGGGTTGTCCGCGATGGTGAGGAGGTGGTTCTCCCAGCATTGAGCCTGCGACATATAGTTGACACAGGCGAACATGGTGATATGGAGGCATTTCTCACCGATGGGTTACGCTCTGTACTCAAATCAATTCCAGCGGTGGAGATGTCTGAATTCACTGTGCGATGGCCCGGACATATTCAGAAATATATCGACATGCGCGATGCAGGAGAGGTTAACGAGAACCAATTGATTCTCGAATGGCAATACGATCACAAAATACCAGAATTCACTTGGATGAAGGTGCGTGCCGAAGGGAGAAATGGAGAGATTCTTGAATGGGAAGTCGAAGACCATGGCGGTGATGATGGCCATTCTATGGCAAGGACGACTGGTATGGTTACCGCCTGCTGCGTTGAAGCTTGGCTATCAGACCCAGAAATGCTTCCACCCGGTGTTCATGCACCTGAAGTTCTCAGCGATGTGGTGATTTCGGACATCGTCGATATGATGCGTTCAGAGAGAATCCGCATCGACGGGCCCGACATACTGTGATTCTTGATCACGAGAGACTAGCCACTTGATGACGGCTGGTGTGGTGATGAGAACTACGGCTGCTATTACCGGTAGATGCCAATTCATTTCGAGTGCTGCTGGGCGCTCGATGAGCCACGTGAATCGGAGAGGAGATTCATGGAAATCAGACGACCAATCATGGAGATTAGTGACATGGTGGCCAACGATTGTGACTGAGTGATGCAATCCGTTGAATGTTGTTTGTGGAGTTTGGGAAACCGAGACATCGGCTGAATCGAAAATTAGGTCGATAGTGACCCCAGGTGCGGAAGTGATGAAGGCGCCACCTTCTATTGGGCGGACACCAGTAATCAGGTGGCGCTGGCCAGCTGGGATAAGCAGGGCGTCCTCGCCATCAAAGAGAATCTGATTGGGCGCTTCAGACCACTCGAATAGGGCCGTCCCTGGGACATCCCAATTAGAATCATCAAAGTTCGAAATCTGATATGACTGAGTGGTCGGTTCTGAGTTGAGGATTCTGTTGAATGATTCACTCGAATCACGGTGGCCATGCCACTCACCCCATGTCGTGAACCAGATATCTTGTGATTCCAGTAATTTGATTGCATCCTTATCCTCACGAATTTTCACATCGTGCCAGCGAGCAATCCAATAGATGCTGACCAGTGAATCCGCCTCGGCATTTTCCAACGCCTCCATGTCGGCTTGTCCCTTCTCCAAACTGGTAGTTCGCTGGACTGATTCAAGACCTTGTGAGTCTCCGTCCAACATATCTCCAATGATGGAAAATCCAGCATTTTTTAGGCTACTAGCTGTTTCGGGCGTCACCTCCCCGTTTGGATGGCCGAAAGAGACCGGATTCACCCCCCATCGAGATGAATCGGTGAATCCGACAAGATAATCTCGACAATCCTCGACGACAAGGATGTCTTCACGGATGTCGACGCCCTCGTAGCCATGGCAGCCAAATTCATCACCGAGGACGAGACGCTCTGGCCCGATTATATTCCACAACCAATTATCTTCATCCCATTCCGCAAGGGCTGGAGTAGCAGTAATCGGAATCAGTAGGAGTGCCGTAAGCGCTAGGCACACGAACCTTCGAGTGAGCACGTGACGAGGGTGTGAGGATTAGGGGAAGAAAGCATCGCAGTGGCGCAAAGCAATAATGCGTGAGTGGATTGGAAGGCTCGATGGCGACACTGACCAAAGATAGTCTCGCCGAATTGTCGAGGCTTACTGGCTTAGATGGAACCGGACAGAACTATTCGACTCCACTTTTCTACAAGGCACTGATGCAAGTGATGCCGCCAGTGGTTCGTAGTATGACGAATGTTCGATACGAAGGAATAGAACGGATCCCGAAGATTGGGCCTGCGATTCTGGCTGGGAATCATACATCGCACATCGATCCAATCGTCAAAATGATGGGAGCTCGCAGGCCGGTTCATTATCTAGCAAAAGCAGAGTTCTTTGAAGACAAAACATTCCAGAAATTGATGACTTCCACGGGTCAGATTGAGACTGTTCGGGAGACTGGTGGTGCACAAGCACTGGCAATGGCAGTCGATGTCCTCGAAGGAGGTGGAGTGATGGGCATTTTCCCAGAAGGAACACGGTCGCGCCGCACCGAAGCACCCTTTCTCCAACGTGGCAAGACAGGTGTTGCTCGAATCGCCGCTCGATTTCCGGAAGTTCCTGTGGTGCCAATGGCAATTCTTGGAGCTCGGAACTTCCTTGCTCCGGGTTCGCCAAAGGTCAATCCTTTCGCGCGTGTAATGGTGCGCATCGACAAACCAATCAGTTTCGCTGAATGGATGGTAGACGAAGCAGGCGGAGCAATGGATAACGAGGACATTTCGAACTTGGGCAGCCTCGATGAACATGGTCAACGTTCAATCATGAAAGCCCTTTATCGCGGATTCACAGACCAGTTAATCGAGAATCTTCGGATTCTCGGAGCACCTTGACATTCTTGTCTTCCAGACGATGAATTTGAGTGATTTCCGCCGCATCCTTCATGGACTTGCGAGGTTCAGTCAGCATAGTCAGCATGGAGCAATACCTCGCATTCCTCAAGCGCATCCTCGACGAGGGTGACGAGAAGTCGGACAGAACTGGGACTGGAACCATCTCTGTTTTCGGTCATCAAATGAGATTTGATCTGTCCGAAACTTTTCCGGCAGTGACAACCAAGCGCTTGCATTGGCCAAGCATAATTCACGAATTGCTATGGTTCCTTTCCGGAGATACAAACGTAGCCTATCTGCAAGAGAATAAAGTTCGAATTTGGAATGAGTGGGCGGATGAAGAAGGCAACTTAGGGCCAGTTTATGGCAAGCAGTGGAGGAAGTGGGAGACTCCAGATGGACGTGTCGTCGACCAGATTGAGAACGCTATTGAAATGATCAAAACCAATCCTAGTTCACGGCGGATTATCGTCTCGGCTTGGAATGTGGGTGAGCTTGACGAGATGGCCTTGATGCCTTGTCACGCATTCTTCCAATTCTACGTCAACGACGGTCGCTTGTCTTGCCAACTCTACCAACGTAGCGCCGATGCCTTCCTCGGCGTCCCATTCAACATCTCTTCCTACAGTTTGTTGACTTGTATGATGGCGCAAGTCTGCGGTCTCGAGCCTGGCGAATTTGTCTGGACCGGCGGGGATTGTCACCTGTATCTCAATCATCTAGATCAGGCTCGCGAGCAGATTTCGCGCGAGCCGCTAGAACTACCTCGACTGCGCCTCGACCCTAGTGTGCTGGATATCGATGGATTCACTGGTGAGCATATCGTGATTGAAGGATACGAGCATCATCCTCATATCGCAGCGCCAATTTCTGTGTGATGTGGTCGAATGAAGCTCGCAATGATCGTAGCAATGGATGAGGATGGCTGCATCGGTCGCGGTAACGAGTTACCGTGGCGCTTGTCTAGTGATATGACTCGCTTCAAGCGCCTGACTGAGGGTGATGGATTCAACGCTGTGATAATGGGTCGGAAGACTTGGGAATCTCTACCCTCCTCCTTCCGTCCACTTCCAGAACGATTGAATATCGTAATGTCTAGAGATACGGGATGGGGGCATGAAGGGGCTGAAAACGCACTTTATCCAGGTAGAGCGATAGAGATATCCTATGCTGATGGTTGTGAAGAATGCTGGATAATTGGTGGCTCACAAATATACGAAATGTTCCTCGATAGAGTCGATGAAATCCATTTGACTACAGTACATACATCTCAAAGTGGAGATGTTTCATTCCCACCATGGAATCGTAATGATTGGGTTGAAAATTTAATTGAAAATGTTGCCAAAGATGACGATAATGAATACA
>Ga0208959_1000216_pt1 | contig 13454 bp, 10 predicted proteins | sample AOAMet2_C27A4_80_2_FD_188077 | JGI IMG/M metagenome (GOLD analysis project Ga0208959, IMG submission 188077) | Ammonia-oxidizing marine microbial communities from Monterey Bay, California, USA - C0912_C27A4_80 (SPAdes) | ecosystem: Environmental > Aquatic > Marine > Intertidal zone | place... | reverse complement strand
TGGCCTTCAGTTCTGTTTCCGTGGTGATGAATTCTCTACGCTTACGTGGTTTTTCATTTTTTAAAAGTTGACGCAAGTTTCCTCAACCGTTTCTCACGACACAAAACTGATGAGTAAATTTTGTAGTAACGTCCCTGAATTCCTGCTTCCGCTGGAATGACAACCACGTGTTAAATATTACCAAGTTGAGACAAGTATAGCATAAACGCCCCTGCATTCCCGTATCCGCTGGAATAACAAGTTTTCCGACACTATCATTTATAATTGTAATTATAGCTTTGTATCTTTTATATGTTGTTATAATATGAGATATTAAACGGTTGTCATAAAAAGCTATTTCAAAGAAACCGTGTCATTTCGAACGGAGCGAGAAATTTTAGCAAAGTTATAATTCCTATAACCTGCAGTTTTTTCCTATGGTCGAAATGACATTTTTTTCGGACACAACAAACATAAAATATTTAAATGAAAGATTCCAAAGAAAAAACAATCAGCACTTTTAGTCAATTTGAACTCAAACCGGCTCTACACAAAGCATTAGACCAAGTTGGTTATGAAACACCCACCCCAATTCAGGAGCAGACAATTACGTTTTTGCTGGAAAAGAAAGATGTTTTAGGACAGGCCCAGACCGGCACGGGTAAAACAGCAGCTTTTGCTCTGCCTTTGCTTTCCAACTTAAATTTACGGCAGAAAGACCCTCAGGTTTTGGTCTTAGCACCTACACGAGAATTGGCGATTCAGGTCGCAGAAGCCTTTAAAAAATATGCATCTGAAATGAAAAGTTTTCATGTGCTGCCAATTTACGGAGGTCAGGAATATCGTGGACAAATACGGGGTTTGCAGCGTGGAGTACATGTAGTGGTTGGTACTCCAGGACGCGTTATGGATCACATGCGCCGGGGCACTTTGAAACTTGGTAATCTCACCACACTTGTTCTGGATGAAGCAGATGAAATGCTGCGGATGGGCTTTATTGATGACGTAGAGTGGATTCTTGAGCAAACACCTGAGAAAAGACAGATTGCGCTTTTTTCGGCGACTATGCCGCAGCAGATCAGACGCATAGCCACAAGATATTTGAAAGATCCTGTACAAATTACCATCAAAGATAAAACCACCACTGCCACTACTATTCGTCAACGTTTCTGGCCCGTGAGCGGGATGCACAAGCTGGATGCATTGACGCGCATTCTGGAAGCAGAACCCTTTGAGGCGATGCTTATTTTTGTGCGCACAAAAACGGCCACTGTAGAGTTATCCGCAAAACTTGAGGCACGCGGATATGCTTCCACACCATTAAATGGTGATATAAAACAAAATCAGCGCGAACGCACGATCGAGCAATTGAAGAAAGGCAAACTAGATATTCTGGTTGCCACAGATGTTGCCGCACGCGGACTCGATGTTGAGCGCATTAGTCATGTAGTCAATTACGATATTCCTCACGATACGGAAGGATATGTACATCGAATCGGGCGTACTGGCCGTGCTGGTCGTCAGGGTGATGCTATTTTATTTGTTGCTCCACGTGAAAAACGGATGCTGCATGCTATTGAAAGAGCTACAAACCAGAAGATTGAATTAATGGAACTTCCTTCAACCGAACTGATTAACGATCAGCGTATTGTAAAATTCAAGCAACGGATTACTGATACGTTGGCTACGGAAGAACTGGGTCAGTTTTATCAGATGATTGAACAGTATCAACTGGAACATAATGTGCCCGCCCTGGAAATCGCCGCCTCACTGGCCAAACTTTTACAGGGAGATTCGCCTTTTATGCTACAGGCAAAATCTCATCGGAATAAAGAAGATAAAAGTTGGCAGGAGGAAGAAACGAAACCTCGTAAAGGGCGTGATGCTGATAGGGGGAAAGAGCGGGGAAGGGAGCGTGAGAAAGGTCGTGGAAAAAATAAGGAAAGAGCTCCTAAAAAGGAACTTCCTCTGGAAGAGGGTATGGAACGTTTCCGTCTTGAAGTAGGCCATAATCACGATGTTAAACCAAACAACATAGTAGGTGCGATTGCCAATGAAGCCGGACTGGACAGTCAGCACATAGGGCGCATCAATATTTATGATGACTACAGCGTGATTGATTTACCGGAAGGAATGCCAAAAGACGTATTTAGTGACTTGAAAAAAGTTTGGGTGGCAGGCAAGCAGTTAAATATTTCGCTGATAAAAAATGAAAGGAAGCCCAGAAAATCAAGTCCCCGTGAAAGAGCAGGAAGTAAAGGAAAAGGTGGAAAGAAAAGTTTTTCTTCTCCAAAAACAGGCCGTAAAAAAAAGATGAGCAGGAAATAATAATCTACTGAGGCGGACTCAAACCTCATCAGTCTGCACTTTACGAGAACCCTCCCAGAGTGACCGGTATGAGAGGTGGTCGGCCATGAAAAGATCCGATTTTCTGCGATGTTTTTCCATGAGTATCAGCGATAATGTCCGCAACTGTCAACGCGCACATTCGTCCCTGACACAGTCCCATTCCGCATAATGCAGCATACCAAGTACTTTGCTCTGCACCCAGACAAGTCCGAAATTTTCCCGTGAAGCATTCGGCGTACTTTCCACGCTGATCCAGCAGGTTGACCTGTGCCCCCAGTTCAGCAAGACCATAGCTCACTGCCGTTCCAATAACTCCTCCGCCAATCACCAGTATACCGGAAGCCTTCATGCTTAATCAGCTTTGATTGTTTAGTAAACAGTCTGAAATCTTAATGATAATATGTAGTAGCCTGACAGTGTCTGAAATGTCAATAAAATGAAACTTCATTCTTCGTCAATTTTACTATAAGATAGAGTTTCATCACACAAAAATTTCAGCATATTGTTTTGTATTAGTAATTATCTGACTACTATAATGAACCCACTTTCTTATTTAAACAACGCTGATATCGGCGCATTTGAGGGGCTTTATCAAAAATACCTGCAAGACGCTCAATCCGTGGACCCTGAGTGGCGTAATTTTTTTGAAGGTTTTGAATTTTCAAAGACAGATTATACACAGTCACCCGCAAAAAAAACCACAGAAATTCTAGCGGAAGATTTCGCACCGGAACAATTCCAAAAAGAACTTGCAGTCAGTAACCTGATCGGCGCTTATCGCCAGCGTGGTCACATGTTCGCAAAAACCAATCCTGTACGTCCACGTCGAAAACATGACGGACCAATTGATTTGGAGAACTTTGGTTTGAGCGAAGCAGATATGGATACGGAATTTCACGCAGGTTCCAGAATTGGACTTGGAACAGCGACTTTAAGGGAAATTCATCTATTGTTGGAACAGACTTATTGCGGTTCAATTGGAGTTGAATATAAATTTGTACGGACCTTAGAGATTATCGACTGGCTGGAGCAAAAAATGGAATCCTGCCGTAATACTCCAGATTTTTCTTATGAAGAAAAAATTGAACTTTTACGCAAAACCAATGAAGCAGTTGCTTTTGAAAGTTTTCTGCATACAAAATTTGTCGGGCAGAAAAGGTTTTCGCTGGAAGGCGGAGAATCAATCATTCCTGCGCTGGACACAGTTGTTGAATATGGAGCAGAACTAGGGGTTGAGGAATTTGTCATCGGTATGGCACATCGCGGGAGGCTGAATGTGTTGGCCAATGTACTTGGAAAAACCTACAACGACATTTTTACGGAGTTTGAAGGCAAAGCATTTAGTTCAGACGGATTTGCCGGTGATGTAAAATATCACATGGGGTATTCTAGTGATAAAAAAGTACGCAGCGGAAAAAAAGTGCACTTAAGCCTGACACCTAACCCCTCGCATCTGGAAGCGGTAAATCCGGTGGTGGAAGGAATTTCACGTGCGAAAATTGACCAATATCACGAAGGTAATGTAAAGAAACTGGTGCCGATCCTGATTCACGGCGATCATTCCATGGCAGGTCAGGGTATCGTTTATGAAGTTTTGCAAATGTCACAACTGCAGGGATATGGTACCGGAGGTACACTGCATCTGGTGATTAATAATCAGGTTGGTTTTACCGCGGATTATGGAGAGGGACGTTCCAGTACATATTGTACTGATGTGGCAAAAACTACACTTTCTCCGGTATTTCACGTAAATGCCGATGACATTGAAGCTGTGGTCTATGTGATAAAACTGGCGCTTGAATTCAGGCAAAAATTTCATCGCGATGTGTTTGTAGATATTTTAGGTTATAGACGTCACGGTCACAATGAAGCGGATGAACCCAGATTTACACAACCTGATTTGTACCGGCGTATTGCCAAGCATCCGCGGGTGCGTGAGGTTTACAGGAAGAAGCTGGTTGATTCCGGTAGTTTGACTGAAAAAGATACTAAACAAATGGAGGATGAATTTAAGCTGTTTCTCAACAATCGACTCGAAGAATCGAAACAGCAGGAAACCGCCTCTGTGACTTCTTTTCTGGAAGGAGTCTGGTCAGGTGTACGGCGAGCGAAAAATAAGGATTTTGAAATATCTCCTGAAACAGGCGTTGCACAAAAGAAATTTGTTGAAATCAGTGAGCAGGTGACAGATTTGTCAAGAAACGGAGCTTCGGGCTCAAATTTGAAATTCTTTGCAAAGATCCAGAAGCTTTATGAAAACCGCCGTAAAATGGTTGCTGAACATAAGATGCTTGACTGGGGTATGGCGGAAACGATGGCCTATGCTGTTTTAGTGACAAACGGTACTCAGGTTCGGCTCAGCGGACAGGATAGCGGGCGAGGCACATTCGCGCACAGGCACGCGATTATAACTGCGGAGGACAACACCAAACACGTTCCCCTGAATCACCTTTCCGCCGAACAGGCGCCTTTTGAAGTATACAATTCTTTTCTTTCAGAATATGGAGTTCTGGGATTTGAATACGGATACGCATATGCGGCTCCTACCAGCTTAACAATTTGGGAAGCTCAGTTTGGTGATTTTGCCAACGGCGCACAAATAATAATCGATCAGTTTGTTGCCTCATCTGAAACAAAATGGCACAGGATGAACGGTGTCGTGCTTTTGCTGCCGCACGGACATGAAGGGCAGGGGCCGGAACATTCATCTGCGCGTATCGAACGTTTTCTGGCACTTTGCGCTGGTAACAATATGCAGATTATCAACTGCACTACTCCTGCAAATATTTTTCATATTTTACTGCGTCAAATGGCATTCCCGTTTCGAAAACCTCTGGTGATATTTACACCAAAAAGTTTGCTACGTCACCCCAAGTGTGTGAGCCCGCTGGTTGATTTTCTGGGAGGTACCCGTTTTCTTGAAGTAATTGATGATGATTTCGTGGAACCAAAAGCTGTGCGTAAGGTTTTGTTTTGCAGCGGTAAAGTATATTATGATTTACTTGAAAGACAGAAGGCAAAGGATGTTAAGGACATTGCAATTGTGCGCCTGGAACAGCTTTATCCTTTTCCGGAAAAACAATTTCAGGCGCTACTTAAACGTTATCGAAATGCCCGACAATGGTGCTGGGTTCAGGAAGAGCCGGAGAATATGGGTGCGTGGGGTTTTGTTTTACGAACATTTCCTAAAACCGGAAACAGTCTTGAATTGGTTGCACGTGACGCTGACAGTTCACCAGCGGTAGGCTTCCCGCAAGTTCACTCAGTTCAACAGGAAAATCTGGTACAAAGGGCCTTTGAGGAATAATAAAATAACTTTCTTACTTTCCTCGCAAGGACTCGTTTTTGTAAATTATTAAGAATGTCTCATAAATTACTTAACTCATTTACAAGGTTTCTTTCATGTCTATTGTGGAAATAAAAATTCCGAGCCCCGGAGAATCGATCACTGAAGTTGAAATTGGCAGTTGGCTCAAGGCGGATGGTGATTATGTTAAGCTTGATGAAACGATATGTGAAATTGAAACAGACAAAGCGACTTTGCCTTTGATTGCGGAAAGTTCCGGCGTTCTGAAAATTATTTTGCAGGAAGGCGAAACAGCGGGAATTGGTGATGTGGCCTGTTCAATTGATATAGACGCTATACAACCGGAAAAAACTTCGGCAGAAACCCCTTCTGCATCATCCGAAACTGCAGAGGTTAAGGAAAAATCAGTCTCAACTGCTGACTCTTATGCGGCAGGGCATCCTTCTCCCGCTGCACGAAAAATGATTGCAGAGCAGGGAATAGCCAATGTTTCCGGAGGAGGTCCAGGCGGACGTATTACTAAAGCGGATGTGCAAGAGCAGGGGCGTCAAGTTCCAGATGGTGTCGCTGCAGCGGAATCAGTACTGCAGATGGAGCCAGCTGAAGCTTCCGGTTCCAGAAACAAAAAAAGGGAACGTTTGTCACGTTTGCGTAGAAAGCTGGCGGAACGTCTGGTAGCAGTAAAAAACGAAACGGCGATGTTGACGACTTTTAATGAAGTTGATATGCAGGCCATTTTAGATTTACGCAGTCAGAGCAAGGACGTTTTTCTGGAAAAGTACAAAGTGAAGCTGGGTTTCATGGGACTCTTCACGAAAGCCTGTACGGAAGCATTAAAGGAGTTTCCGGCAGTCAACGCACAGCTTGATGGGGATGAAATAGTTTTTCACGATTATGTAGATATGGGAATCGCCGTTAGCGCACCCAAAGGTTTGATGGTTCCGGTTGTGAGGAATGCGGAATCATTGACACTTGCTCAAATTGAAACTGAAATTGCCAGACTTGCTAAACGTGCCCGCGACAACAAAATCAGCATAGAAGAAATGGAAGGTGGTACATTTTCCATCACAAACGGCGGTGTTTTCGGATCGATGCTTTCAACTCCAATTTTAAATCCGCCGCAAAGCGCAATTCTGGGAATGCACAATATCGTTGAACGGCCGATGGCGGTGAACGGAAAAGTTGAGATTCGTCCCGTAATGTACTTAGCCTTGTCTTACGATCATCGAATCGTCGACGGGCAGCAATCGGTGAGTTTCCTAGTACGTGTAAAAGAGAATCTGGAAAATCCAACAAGGATGCTTTTTTAAGTGAAACTATGAAACTCAATAATGACTAAATTCGACACAACAATCATCGGTTCCGGTCCAGGCGGTTATGTTGCCGCAATCCGCTGTGCGCAACTGGGGATGAAAACCGCACTCATTGAACGCTATTCCACCCTTGGGGGAACATGCCTTAATGTGGGCTGCATTCCTTCAAAAGCTTTGTTGGATTCAAGTGAGCATTTCGAAAATGCCAGCAAGCATTTTGAGGCACATGGAATTAAAGCGGAAAAGATCAAACTCGATTGGCCAAGAATGCGTCAACGTAAGGATGATGTGGTTACGCAGACTTGTACAGGGATTGAGTATCTGATGAAAAAAAATAAAATCACGGTGATCAGCGGACATGCCTCTTTTAAAGACAAAGAGACGATTTCGGTTTCTGCTGCGGACGGTAAACAGCAAACTGTGAACACCGAGCGTGTTATCATTGCGACCGGCTCAAAACCTTCCAGTATTCCCGGTGTGGTTTGTGATAAAAAACGCATCATAACTTCCACTGAAGCACTTAGCCTGGAAAACGTTCCGGAAAAACTAATTGTGATCGGCGGAGGTGTGATTGGTTTGGAGCTGGGTTCAGTTTATGCTAGACTTGGCGCAGAGGTGCAGGTGGTTGAATTTCTGGACCGTTTGATTCCCGGGATGGATTTCTCACTAGCCAAAGAAGTTCAGCGGATTTTAAAAAAACAGGGCATGAAGTTTTTCCTCAGTCACTCTGTTCAAAGAGTAAGTTCAAAAGGCAAAAAAGTGAAGGTTTCAGCAGTCAACAATAAAGGTGTAGATGTGGAATTCAATGGAGATTACTGTCTGGTCGCAGTCGGACGCAAGCCTTACACGCAAAATCTTGGTTTAGAGAACATTGGTGTTACTCCGGACAAGCAGGGACGGATTCCAGTGAATGAAAATTTGGAAACCGCAGTGCCGGGAATTTATGCTATAGGTGATGTGGTAGCAGGTGCAATGCTGGCACATAAAGCAGAAGAAGAAGGAACTTTTGTGGCAGAAAAGATGGCAGGCCAAAAACCGCATATTAATTACAAAGCAATTCCGGGAGTGCTTTACACCTGGCCGGAAGCAGCAGGTGTTGGTTTTACGGAGGATGAATTAAAAGCAGAAAAATACAACTACAAAGCAGGCAGTTTTCCTTTTAAGGCGCTTGGACGTGCCCGTGCTTCAATGGACACAGATGGTTTCGTGAAAGTACTGGCAGATAGGGAGACAGACGAGATTTTAGGGATTCACATGGTCGGCGCACGTGCCGCGGATTTGATTGCGGAAGCAGTAGTTGCATTGGAATATCGGGCCAGTGCAGAAGATATTGCCAGGATGTCACACGCGCACCCGACATATGCGGAAGCGATCAAGGAAGCCATGCTGGATGCAACAGAAAAACGATCCATACACATGTGAGTCATTCGTAAAATTTCACAAAAACGTGTCATTGCTTACAAAGCGAAAATCTATTTTATGTTAAGCACAAATATCATTAAGATTTATCCCTACGGTAGAAATGACAAATTATCGGTTTCAGCATTTTAACGAAGCCATCACATGTAGTTGACAAAATTGTAATGTCGATCAATGACCAGCACCGGGTTGTCAGAAAGATTTTGATTGTTGATGATATTGAGGACAACTGTCTGCTGATTGAAGATCATCTGCGTCATCAGATCAAGTGTGAATTTCGTGAAGCATCATCTGGAAAAGCGGCATTAAAGATCCTCGAAAATTGGCTTCCCGACTGCATCCTGATGGATATTATGATGCCGGGAATGGATGGTATTGAAGCCACAAGGCACCTGAAAGCAATTCCTGGATGTCACGATATTCCTGTGTTGATGGTTACTGCCAAACAGGAAATGGATTCCTTCGAAGAGGCTTTTGACGCAGGAGCTGTGGATTATATTTACAAGCCCTTCGACCGTACCACTTTAGTGGCCCGTGTAAAATCAGCCTTACGCAGCAAAGAAGATCTTGACCGAATCAAAGAACTGAATCAGGAGTTGCTGCAGAAAAAACAGGAACTGAGTAATTTTTCACACACAGTCAGCCATGATCTGAAATCACCTATTGTCGGGGCTGCAAGTCTTTATGATTTATTTCTGTACAGGATTAAAAATGAATATCCAAAATTAATTGAGGATGAAAGCCTTAAAGATATTCTGGATCGTATTCCACTGACTTTCCATAAAATGCTGGACTTCATCAATACTCAACTGGATTATGCGGAAGCAGGGCAGGTGATCGGGGAAATGGAGTCAGTTCCAATGTATAAGCTGATCAGCACTGTGATTGAAAATTTTGATTACGCAGAACGTGAAGGAATGGTAAGTTTTGTTAAGCTGCCGGAAATGCCGCAAGTGTGCTGTGATCCAATACGGATGTTAAAAGTTTGGCAAAACCTGATTGCGAATTCAATCAAATACAGAGGTTCAAAAAATCCGGTTAAGATTGAATTTGGTGGTGACGAAAGTGAAGGTGCGTTAAAATATTGGATACGCGATAATGGGCCAGGAATATTAGCCGAACATCAAGATAAAGTGTTTGAAACAAATGCGCGCTTGAATTACGATGTAGAAGGTTACGGATTTGGATTGGCAACAGTCAAAAAAATTGTAGAAGCACACGGTGGAAAAATTTGGATCGATCCGGACATCACCGACGGAGCGTGTTTTGTTTGTGAACTGCCTCATCAGCCAGTGAAGAATTGAGATATACATGGAAAATAAGGACAGCAAAAATAAAGTGACTGCTGAAAAAGCAAAAAAATTGATTCTTAATTTGTGGCCTTTTTCTAAAAAAGAAAAATCTGTTTATAACCTTAAAAGCATTAGCATTCCAAGGACAAGCGGGCGTACACTTAAAATTTTAGTGAGACTGTTGCGAACCCCTGGAATTCGCTTGCTGTTGATCCCGCTACTGTTAAAACAGGGAGGGCTGACTAGTTTACGAAAAAGCAAAGTTAAAGATTTCCCCGTGATGGAACCAATCCATCCTGTAGAAAGTAAAATAACTTCTGCTGCTGCAAAAAAATCTATCAAAGAGTTTATCGACTCAACTCAAAATAAGCGGCAAACACCGACGGATGAAAAAACCGGAAGTGCCGCAAAGCAAAGTCTTTTTCAACCGGAAACTGCCGCGGATTTTCATCGGGCCTATCTTGAGGAAAAAACAACACCGGTCGATGTTGCTATGAGACTGTTGGACATTGTACGTAGTATTGAAGAAAGCGCAGTACCACTGCGGCCGTTTATCGCCTGGGAAGAGCGTGAACTGATGCAACAGGCAAGAGCTTCAACGGAACGTTATGAACGCGGAGAGTCACTTGGGATTTTGGATGGTGTACCGATTTCAGTGAAAGATGAATTGGATATGCAGCCGTTTCCAACTATGGTCGGTACCAAATTTTACAATACTCAGCCGCCTGCCGAGGATGCAACTACCGTTTCACGTTTACGTTCAGCAGGTGCATTGATGGTTGGAAAAACTAATATGCATGAAATTGGTATTGGTGTAACAGGGCTCAACGTCCCTTATGGAACAACGAGAAATCCTCATCATTTAGACCATTATCCAGGAGGTTCATCAAGCGGTTCCGCAGCCGCTGTAGCAGCAGGTTTGTCACCGATTGCGCTCGGACTTGACGGTGGTGGTTCAATCAGAATTCCAGCCAGTTTATGTGGTGTTGTCGGTCTTAAAACTACCTGGGGCCGGATCAGTTCTGCCGGCTCTGCTCCACTTTCATGGAGTGTCTCAACAGTTGGTCCAATCACTTCTACTGCTGATGATGCCGCCCTGGCCTATTCCTTTCTTGCTGGAGCTGATCCAAGACAACTGCGTACGCAAAATCAGCCTCCTGTTGATTTGCAGGATTTTAATAACGCAAATTTAGCAGGAGTTAAACTGGGTGTATTTTCACCATGGTTTAAACATGCATCAACGGATATTGTGCAAAACTGTGAACGAATGCTGGAAGCTTTTAAAGCACAAGGAGCAAGTATAGAGGAAATTGAAATTCCTGAATTGAATGAAGCACGTATAGCGCAAATTGTTACGATTCTAACAGAAATGCTGACTTCACTGCAGCCCCATTTTAAAACGTTTAGACAACCTTTTGGTTTGGATGCATTGCTGAATCTAACCCTCGCGAAAGAGTTTAGCGGCTGCGATTACGTTAAAGCTCAGCGGATACGTGCAGAACTGATCAGAAATTTAACACAAATTTATCAACAGGTTGACGCGATTGTAACTCCTACAACTGCCTGCACAGCCCCCCCTATACTACCTGACGCACTGATAAACGGCGAATCAGACCTCAGTACATTAACGGAATTGATGCGTTACGCTCCGCAAGCAAATATAGGAGGTTTTCCTGCGATTTCATTTCCTGTCGGTTATGACGCAAAGGGACTGCCGGTGGGGATGCAGTTAATGGGACGTCCGTGGGAAGAATCATTTTTGCTGAGGATGGCCAAAACATCGGAACCCTTTTTTACGAGGCACCCTCCTATGATGCGTTTCTCCCTTTTACCAAATTAATACGTAAATTATCGTAGATTCAGCATCTTCTTCGGTAAATTGTTTCCGAAAAGTCTTGTTTTAACTCCCGTATGACAGCTAAAATAGAGGTATGGTTCGGGCCAGTAGCTCAGTTGGTTAGAGCTGACGACTCATAATCGTCCGGTCGCAGGTTCAAGTCCTGCCTGGCCCACCATGATTTCAATGAGTTACGGGCATTTTCATTTTTTAACTGTTCACAGGTGTCCATATAGGTGTCCATCGTTCCGGGCTTTTCTTCCTTTTCTTCCAACCATTTCAACTCCACCATCTCCTGTGAGTAACCCCCACTAATTCTTCACAGAGTTAGACAGTCTCCAAGTAAAATCTCCACTTCCTTGAAAAACAAACCGGTTGGTTGTATACTTTCGGTTCAAATTGGAGGAAGGATCCTCAAATACTCAATCCCTATATTTCAATAGATAAGGAACACCATGAGTTACTGCAGAACAACACTAGTCGAATTTAATTCAGAAAAAGACGCTGATGAAGCTCAAGCTGATTACTCAAAAAATGCTGCTTCAGAATTCCCAGAAGCTGAGATACTACTTGCAATCAGAACTAGCCCTACCAGTGCTATAGCAGTTTCCATTTACCCTGATGAAGAAACCGCTAAGAAAACAACAGTAGCAAGGAAGGATAGAATGGAAAAAACTGCACACAGAAGGAAAAGTGCTGAGATGCATCAGGGAGAAGTGACTCTAAACGTGGTTAGATAATAAGCCTTAAATTGTTGTTATCCAGTGATGAATAAATTTTCCTTAAACGGAATCACTAAAATGGGTTAAAGATAAGTGTCTCTTAAGTGAAGTAATTGAAATTTTCTATAAGACAGCAATGAAATCTTAATTTTAATTCTAGGAAAAAATGAAACGGATATTGATTACAGGTGCAAACAAAGGAATAGGTCTAGCTACTGTTGCAAAATTACTTGGTTCGTACGATGAAACATTTCTTCTATTGGGTTCCAGAGATTCAAAAAAAGGCCAGCAGGCCCTCAATTCATTATTGGATATTCAACCAGAATGGAAAGATCGGCTTGATTTAATTCAAATTGATGTTGAACAAGACCTTTCAGTAAATTCTGCAGCAGAGGAAGTTGTAACAAAATTTGGAAGGACCCCAAGTCCTCTTTACGCTATTGTAAACAATGCGGGTATTGGGGACTCCATGCTGGGTTTGAATAAAGTCCTTCAGGTCAACACTTTTGGCCCAAAACGAGTTTGTGATGCGTTTCTCCCTCTATTGAACCCCTCCATTGGGCGGGTAGTAAATGTTACTTCTGCTTCAGGTCCTCTTTACCTTGCAGGTAGCAGTAATGAAACTAAGAAACTACTCACAAATCCTGATGTCTCATGGACTCAAATTGAAAATTTTATGTCAGAATGTCTAAAATTGGAATCTGAGCGAACTACTGATTGGGGTAGTGATTGGTCTGCTTATGGAATTTCCAAAGCTTGTACCAACGCATATTCTATTTACTTGGCTAAGAAGAACCCTAATCTAACTATAAATGCATGCACACCCGGGTTTATTGAAACTGATTTAACTAGACCGTTGGCTGAGTCTAATGGTAAGACACCAGCCGAAATGGGGATGAAATCCCCAGAGGAAGGTGTATCTGCAAGCGTATTTTTGTTAATGGGAAATCCAAGCGGAAGTGGTCACTATTATGGAAGTGATTGTGTTAGAAGCCCTCTTGACAAATACAGGTCGCCAGGTGATCCTCCATATACAGGTTAATAGTAACTGATTTTATGAATTTTTTAATTATTTTTGGTTTACTAGTATTATGGTCTTTTTATATCTCTTTGATTAAAAAACATTCTCTCGAAGATAACTGACTTGATTCAGGGCATGAATTGTGCTAATTTCAACTCATAAAAATAAGTATAAGCACTTGGATTAGCAAACAATTTACTAAAACATCCATTGAA
>Ga0208959_1000208_pt1 | contig 13747 bp, 16 predicted proteins | sample AOAMet2_C27A4_80_2_FD_188077 | JGI IMG/M metagenome (GOLD analysis project Ga0208959, IMG submission 188077) | Ammonia-oxidizing marine microbial communities from Monterey Bay, California, USA - C0912_C27A4_80 (SPAdes) | ecosystem: Environmental > Aquatic > Marine > Intertidal zone | place... | reverse complement strand
TTCGAAGCTTGCTCCACATTCAGCGCAGGTTACAATCTCACCATTAACTGCATCCTCAGGAATAGTTATTCCTGCATCACATTCAGGGCAATTAGTCATTTCTATACTCCTTCATTTTTTATCACTAATTATCTTTCTTTCCATTTTATCTTCAAGTGGTATATCAAGTAGATCACCCATTCTAATATTCTTCAAACCTGCAGCAATATTTTTTGCATTATCTGCATCTTTTTTCATACCTAAGAGTGACATTAGATATTCTGCGCCAGTCTTACCAGCTAATTCACCAAATACAATTCTTCGTCTGTTTCCTACTATTCTTGGATGAATTGGCTCGTATGCAGCTGGGTTTTTCAAAACTGCAGCAAGATGTGTGCCAGCCTTATGTTTGTAGGCTGAAGAGCCAACTATTGGTTTTGAATCGTAAGGTCTAATGTCTGTATATTGTTCAATCAGTCTTGAAAGATCAGCTAGCATATCAAGCCTAAAATCATTTGGCGATTTGTACAAATAGGTAAGTGCTACTGCAGTCTCTGCAAGAGATGGTATTCCCGTCCTTTCTCCAATACCATCGATTGTTGTATGAATTTGATCAACTCCCGCATCACATGCAGCAAACGCATTAGCCAATGCAAAACCAATATCATTATGAACATGTGCATCGAGTGGAGTTTTGATTTCAGAACGAACTTTCTTAACAAAATTATACATACCTATGGGTCTTAAGATTCCAACAGTGTCAGGAAGACTAATCCTGTCCACCCCTGCATCTTCTATTGCCTTACAGACATTGATCAAAAATTGTGGGTCAGCCCTACTTCCATCTTCAACAGTAAACCTAATTTTCAATCCATGTGATTTTGCGTATTCTACAGTTTGAACTGCTCTATCTAGCGCTTGCTCTCTTGATATTCGGAGCTTATCTTTTAGATGAATGTCAGATATTCCGAGATATGCTGCAACCCAAGACGCATCACACTTCAATGAAATATCAATGTCATCATTCAGTGCTCTTCCATGTGCAACAATGTCTGCTCGTAATCCCTGTTTGATAATTGTTTTAGTTGCTTCAGCATGATCAGCAGAAATAATTGGTGATATCTCAATCTGATCAACACCAAAGTAATCAAGTTCCCAGGCAATCTGAATTCTTTGTTTAACAGTAAATGAAACGCCTGGATGTTGTTCTCCCTCCCTTAGTGTAGAATCTAAAATTCTTATTTTCTCAGGTTTCTTCCCAATTGAGTTATATTCCTCTGCATAGTAATTCGGATCATTCATTGCTGAATTCGTTGTATAAAATCATTAATATAAATATAATCGTACTAAGATCGTCGTTTTAGAAACCAATTGATCCTAAATTAGTTAGCGTTTACAAAAATGTGACGATTGTCGTCTATGATATAGTTTTAAGAATTATTACAGTGTTGGTGTCAGTTACACCACTTATTTTTCGCAAATTATCAATACATATGTTAATCTCGCTTATGGTTGGTGCCTGAACGATTACACAGATATCATACTGGCCAGTAATTTCATAGATTTTTTTTATCCCGTTGAGTTTTGTGAGTTTTAAAGAAACCTTTGATGTATCAATTGATGAATCAGCTGATACCAGAACGAGCGCCTCTGGTTGACCACCTCCTTCCTCAACCGTAAATTTAGTTATCGCTCCGTTACCAACCATATTTTTTACTCTATGTCTGATAGCCGATTCTGAAAGTTTCAGTTTTTTCCCAATTTCAACAAAAGACTCTCTGGAATCCTTACGCAAAAATTCCAAAATATGTTCGTCTACTTTGTCCTTATGCATTTCTTCTATTCTCCTCGTTTGTGAGTAATTTATCTAGTATTTGTAGTGTTTTTACAGTATCCTCCTCGGAAATGACCAACGGAGGAAGAAATCTTAGGATGTTTCTGCCAGAGTACAAGAGCAGCAATCCGTTTTTGATTCCTTCCATTAAGATATCCTTTACTTCAAATTTCAATTCAACGCCAATCATTAGCCCTTTGCCTCTAACTTCTCTAATGATTGGATGCTTTGATTTGAGCTCTTCCAAACCATTCGAGAATTTTTCTCCAATACTTTTTGCATTTTCAATCAAACCATCCTGTGTTAGTGCATGAAGTGTAGCAGTTCCTGCAGCGCACGCTAACGGGTTTCCTCCAAATGTAGATGAGTGTTCTCCTTTTTTCATCACAGATAGTATATCTGGTCTTACTAACGTAACACCCATGGGAACTCCACCAGCAATTCCTTTGGCAAGACACATTATATCCGGAACTGTTTTCCAGTGTTCTGATGCCCACATACTACCCGTTCTACCTAATCCTGATTGAATTTCGTCAAATATTAGCAGACTATCATTTTCATCACATATCTTTCTAACTTCTTGTAAAAATCCTTCAGGTGGTACATGAATCCCACTTTCCCCTTGAATAGGTTCTAAGATTACAAACGCTGTATCCTTATCAACAACATCGCGTAATGCATTTACATCTCCATACGGTGAAAATGACACCTTTTCAACAAGAGGTTGGAATGGTTCTCTGTACTTTGGATTGAAGGTTAGTGATAGGGCACCCATGGATTTTCCATGATAAGATCCTTTCATTGCAACCATTTTCTTTTTGCCAGTAAATTTCCTCGCAAATTTTATAGCAGCCTCTATAGATTCAGCTCCACTATTGTTGAGATGAACTTGGGAAAGCCCAGATGGTGCAATATCAATCAAAGTTTGCAAAAACTCCTCCCTAGTCTTATTGTAAAAAGAGCTGTGAACGGTAATCACTTTGTCAATTTGAGATTTAATAGCGTTCACAACACGTTCATTTCTATGACCAACCAGTGCAACTCCATATCCTCCCATGCAATCAATGTACTCGTTGTTATCGGTATCCCATACATGAGAGCCTAGTCCCTTTTCTATGGTTACAGGAAATCTCTGGTAAAGATTTCCTAAATATTGATCCTCACTCATTTTTGATTACCGTACAATGATTATGTGCAATTGCAGAAGATATGGGGTTTTCCCTTTGACCATTTGCAATTATTGCTTCTATTACTCCCATCTCAAGCGCTTCAGTTGCAGCAAGTATTTTCTTTTCCATGCCAAATCCAATTTGCGGCAAAATTTCTTTTGCCTTTGCTAGAGTTAAAGTATCAACTAGTTTCTCATCCATTAACAGCCCATCAACATTTGTTAGGAATAAAACCTTGTCAGTTTTTACCTGTCCTGCAATGTTAGCAGCTGCTCTATCACCATCTACGTTGAGAAAGTCAGATTCCTCGCTAATTGCTATTGGAGAAATTACTGGTGTGTGGCCCTGCTCAAGAATAGACTTTATCAGAGATGCATTAACTTGTGTGATTTTACCCGTATATCCGCCATCAATAACTTGCTTTCGTCCTTTTTCATTCATTATTATGAGCTTTTTCTTTCTCTCAGCCTGGATTATTTTTCCATCTATTCCAGATAAACCTACAGCATTTATTCCATTTTTTTGTAACATCCTTACAATTGTCTTATTGATTCTTCCAGACATAACCATAGTAAAAATTTCTGCAGTTTCCAAGTCAGTATATCTGCTTTTTACACCACCGGGGGAAACAACAAATTTTGGTTCTTTGCCTAACTGTTTCGTTACTTTAGTGACCTCCTTTCCGCCACCATGAACTAAGATTACTTCCTCTTGTTCTATTACTTTTTTTATATCTGCAACAACGGATGGATGTAAATCATCAACTACACTTCCTCCAATTTTGATTGTAATCATTTCTTATACCGGTGTCAATGGGGAATACATAATTCCTTGCTTCTCATCAAAGCCTGACATTATGTTCATGTTTTGAACAGCAGATCCTGCCGCACCCCTCATCAAGTTGTCAGACGCAGAAAGTGCAATCAATCGGTTGTTATCCTCATCAAGATCGAATCCAATATCACAAAAGTTTGAACCAACTACAAACTTTGGGTCAGGAAACTTATACAAGCCATTTTTGTCACGTATTAGCCTGATGAATGGTTCCTCGCCAAATTCAGCACGATAAATTTTCCAAATTTCCTTTTCATTAACTTCCTTTTTCAAGAATGTGTGATTCGTACAAAGAATTCCTCGAACTACATCTACTGCATGTGGGCTCATTGAAACTTTGATTTTTTTTCCAGCAATCTCACTAAGTTCCTGTTCAATTTCACCCGTATGACGGTGTTTTGCAGGCTTGTAAGGTCGAATTACTCCAGCTCTCATTGCATGTTGTGTACCAGATGTACCTCCAGCACCAGCACCAGATGAACCAATTTTTGAGTCAACAACTATGTGGTCCGTGTCAATAAGATCATTTTTGATCAGTGGGTATAATGCAAGCGTAGATGTCACTGCCATACATCCTGGGCAAGAAACTAACTGTGCATTTTTAATTTTATCTCTGTGAAGTTCTGGAACACCGAATATGGATTTTGATAAGTAATCAGGATGTGGATGTTCCCAACCATACCATTTTGTATAGTCATCAGCATTGTGTAATCTATAATCTGCACTAAGATCAATAATTTTCATTCCTCTATCATAAAATGCCTTTACAATCTCGGTTGCGGTTCCATGTGGTACTGCAGTGAAAACTAAATCACAGTTATCTGACATTTTGTCATAATCAAGTTCCGAAAATGTTAATTCTGTAAAACCCTTTAGGCTTGGATGTATTCTATGCAGATATTCCCCAACATGTTTCGTTGATGTAACCATCGAGACTTCAGCTTCAGGGTGACTTAACAGTAGACGGACTACTTCACCGCCAACATATCCAGACGCACCTACTATTCCAACTTTCATTGTAACATCATTCGGATTTGGTATAATTTATTATTATTAACGGTTTACTTTCTAATCGAGTTTCGTACGAACTCAATCATTTCTTTTGGGATGTTTATGTTTGCGACTTTGACTAGACCCTTAAACTCTACAGTGTTATTCACTTCATGTACAACTAACCCCTTTTCTTTGTCTTCCATCAAGTCAACTCCAAGAATTCCTCCACCAACAGCCTTTGAGGCTTTTGCACACAAGTCTTCTATTTCATTTGTTATATTGCAAATTTCAGGTTCTGCACCTAGTGCAATATTTGTCTTGAAACTACCTGAAGATTTTCTATACATCGCAGTAACTGCCTTATCTCCAATCGTAATTACTCTAATGTCTCTTGGAGGTCGGTCTATCATCTCTTGAAGATAGAAAATTCTATCCAAAGGACCATCAGTAATTTCTCGTTGTTCAATGATTGCATCTGCTGTGTCCTTGTCCTTAAGAGGTATAACGTTCCTACCCCAACTTCCAATAATTGGTTTTATTACTACAGGGTAACCAATCTTACCAAGATTTTCTCGTGCCGCGTCACCAGAAAAAGAAAAGTGTGTCTTTGGTGTTGGTATGTTGTTCTTTTTTAACAGCATTGATGTTAATAGCTTGTTTCCACAGATGGTAGAAACATTAAACTCGTTGATGACAGGAATGCCTAAAAATTCTAGACAAGCAGTAAAGTATAATCCCCTATAGTAACTAACACAGCGCTCTAAGACTATATCCCCAAAATCAAAATCTTGTATTTGACTAGATGTGTTGATTTGTGTGGTTTTAGCATCAATAAGAGAGGTATCATGTCCAAGTTTTACTGCCTCTTTCTGAAGCATCTTTTCTTCCGTTCTTAGTCGGTCAAATACTATGCAAATTTTTGACAATTATTCTCCCCAATCTTCGCCTACTGTTTCTGCTTCCTTTATTTCAATCGTAGAACCATCTTTCTTTGAAATTTCATAGTCTGCTCCACAATCACTACAGGAAACAATCTCGCCAACAGCAGCGTCTTCAGGGATATTTAGATTCGCATCACATTCTGGACATTTCATAATTTTTTTCACTTTTTCTTTTGTAATTTATTAGCTTCTGTTGACTGCATTCCCCATAATTCCACAAAACCTTTTGCCAATTTTTGGTCAAACTTTGAGCCTTTTCCATAAGTTGCAATTTTATGACTGTATAATGAATACTTTGATTCGCGACCAACTACCCTAAGACTTCCCTTGTATAACTTCAGTTTTACAGTCCCCGATACTCGTTTTTGTGTTTCCTGTATGAACACGTCAAGATCGTTTTTTAATGGATCCTCCCAAAGACCAGAGTACACCAACCAAGACCACTCATCATCTACCAGCGACTTGAATTTTGTTTCATGTTTAGTATGTACCATCTTTTCCAAGTCAGAATGAGCTTCGATCAAACAGGCAGCAGCAGGGGTTTCATAGACCTCACGTGATTTTATTCCAACTACACGATCTTCAATATGATCAATAATACCAACGCCACAGGAACCTGCCTTTTTGTTAATGTAATCGATTAATTTTATAGGGTTCATAGATTTCCCATTCACCGCTACAGGAATTCCTTTTTCAAACTTTATCGTTAGATACATTGGTTTGTTAGGAAGATTTTTTGTTTTTACCCAGATGAAGGCATCGTCAGGAGGTTCATTGTTAGGATTCTCTAAAACTCCACCCTCAATTGCACGACCCCATAAGTTCTGATCAATACTAAACTTTTTTGCGACATTTTCGATCTTAATTCCATGTTTTTTTGCAAATTTTAATTCCTCTGTCCTGTCTAAATTAAGATCCCTTATTGGAGCAATTATTGGTAGATTGGAACCTGCATGGAAGGTCAAGTCAAACCTTACTTGATCATTACCTTTGCCTGAACATCCATGTGCAAGTGAGGTAACTTTTTCTTTTTTTGCAATATCTAATACTTTTCGAGCAATTAATGGTCGAGCAAGCGCAGTAGCTAGACAATATTTTTTTTGGTATAGTGCATTAGCTTTGATTGCAGGAAAGATGTAATCAGAAACAAATTCTTTCCTCGCATCTATGTTGTAATGTTTTTTCACTCCAAGTTTTTTTGCCTTTGCTGAAATTTTTTTGTAGTCATCTTCCTGTCCAACATCAACTGTAACTGTAATAACATCCATGTTGTGTTTTTCTTGCAGATACTTTACTACAACAGAAGTATCCAATCCTCCTGAAAATGCAAGTATTGCCTTTTGTTTCATAAGGCAAATGAGTTACATGTTTTGCATTTATCTCTTTGTTCTGAATATTTTTAATTATTTTGTAATAGCTGGAGCTAAAATCCGATCACTATTTATCCCTGAATTATAACGCTGTTTTATGAAAATTTCAACGGTAGTTACACTCGGAATTGTAGCAGTCATAGCTATAGCTGTAATTGCTACAATAGGCGGTAGCTTGGATCAGTCAAGTCAGAGCAAGATTAGAGTAGCATTTTTTCCTAGCATAGGGCATGCAGTGCCCATAGTTGGAATAGAAAACGGAATTTTTGAAAAAGGAATTGGAGAACAGATTCAAATCGAAACTAAACTTTTTGACAGCGGACCACAAGTTATAGAATCTATCTTTGCCTCTTCCATTGATGTAGCTTATGTTGGACCAGGCCCAGTAATCAACGGATTTTTAAAATCTCATGGAAAAGATATCAGAATTTTAGCCGGAGCAGCCAGTGGTGGTGCAAGTTTTATTATACAACCAGATTCTGGCTTGGATTCAATTGAGAACTTTGATGGAAAACGTATTGCTTCGCCACAAATTAGTAATAGTCAAGATGTATCTCTTAGATATTATCTTGCATCAAATGATCTAAAACCAGTTGAAAAAGGTGGAACTGTATTTGTTTTGAATATTTCAAACCCTGACATTTACACTTTATTTGCAAAAGGTGATATCGATGGAGCTTGGGTACCAGAGCCTTGGGCCACAATGTTGGTGCAAGATCTTGATGGAGTTAGATTATTCAATGAAGAAAAGTTGTGGCCAAATGAAGAATTTGCATCAGTACTTCTGATAGTTAGGACAGATTATCTTGAGAACAACCATGAACTTGTTCAAAATTGGTTAAAATCACACAAGGAAACTGTCGCATGGATTAATTCGAATCCAGATCAATCAAAATCTATCTTCGAAAGCTTTTTGAAAAAACATATGGGAAAATCATTACCAACAAAAATTATTGATGAGTCATTTTCAAATTTAACAATTACATCTGATCCAATTAAAAATTCGGTGTTAACATTTGCAGAGCGTGCTGATTCATTGGGATATCTTGGAAGAACTGGTTACAATTTAGACGGAATTTTTTATCAACCTGATTTAAATCTGAACACAATGGTGAAACAGCTAATTGGGTAAACTAGAATCTAAAAATATTGAAAAATATTTTACGCATGACGGAAAACCACTAAAGACATTAGATGGAATTGATCTAAATGTTGAAGACGGTGAGTTTGTCTGTATTGTTGGTCCTTCAGGCTGTGGCAAATCCACTTTTCTAAGAATTACGGCAGGGTTAGAAAAACCAGATGGCGGTGAAATTTTACTTGATAATCAACCACTAACCAATACTGGACCAGACAGAATAATGGTGTTTCAAGAGGGCGCTTTGTTTCCATGGTTGAATGTTGAAGATAATGTGGAATATGGACTCAAAATAGCTGGCATTCCAAAAGAAAAACGAAATCAGATTTCACATAGGTACCTAGACATGATGCAGCTTACCCAATTTGCAACTTCTTACACTTACCAGCTTTCTACTGGAATGAAGCAACGTGTTGCCATAGCGAGAGCCTTGGTAATGGAACCTGATGTATTACTCATGGATGAACCGTTTGCGGCACTTGATCCACAGACTAGAGATCTATTGCTAGTGGAAATGCAGTTAATCTGGCAGAAGACAAAGAAAACCATAGTTTTTGTTACTCATAATGTTGCTGAGGCAGTTATGTTGGGTACACGTGTCTTGGTGTTTACTCACAGACCTGCTAAGATTAAGAAGGAATTCAAGATTGATTATAAACGTCCTAGGACATCAGAAGACGAAAATCTTTTGCCATACCAGAAAAAGATTTTGGCAGAATTACGACCTGAGGTCAAAAAGTAGGTTGAAAAAATGAAATCAAGTACACTTGCGAAAAAAATTGGCTTTTACGCAATGATAATTATAGTATGGCAGGGTCTTGACAGTGCTGATATTTGGCCTGACAATATTTTTCCATCACCAGTAGACGTTGTAGAAGACCTAGCGTATGGAGTTTCTGATGGAAGCTTATTTTTTGGAATTGGAACAAGCTTATTGAGACTCACTGTCGGCTTATCAATAGCTATTGCTGGTGGCTTGGTACTTGGAATTTTCATGGCAAGAGTCGAAACTGTTAACCAGACAATTGGTTCTTTGGTTCTTGGACTACAGTCAATTCCATCCATAGCCTGGGTACCACTTGCCATTCTTTGGTTTGGTCTCACGGACGCTGGAATTATTTTTGTCGTAGCTATTGGTGCGATATTTGCTGTAACCATCAATACTTACACTGGTGTGAAGAACATCAATCCTTCCTACATTGAAGCTGCAAGAAACATGGGTGCGAAAGAAGGCCAACTTATCACTTCCATATTAATTCCTGCGGCATTTCCATTTATCATGTCTGGATTCAAGCAGGGCTGGGCATTTGCTTGGAGAGGCGTAATCGGTGCAGAACTCTTATTCTCATTCTTGGGTCTTGGTTTCCTTCTTAACGTTGGTCGTCAGCTTAACGACGTATCTCAGGTGATAGCAATAATGCTAGTAATAATGGGAATCGGAATACTGGCTGAAGGATTGGTCTTTAAGAGAATTGAAGATAAAGTTATGACCAGATGGGGATTACGCTAGAATTTTGAAAATTACTTGATTTCTTCCCTAGCAAGTTCGGCTCCCTTTACCATTGTTCTAATTTTGTCAAAAGAAACCTCTCTTGTTCTTGTTCGTAGACCACAGTCAGGGTTGACATACACCTTTGTGGGATCATCCAATGCTTTTGCGGCATACAGTATTCTGTCTCTTATGAGCTCAGAAGATTCTATTTCATTTACATGAACATCAGATACACCAATTCCAATCTCGCCCTCAAACCCGTGTTCCTTGAATAGTTTCAAGACCTGAAATCCTTTTCTTGCGTCATCGTCAAGTCCTGTGTTCCATGTATCACGGTTTGCAAATTCTAATGTGTATTGTTCTGCCTTAATTTCTGGCATCTGTGGTGCTAATGCCTTGTAATCGTTTCCAGAAAAACATGCATGAACTACAAACTTTGCATCTATTCCCTTTACAGATTCGTTGATAGACTCTCTAAAAATATCCATTTCAGCTGGGTGTGTAGTTGCAGCTGGTTCATCAATCTGAATAATTTTTGCCCCTAATCCTACTAGATCTTTTATTAGCGGTCTAACAACATTCCTTGCCAGTGCTAGTATAAGCTCATCCTTTGATTTGTAGTGTTCATCATATGACCAGTCTGCTAGAGTATATGCGCCGGTCACCGGAACTTTAAGTTCTCTTTTTGAATTTTCTTTTATAAAGTTGAATTCTTCTGCATGGAAGTTTTGTTTAAAGGCGACTGGTCCCACGACTCTTGCCTTCTTGTAGTATTTGTTATCCCATGAACGAACCCTACCTGCAAATTCAAATCCATCTACGTATCTTACTGGCTCTTCATACATTTCTACACGACGTACTTCGCCGTCATAAACAATATCGAGTCCAATATCCTCAAGTGTTTTGATATTCAAAAGTGCAGCATCATTTCTCACTTTGATTTTTTCTTCATCTGAAACGTTTGGATCTTTTACTTTTTTCAGCATGTCCGCAGGTTTCTTGATACTACCTATTTCCTGTGTTGGGAACAACTTAGACATCTTTCGCACCTCTCGCAATTTCTCCAAGGACGGATATTTTATTCATCGCAAATTCCTTTGGTACGTATTCCAAATCAAAATTATTACTGACATAGGATTCTTTTGGCTTTGTTTTTGCATTAATCTCATCAATTTGTTTGATGCATTCTTGGGGTTTTTCAATTGCAGTATTGAACGAATTGATTATGCCTATCGTAAGTAATTTGTCTGAAAAACTGTGTTTTTCTATCGAACTTGTTGGTGTTGTAGTGATATCAAATCCCAAGCCAGAAACAGGCAGGTCCAAAAGATTTTCAATCTTTGTTGAGACGTCTCCGAAATACGTGTGAAGAATTGTCTTTGCCTTTAATCCATCAGTGATTATCTTTAGCGCATCAGAAACAAGACCAAAGTCAACTTCCTTGTTGTATGCAATTGATGGTGCTAAAAGTTGGATTACTTCAAAGCCTGATTCAACTAAAGAATCTATTTCCACTCTTAGCATTTTTGCAAGATTTAGCACAAAGTCTTCCTTTCTTTTGGACTCATTACTAGTATGTAGTTCAGCAAATGTAAATGGTTCTGGGATAGCAACAGTTTTGTTTTTTGGTAGTGATGAATCCAAGTTAGATTTAACCGTATTACCACCATCAGTGAAAGCAGATCCATCAAAAGACAATACACGATAAAACGTATTCATTTCATAAATTCTGTTTAATGCGGTAGGGGTAACTCCTGATAAATTTGAAAACGGTCTAAAGATATCATCCCATTTTAACAAGGGGTCTGAAACAAAACCAAGGTTTGCATTTTTTTGTGCAGAGATGTATTCCTCAGTTTCCTTTTGAGAGAGCGAATCTAGGTTTTCAGTATTCTTTCTAGTAGCTTCAATTAATTCCTCTGAGCGTGGATAAATTCCAAATGTGTATGATGAGATCAACTTGCTAACTTTGAAATTGTCTCATACGCCCTTTTAAAATCATTTGGCGAAGTAATGAGAATATCATCAGTTATACCACATATTTCGTTGATAAACCCAACAATGTTTTCTTTGTAATCTGACCAATCAATTTTGAGAAATTCTGCAGATTTTGAATTTTTGTGCGATGGAAGAAGCAAGCACGGGATAATCTTAAAGCCATTAGGTTTTAGCCTGTCAGAAATTTTTTCAATTTGCTCCTTTGAATGAATTACTTGTGTAAAAAATCCTGCAGGCTTGGCATCAATTTTTTTTTGAATTTTTACAAAGTTTGGGTTACTTGGAATTGAAAGAAACAGTTCAGTCTTTTTACCTAACCCATTATCGTTTAGAGTCTTAACAACTTGGCTTGGAATCAGTTCCACTTTACTTGACATTGCGTCAGACTTGTCACCCATCAATACAAGTATACCATCAACTGTACCAACTGATTGCTCCACGATTTTTTCAATGTCATTTAGATTTTTGTCCCTGACTCTCAAACTACAGGTCAGTTTGATGTTTTTATCTTCTTCCCGTATTTGTTTTGCAATTTCAAAAGGAGAAACTCTTGGAATTCCTAGTACAGAATCAGTAAGATGAATTCCATTACATACAGAACTTATAGTTTTAATCCTTTCAAATAGAACATTTCTAACATCTTGCCCATCATCAGAAATTTTTGGTGGGTTTATTTCATACCTAACAGTCATGATTGGTTTTTGATTATACATGATTAAAACCTTTGATCGATAAATCAATAACATACAATGCTTTTTTTCTGATATGGATATTGGACAAATACGTTCTGCCTTAACAAGTGAAATTCATACAACACCACTGGCTGGATTAGATGAAAACGAGCTTGCCTCAGTTTTGATTATTATTTATGGAAAAGACCCATTTGTAATTATGACAGAAAAAGCAAAAACTTTGAAAGTACATGCTGGTGAGATAGCATTTCCAGGTGGTAAGTGGTGTGCAAAAGATAAAGACTTGCTAGAAACCGCAATTCGTGAAACAAAAGAAGAATTACGTCTAGAGGTGTCAAAGGAACAGGTTGTAGGTAAGCTAGATAGCGTGATTACATTAAACTCCAAGTATAAGATCACACCGTTTATAGCTATTTTGGATACAGTTCCATCTCTGATTGCAAATTCTGAGGTGGAATCTATATTGCACATACCACTCATATCTTTTTTGAATACTATGGCTGAGGACAATCTTCCAGAACATCGTTCAATAAAAGAAATGCACACATTTACATTTGAAAAATACAATATTTGGGGTGCCTCTGCAAGAATGCTAAAACAAATCAACACTTTACTTTCTGAGAAAAATCTGCTTTAGGATCTACCATCATCTCAGTTTAGTTTAAAAAGAGCTTATCATGCCTGAAATTTTATGGCAGCACGTAAACATTCAGGTAGGAAGATACGCCTATTAAAAAAACAAAAAGAAACATCTCCAGTTCCAGCATGGGTTATTCTTAGAACCAACAAAACAGTAAGAACTAATCCTAAACGTAGAGCTTGGAGACAGACTGATGTGGAAGTGGGTTAGATGTCTCAGGATGTAGAACGTGTTTATACAGTTAATCTAGGAAAAGTATTACTTTCTCCTGATAATCAGCGCGCTAAAAGAGCAGTAAATATGATCAAGGAATTTGCTAGACATCATTTGAAGATAGAACAAGTTAAGCTTGAAGAAGATGTAAGCCACTTGCTTTGGGCCAGAGGCATAAAACATCCACCTAGAAAAATCAGAGTTCGAATGACAAAAACTGATGAGGGTTATGTTTTAGTGTCAAAATATGAAGGTGAAGAAGAATCAATAGAAAAAGAAGAGGAAAAAACTGAACCACAAAAGGTAGAACCATCTAAAGTAGAGCCAGAAAAGGAAGAGCAATCTCTAAAAGTAGAACCAGAACCAGCAGCTAAACCAGAACCAGCAGCTAAACCAGAACCAGCAGCTAAACCAGAACCAGCAGCTAAACCAGAACCAGCAGCTAAACCAGAAC
>Ga0208959_1000206_pt1 | contig 13795 bp, 11 predicted proteins | sample AOAMet2_C27A4_80_2_FD_188077 | JGI IMG/M metagenome (GOLD analysis project Ga0208959, IMG submission 188077) | Ammonia-oxidizing marine microbial communities from Monterey Bay, California, USA - C0912_C27A4_80 (SPAdes) | ecosystem: Environmental > Aquatic > Marine > Intertidal zone | place... | reverse complement strand
TACTGCAGTGAAAGGCAATCCGCGTCTCGGCCCATGCGTAGGGCAGGTTGGCAAGTTCATTTGCATTGGTCTCAATTATTCCGATCATGCGAAAGAAACTGGGATGTCCATTCCGCCGGAACCGATTATTTTCGCTAAGGCCACCAGTGCAATCTGCGGTCCGGATGATGACGTTATCATTCCGCGCAATTCAGTAAAAACAGACTGGGAAGTAGAACTTGGAGTAGTCATCGGGAAACCGGCAAAATATGTTGATGAAGCTTCAGCTCTTGATCATGTTGCTGGCTACTGTGTTATCAACGATGTCTCCGAACGAGAATTCCAGATAGAACGTTCCGGTCAGTGGGTCAAGGGAAAGAGCTGTGACACTTTCGGGCCTACCGGACCCTGGCTGGTGACTCCGGACGAGGTGGGGGACCCGCAGAATTTGGATCTCTGGCTGGAAGTCGACGGGAAGCGCTACCAGGACGGTAATACGCGCACAATGGTTTACGGTGCAGCACATCTGATTCATTACCTGAGTCAGTTTTTTACACTCCATTCCGGAGATGTCATTGCCACTGGAACCCCTCCCGGAGTAGGTATGGGTCAAAAACCAGAACCAATCTACCTCCGTGCAGGTCAGAAGATGCGTCTTGGTATTGAAAAATTGGGGATTCAGACCCATAACCTTGTGACTGATGTTTAGTACTTAAACAACCAGGTTAAATATTTTGGATTTTGTGGTACTTAGGGGGAAATATAGATCAGGAAGGAAAGTAAAGACTGAATCAGCAGCGAAAACGATACTCCTTCACTCTCGGCTGACGCGCCATGCGAAAAAGAGACCTACCAGCATCAGCGGGATAAAAGCGGCGAAGCTCCAGAACCCAACGTTCCGGGCGACGACAACACTGCTTGATTCAGAAAATCCGGAGAAGTTGGCAATGATTCCACTCAAGGCCGATCCCAACGCCATTGACACACGCAGGAAAGTGGGGATTGAGCCCGACGCACGGGTGCGCTCAGTTTCAGGAACATTCGCAATGATTCGTTTGGAGACAAACGTCCACGACATTCCAAAACCCATACCCATTAAGATGGCGAGCAAAGCTATTAACCAGAGCGGTCCTGAAGGCATGGCGTAGATCAAGCCCATCATCGATATGCTTACAAAGACCGCCCCCAATCGGATCAGGCGTGGTTCAATGTGCTCTCTGACACCGGATGTGCTGACCGCTACGACTGTCCAGCCCAGCGACTCCAAAGCAATGATATAACCAGCCACTAAAGGCTCTGCTCCAAAGATGATGTACATAAGGAGTGGACCATAAACCGTCAGCGAGATGGTGGCCATGAAGAGAGAGGATATCATCAACAGTCCTGAACCTGAGACTGTCCGGGGATTGAGGATGCCCCGCGGAAAAATCCTGTTTTCGCTGTCAGCGTCATGTTTTAAGAAAAAGAACAACAGAACCATTCCGGCCAAACACAAGACACTGGCGACTCCTGTGTTGCTTACCACCCCCGCTTGACAGATTGCAAGCACCGCAACTCCTAAAAGTCCCAACCGAGCCAGGGGCATTGTCTGGGTCTGTTCCTTTTGCGACTTGAACTGACGCCTTAAAAGTGGAGGAGCCACCAGCACTGCCACCAATCCCTGTGCTGCAAATGCCCAGAACGCACCCCGCCAGTTTCCAGCAAAAACAAAATACCCACCAATCAAGGGGCCACACATAGAAGACACGCCCCAGAATCCGGAAATCACGGCAATGATACGCACCCATAATTTTTTTGGAAACAGTGTGGACGCACCGATGAAAGCAATTGACACCAATCCGCCACCGCCCATACCCTGCAGGAGACGTCCGAAAATCATGGTGGTCATATCCGGAGCATAACCGCTGATTGCACAGCCAATGACGTAGAAAAATCCGGCGAAGATTTGGGCCTTGGCAATCCCTGTGCGAATTACCATCAAGCCTGCGATGGCTCCCGTCACTACTGAACCAAGCTGGTAGAGCGTGTAGGTCCAACTCAGGAAGGGAATCCCTCCGATGTCTTCCACTGCTACCGGCATCACAGTGGCAACAAGTGTAGAATCCGCAGCATAAAGCCAAACACCAAAACACAGTAGCAACAATCGGGACAGGTGACCTTCCTTGGTCAGTGCAGACCAGGGAACGTGTTGGGCTTTTAGCTCTGGCATAACCACTGTCCGTCGGATTTACAGAAAATCGAACTACCTGAAAATTCCTTCCGGACACGGATATGTTCGCAGTAGCTGTGTTGAGCCGGAAATCTCAATAACTGTCCAAAAAGCAGTGTGTCTTGATTTTCGTAGAAGGTATTCAAGTTGAATGTTTGGTGGCCAGAATCAGCACCGCGTCCGCAACGTCTTCGGCAAGATTTGTGACCGCTCCAAGTTGTTTCAATATACCTTTTAGTTGATACTTTCGCGCCAGTTCAAATTTTTCATTTTCGAAAACTGATTGCAGGAGTTTATATTCTATCTTATCAACCATACTTTCCTGACGGCCGACTTCTTCAACATGCTGCCGCACAGCTCTCAAGTCAGAAAAAAGCGCATCCGTTGCATTTGCCAGTGCTTTGACAGCGTCATGAGTATGTACCAGCATATTTTTTAAAGATAGCTGAAAATCTTCTGGTATTTCAGGTTTTTCGAGCACAATATCAGCAAGTGAATGCTTGAAGCTGCTTGGCACTTTGTCGAGTTTTGTCAAAAACCAAAGCAGATCATCCCGCGAGTCCGGCATCAAAGACTCATGCAACAGTGACATTTGAATCTGTCTTCCAAGGTCATCCAATTCTTTTTCGATTTTTCCCAGCTCTTCATTACCTTGTACTAAATCTTCAAAACTACCATCGAGATAAGACTCATATGCTGCCTGATAAAGCTGCGCCATATCTTCAAGGTAACGCAAGAGGCGTTGAATCTTTTCTTCTATTGCATACTGTTTTTTAAAAAATAAACTCAAAGGATTCATCTTTCTCTCCGTTGAAATTTTCTATATAAATAGGCTAATTTTTGTTTAATATCACGGTCATGTAACTTGTCCTTCAGGCCTCCTCCCAACATGATCCATTGCGGACTGATTTCGGCTAAAGCGTCACCAAGCTGCCAAGGATAATTATAAGTTTGACCTGCTAATTTGCTCAAGGCATCCAATTGTGCAGAAGAAAGTCCATTTGTTTCCAAGTCAGCAATTTTTTCAGCAGTTACTATCAGGCTTTTTTGTAAAGAATATTCCACAACTTTCAGTCCCTGTTTGCTGGACAAACTCACTTTATCCTTTACAGCACGCACAACTTCGGCAGACTTCTGAAAAACGGTACCTGTAAGTTCATGCAGACCTTCCGTTTCGATTCCTTCTTTTTGCAATTTTTCGATGACACTGGCAGAAAGCGTATAATTTGAGTCACGTTGTACTGTTTGCTGGAAAACATTTTGCAGGAAATACAAACCGACAAAACAAAGCAAACAGGAAACAAGCGGTGTAATAACCCAGCCTTTGACTATACTGTAAACACGTGGCCACTGTATTTCCCTGCCTCCCTGCAGCATTCCAATTCCAATCACAGCACCGACCACAGCTTGAGAACTTGAAACCGGCACGAGCGGAATTGTTGGCAGAGACATCTTCGCGAGCAGTTGTTCCAGCCGTTCAGAAGCAAAAAGGAAGAGGACAATCGAGTGTGACATTACTGCTACCCAGGCTGCCAGTGGAGTGAGCCTCATCAGTTCTGAGCCAACTGTCATCATAACCCGCTTGGAATATGTAAAAACGCCTACCGCAATAGCCAGTCCCCCCACTAAAAATAATTGCTGTGCGGAAGAAATACTGAAGCCCTGCCCAAACAGCATATCCGGAAACGGTGCCACAGGGACAAAAACGCCCATCACGTTGGCAATGTTATTAGCTCCCAGACTGTAGGCTCCAAAAGCTCCTGCAAGGATTAAGGCGAGACGGGTATAGCCGTCAAAACGTATCAGCCCAATCCCCATTTTTCTGACAAATACCTTGGCTACCGAAAACAAAAATGCCGCGATAACTGCAGAAAGCAAAGGGCAAATAATCCAGGTGGAAAGAATTTTCAGTAAGGAAGAAATGTCAGTGTAAGAATCACTAAACAGATTCCAGCCGATAATCGATCCGATAATGGCCTGGCTGGTTGACACGGGTAGTCCTAATTTGGTCATCCAGTAAACTGTCAAACCTGCGGCCAGAGCGGCCATGAAGGATCCACCAATGGCATTCACCGCGCCGAGTTTTCCCAATGTTTGTGCCGCACCGGTTCCACTGACATAAGCACCGAGAATCACAAATATTCCGCAAATAATGGCTGCAGTCGTGAAACGAATCATGCGGCTGCCAACTGCAGTACCGAAAACGTTGGCCGCGTCATTTGCACCAAGTGACCAGCCTAGAAAAAGGCCACTGCTTAAAAAAATGAGAACTGTGGGATCAAGCAAAATTGAACTCTAAAAGGAAAATTTTATAATAAATCAGCGTGTTATTGGAGCATTATTTAAGAGAAACTGCAAGGTCAATGCAGAGAACTTGATTTGCTGAGAAAGGTTGAAATTGACGAGATTCCGTCTAAGAACTTTTTCTAAGAAGCATCACGGCAGAGCATAAAATTCACTGAACGAAAGCTCATCACTATATCATCGTGCTGATTGATTGTTTCGATGAATGTACGCACGATGCCTCTGTCAGGTTTCGATCGTGAGCGTTTGGTTTCAATAATGGTAGCACGGACCATTAGTTTGTCTCCCGGACGTACCGGAAGTATCCAGCGCAGTTCATCAATTCCCGGAGAACCGAGACTTGAAATCGGAGAAAAGTAATTATCAACCAGCGCACGCATCACAAACGAACAAGTCTGCCATCCGCTTGCGATAATTCCTTCGTACGGACTTTTTTTTGCTGCCTCATGATCTATGTGAAAAGGCTGCGGATCATAGCGCCGAGCGAATTCAAGCACCTCCGTTACATCAACCTCTAGAGGCCCAAATTCCAACACAGCTCCCTGAATGTAACTTTCAAAAAACCACTCCTCTTTTTTGGCGGGCAAATTAGTCTTTGTCATTAAACTCCTGCTTGTCTGGTAAAAATCAAAAAGCTGTCCGCATACCCAACGCAAACTGCATTTCCAGTTTCCGGTCACGAGGCAAATTCAATGTGGCGATATCCAATCCCATCAACCACACCGTAATGATCGGAGCTCCTGAAACCCAACTCCAGCCCATGTGCAAAACGTCTGAAGAGGCTTCCCCCAATTCTGTGTCTCCCTGTCGGACTTCAGGCCACTGGATTTTCCGCAGAGACAAAGTAGCGCCTTTTCCTGCAGGTGTTACCCATTGATCGTGCACACCTATCTCAAAACCAGAACCGCTTTCACTCAAATATAAATCGCCAACTCTGCTTTTCCAACCAATGGTTTTTGCGGGGATACTTAAAGCCAGTAAGTGGAAATAACGTCCTGGACCTTCAGGCTCATCATAAAGATGAAGTGACAAACCAAGTGCTCCTGTGCTGTAAGTGCTTCCTCTACTTCCAACAGTATGATAGACTTGTGCCTCAGGAAGTATTGGAAAAGATGCCGCAAAAATTGGACAACTTCCGGAAAAGAAAATCAGCAACAATAATAACTGTTTTGGAAATGACATTGTATGTTTTGATATAATCAACTTCTCCGGCAACCTAAATAATTCCATTAATCGTCCGGAAAAATCAAAACTACCGACTTTTAAATAAGTATAAACATACAACAAAATGACACGCTATTCAAGTACACGAGGGCACGTTAAAAACCTTCTCTTTGAGGAGGCAGTAATGATGGGGCTCGCAGATGACGGTGGGTTGCTGGTTCCAACTGAATTTCCGGACGTGCGGAGCATGCTTCCGGATTGGCGTTCATTGGACTTTCCAGCTTTAAGTCTTGAAATAATGCTGTTGTTTACAAGCGGTAGAATTCCGCGGGACGGACTAAAACCGCTGATTGAACGGAGCTACAAGACTTTCCGTCATCCGGAAATCACGCCTGTAAATTCGCTGGGTGGAATCCATATTCTGGAGTTGTTTCATGGCCCGACGTTTGCGTTCAAAGACGTAGCCCTGCAGTTTTTGGGTAACCTGTTTGAGTGCTTTTTAGAAAAACGTCATCATCCTTTGAGAATCATCGGAGCAACATCCGGTGATACCGGCAGCGCCGCTATCCACGGACTGCGCGGGAAAAAAGGCGTGGATGTGTTTATGCTACACCCGAAGGGACGAGTCAGTCCAATGCAGGAAATGCAAATGACCACAGTCCTTGATCAAAACATTCACAATCTGGCCATCGAAGGTACTTTTGACGACGCGCAGGCGATTGTGAAAGCACTTTTCAATGATCAAGAATTCAAGAATAAATATTATTTAGGTTCAGTCAATTCGATCAACTGGGCACGTATTCTGGCTCAAATTGTATATTATTTTTATGCCTGGTTTCAGGTGGCAAAAGACGATTCCGAGCTGGTTAGTTTTGTGGTACCCACAGGAAATTTTGGTAATGTACTCGCTGGATATTACGCCAAGCGCATGGGGCTTCCGATTGACAAACTGGTTATTGGAACAAATGAAAATGACATCCTCCACCGCTTTTTCAGTAAAGGGGAATACCATCGAACTGAGTTAATAGAAACTTATAGCCCATCAATGGATATTCAAATTTCCAGCAACTTTGAACGTTATCTTTATGATCTTGCAGGAAATTCTGCTGAAACACTTCAGCGCTGGATGGATGATTTTGAACGTAGAGGCAAATTAACTCTTGAGAGTGATCTGCTGAAACAAGCTCAGAGCGACTTTGCTTCGGCACGTGTAAGTGACGAAGAAATAGTCATGACAATCCGTGATTTTCATCTTGAAACCGGATACTTATTAGACCCACACACAGCCGTCGGAGTAAAGGCCGTAGAAAAAACTGATCTTCAGACACCCGTCATTTGTCTGGCATGCGCACATCCGGCGAAATTTGGAGAAACCGTCCGGAAAGCATTGGGCACTGAACCGGAACCTCCGGAGGAGTTAGCCGCACTGGAAAAACTGGAAACAAATTCTAAAACGATTCCTGCTGTTACAGAAAGAATCAAGAGCGAAATTCTCGAAACACTTGCAGCCCAGAGCTAAAAGCATTAACCCTGATTCCGGAAATAGAAAACTGAAAGAAGAGTGACCTCCGATAGTCTAAAGCCTGAAACTGAAATACGTCCACCGACTTACGATGAATTCAAGAAAAATCGTCCGGTGTGGACGGCCTCACTGAGGCGCGGTGTGGAGTACGCGGTCTTTCGTTTTGGTTTGTTCTTAGGCAAAAACCTGTCGCTGCCGCGACTGCAAAAAATGGGGCGCGGGGTTGGAAGTTTTGCTTATAAAGTTCTTCGTAAAGACCGAGGGATTGTTGAAAAACAGCTCGAACTTATTTTTCCGGAATTGGATGCTGCCCAGCGAAAGCAATGGACGCAGGCGTGTTTTGCCCATTTTGGGCAAATGCTGTTTGAGTTTTTAAGCTTACCGCAAATATTGCGCGATGAAGCTGATTTGCTTGAGGTGGAAAATGAAGAGGCGCTGACAAAAGCAATTCAGGCGGATAAAGGCGTAATCCTTTTAGCGATGCATTCTGGAAACTGGGAACTGATATCCGCGTACGCTAAACGCTCCGGACTTAAGATGAAAGCGGCAACAACGAACTTTCCGGATCCGCGTATTAACGAGTTGATCGAGAGTCAGCGTGAACATGGAAACATGGAAATCCTGCGCCGCGGAACTTCTAGCTCAATCAGAAAATTACTGAGCTGCCTGCGTGAAAAAGAGGTGCTCATTTTGGCTATAGATCAGGACACAAATGTGCTCAGTACATGGGTTCCTTTTTTTGGGATTCCGGCAAAAACTCCGGTTGGAGCAGCGGTTTTTGCCTTAAAGACAGGTGCGTCCGTTTTGAGTTATAATGTAATTCGGCAGCCAAATGGAACTTTCAGAATGAGATTTGAAACGCTGGGTAATTTTGTCCGGCAACATCCGAAAATGGAACAGGATGTGTATTCAGTTACCAGGAAAATGAATCTGCATCTGGAAAAGCGTATACGCGAAAACCCCCAGCAATGGGCCTGGTTTCACCGCCGCTGGCGACACCGCCCTGCTGATGAAGAGCTAAAGAAAATGAATGAATTGGAGCAACACGAAATACAAAGTTCCGCAGGCCGGACAGAAGGCAAAAGTCCGCAAATTGAAACTTAAAACCTGAATAAGAGAAGCACAATAATGTCCATCGTTGTTTCAAATAAGCAAAAAATACACTATGAACTGGCTGGGGATAAAGGTCCATGGATGTTGCTGCATGCACCTCATCTGATACCGATGAGCGCCTGGAAGGAAGGTGGATATGTAAAACAACTGGAACAGGATTTTCGGCTGGTGATAATTGAACCACTTGGCCAGGGGTTAAGCGATGCACCTGAAGATGCTTCACATTACACAATCGAATCACGAATACGTCACATCCTTGATATTTTAAGGGAAGTTCAAGCCGATTATACATTTTTTCTGGGAGTTGGATTGGGTGCACAAGTCGGTTTTCAGATGTCCAAAGAATTTCCCCGGAGAATCCGCTCCTTGATCTCAGTTGGTGCGCAACCCTATCAGGAGCTCGAAGAAGCAAAATATATGAAGGAAAAACAGGAGCAGTTACGCTCAGGTAATTTAACTGCTTATCTTCAGCAATGGCATTCTTTAGACCATTTATCCTCAGATCAGGAAAAGCTGATTCTGCAGGGCAATCCGGAAGCATATGCCCTTGGATTGGAAGAGTCCCTCAACTGGGAAGGCCTGGGTGACGACTTGAAATCACTGGGAACCGCGACTTTGCTTTTTACCTCTAAGGCCGAACCGCGATTTTTATCTGTACGGGACGCAGGAAAGCGTTTGCGAAATGGACGATATATTATACTACCGACAATTCTTCAAAACTACGGTCTTTGGAGTTCTGAATTAATTATGAAACCTCTACTTGAATTTACCCGTCGGGACCGTTAATACTGAAGTTCCTTAACTGATTATGCAATTCTTCCGCTGGTATTTAATTACGGTCAGTTTGTCACTGCTGAGTCTCACAGTTCCAGTGCCTGCCCTTGCAAAAATTTCTCCGGCTCTGGCAGTACTTTCGCAACTTAAAGGTGAGATAAATGCTGGTCCCGTAAAAAAAATGTCCGAGGGCTTCAACGGAAAAATGCTGCGCAACAGGTACAGAGTCCGGACAGAAAAAAAATCAGGAGCAACAATTTTTTTCAACGATGGTTCCGAAGTACGTTTGTTTGGCTCAACTGAAATAACGATTGGTGCGAGGAAGAGTCACAACTCACGCTGGGTGCGTTACCGACTGGTGCTGCGTTCCGGAAGTTTTTGGGGGAATTTTGTTCGCGGGAAGAATCCTGTAGAAATAGGTGGAGGAGGTCTGCGGTTACAACTTTCGGATTCATCACTTAGATTCACGAAGAAAAAAACCGGAAGCAACATTTCGGTTTCTTCCGGAATTGTAAAGGTCTTTAACAAAGTTTCATCGGTTAAAATCCACGCAGGGCAACGTCTCTATCACGTACAGAAAACCGATTTTTTACCGCAAAAAGTGACTCTTGTTCCGAATCAACTCAAACTCCGGACTGAACCCTCCGCACCGTTTTTTCCCGCAAATAAAACTTTAAAACTAAACCTGCACTTTCAGGTTGTCCGTTTAGGCTCCGATCATGCTGTAAAACGTTCCGGACCAGTGCTTTTGACAAGTGACTACTATAACCTGACTATTCCTGAATCAATTCAGCTTAACGCCAACGGTCAAGCAAAAGCCAGCATAGAAGTTAAAGCGCCCCGTTCTGACGATCGTACGTTTGAAGGCACCGTTACATTTAACGCAATAATTGATCAATATGGTTTTGATGATTTGCAGGGCACATCATTGAAAATAAAATTCGCAAATCCATGAACATATACTGTCCACAAAAAATATGAGATGACACGGTTATAGAACTTTTGAAAACTTTGTCATAAGTGCTTAACACTGAATAAATAAAACTTAAAAACAGGAATTGGGGGAAATTCTGAGCTTTCCAATTATTCTATTAACACTAAGTCACAGCAATTAAATCATTGATGTTTGATATAACAAGCCTTGCCGGAGGTGTGGTAATTGGAGTAGTAATAGCCTGGATTCTGGAGCGCTGGATTGCTTTGTTTTTGAAACAACTTGCTGCTGAGCATTCAAACGAATTTGCACCTAAAACTTCAGCAAATAATTCAAACTTATTTGCACGCTTAGGAATTTACGCGGCAATGTCAATTGCGGTCGCCCTGCTCTGCGAGTGGAGGCAGTGGAGCCCTGAACTTTTGAATGACCTTGTTTTAGTCTCAGCACTTTTAGGGATTGCCTGGATCGACAGAAAAACATTGTTGATTGAAGGAAGGATGGTTGCTTTGGCGATGGCGCTAAGGTTGCTATGGATTTCATTTTTTGCACCTCACCAAATTCTCAATTCTCTGACCGGCTTGTTAGCAGGAGCAGGGATTTTATATTTGATCGGTTTTTTGTATGAAACTTTCCGCCATCGTCAGGGTTTAGGCGAAGGAGATGCGGCTGTACTTGGCTTGATCGGCATGTGGGTCGGCTGGCAGGGGTTGGGCTCAGTTTTGCTAATTTCTGCTTTAAGCGGAATTTTAATCGGTGGAATTTCTTTACTCAGACAAAGACAGTCGAATCAAAATATTCCGGAACTTCTGAAAACGCAAATCCCCTTTGCACCTTTTCTTTGTATTGGTGGATTGATCGTCTATTTTCTTCAGGAAAGCGGATTTTTAGGGATCGATTTTGGATTTTGAAATTTACTCTTTCTGAAGCGTACTTGTATTCTGCAGTTCTTCACGAATCAGCTCCTGCAACATCGGGCGATATAATTTCCACAAATTCTCTCCCAGTTCTGTGAGAATGTGCCCCTTTCCGCAACAGGCCGGACATGTTTTCCGCAAGTTGGTCTGGATACTGCCCCATTCATCATATCCTGCCTGAAATCCGCTGCCATCACACTTTGAACACGGTCTTTTTAAATCAGAAATTAACATTTGCTTTCAAGTATTTTGTTAATATGATAACTTTGTTGCAGGAAACGCATGAATTGTGCCTTGATTTAGCTTAACTTTTATTTTCAATCTCAAAGTAATTATCCTTGATATAGGCAACAAAAAATTGGTGGGGTATGGTTTTGCCTTCCGGTTTAAAAACGGGGCGACTCCCTGCCGTTTAGACGTGGGTCCGTAATTTTCATAAATTTATTTTTTCGACGGGAAATTCATTCCGCCGCTTGTTTACCTGAACGATATTGTTTCAGGTATTTTGTAACAGCAGCCCAGAGGCTGAAACCAATGCAAGGAGATGTATGGAAAAGGTGAAATTCTTTGATACGACTCTCCGTGATGGAGAGCAATCCCCCGGATGTTCCATGTCAGCAACAGAAAAGCTGACCCTTGCCAAGCAGCTAGAACGCCTGGGGGTGAATACGATTGAAGCAGGATTTGCGGCATCATCTCCCGGTGATTTTGAGAGCGTCCGTGAGATCGGGCAGCAGATTGAAAATTCGACAGTCGTTTCACTCTGTCGTGCTTCCAAGAATGATATTGATTCTGCGATTGAAGCCTTGAGCGACGCCAAAAATTGGGGCATTCACACTTTCATTTCGACTAGTGACCTGCACATGAAACATAAGTTGCAGATGGAGCCGAAAGATGTGAAAGCGATGGCGGTCGCAGCGGTGGAAAGAGCCAAAAAAGCTACGGAGAGTGTCGAGTTCAGTCCCGAAGACGCAACCCGCAGCGACCCAAAATTCCTGGTTGAGGTGTTGTCCGAAGTAGTACGTGCCGGAGCGACAATTCTTAACATACCGGATACTGTAGGTTACACCACTCCGGATGAAATGTTTGACTTAATCACTCTGCTCCGGAATGACGTATACAATGGAGACAAGGTCACTTTTTCGGTGCACTGTCATAACGATTTAGGATTGGGTGTCGCAAATTCTCTGGCCGCCATTCGTGCGGGTGCAAGGCAAATTGAATGTACAATCAACGGTATCGGAGAACGTGCAGGAAATGCTTCCCTTGAAGAAATAGTGATGGCGCTCAAAACACGGCAGGAATATTTCGGTTTCGAAAGCGACATTGATACAGAGCAGCTTTTTCCATCAAGCAAACTGCTTTCACAAATAACAGGAGTTGATGTTCAACCGAATAAAGCGATTGTCGGTGCAAACGCATTTGCTCATGAAGCAGGAATTCATCAGCACGGCGTGTTGAAAAATGCTTTGACCTACGAGATCATGACTCCGCAGTCAGTAGGTATCAAGTCCAGCAATCTGGTGATGGGTAAGCATTCCGGCCGTTTTGCTCTTGGAGAAAGGATCAAGGAGTTGGGTTTTGATCTGAACGACATTGATCTGAATCATGTTTTTAATGAGTTCAAACGTCTGGCTGACCTCAAAAAACAGGTTTTTGACGAAGACATAGAAGCACTGGTAACACATGGAATCGGTAAACAGACGGACAGATTTTCCTTAGAAAGTCTCATTGTTACTTCCGGAACTACTGCTGTTCCAACCGCGACAATTGTGATGAAAATTGATGGCAAAGAAATCAAAAAAGCCAGCTTTGGGGACGGTCCTGTGGATGCCGCGCTGAATACGATAAAGGAAATTACAGGCATGCAGTGTACGCTCACATCATACGTTGTCAAAGCAATTACCGGCGGGACAGATGCTCAAGGTGAAGTGAGCGTTGGTGTTGAAAAAGACGGTGTGCGCATTACCGGAAGAGGCGCGCATACTGACATTGTAATCGCCAGTGCCCTTGCTTTCCTAAATGCCCTCAACAGACTGGAAATGCGTAAACAAGGCCTCAGCCCCGCCACTCCTTTACAAAAAACGGCACTAGGCGGAGTTTGACTGAAAACAAAAGTGAAGTGTGATGCGGCTAAAAAAGTAGCACACTTCACTTGTTAAAGTCGTTCTGTCCTTCAGCCCTTCACTGTAAAGAAATTAGAATAATTCACTTATGCCTGCCCTCGTTGATTTTTGGAGAAATTAAAAGGACTACCAATTCTTAAGATAATTACAACGATTAAGACTACAAATGAAACAGAAAAAAGCGCTAATTCATAACAGCTAAAGTAATAAATTTTCACAAAATCGAATATGGGACGAAAAGTAAATCCGATCGGCTACAGGCTCGCGGTCCAAAAGGACTGGCGATCTAAGTGGTATGCCTCAGAACAAGAATACACCAAATTCCTTCACGAGGATCTTAAGGTGCGCTCTTATCTTAAGAAAAAACTATACACGGCGGCTCTGTCTAAGATTCAGATCGAGAGGGCCTGGAACAGTTTAAGGGTCACGCTTTTTACTGCTCGACCTGGTCTCGTCATAGGGCGCAAAGGATCTGAGATAGAAATCATGAGTACCAAGATTTCTGCGATGTGTTCTGGGAGGGATGTGAAAATTGATATTTTCGAAATCAAACAGCCTGAACTAGATGCTCAGTTAGTTGCAGAAAATGTAGCGGTTCAGTTGGAACGACGAATAGCATTCCGTCGTGCAATGAAAAGGGCCATACAAACCACCATGGACTTTGGTGCTGATGGTATCCGTATCCGATGCGGAGGCAGGCTCGGTGGCGCAGATATAGCCAGAGCCGAGTGGTATAAGAGGGGAAAAGTGCCA
>Ga0208959_1000204_pt1 | contig 13816 bp, 10 predicted proteins | sample AOAMet2_C27A4_80_2_FD_188077 | JGI IMG/M metagenome (GOLD analysis project Ga0208959, IMG submission 188077) | Ammonia-oxidizing marine microbial communities from Monterey Bay, California, USA - C0912_C27A4_80 (SPAdes) | ecosystem: Environmental > Aquatic > Marine > Intertidal zone | place... | reverse complement strand
CCCGGTCAAAGTGCCGGATGGTGATGGTGGCCGAACCCATGCGGGTCCCGGCCACGTTCACGCAGTTCACCGGATCACCGGCCCGGTAGGCCTCGATCACGTCGACGGTGCCCGCCGAGGTGGCGTCCTGGGCCTGCTGGGTCGACGCCCCGATGTGATGGGTGCCGACCACGTTGGGGTGGGTGGCCAGCTCGGAGGTGAACTCACCTGTGCCGCCGGCCGGCTCGTCGCGGTACACGTCCAGGCCGGCCCGGATCCCCCTGGAGTCCATGGCGGCGATGAGCGCCGCCTCGTCGACCACCTCGCCACGGCTGGTGTTGATCAGGATGGCGCCCGGCTTCATGAGGTCCAGGAATCGTTTGTCGACCAAGTTCTCGGTCGCTGCGCCACCGGGCACGTGGATCGAGACGATGTCGGACTCGGTCACCAGCTCATCGAGGTCCTCGACCAGGCGGATACCGATGGAACGGATCCGGGCCTCGACGTCGGGTCGACGGTCGGTCTTGCGCTCGGCGACCACGGTCATGCCGAACGAGCGGGCCCGCTCGGCGACGGCCAACCCGATCTCGCCCACACCGATGACACCGAAGGTCTTGCCCATGAGGCCGTCGGCCTTCGAGTACTCCTTTTTGTTCCACGTGCCGTGCTTGAGGTCAGTCGCTGCCGATGGGATGTGACGGTCGACGGCCAGTAGCAGCCCGAGGGTCAGCTCGGCCACGGCGACCGAGTTGGTGCCCGGCACGTTGCACACGTAGATCCCGGCGTCGGCTGCCGCCTGGCAGTCGATGGTGTTGGTCCCGGCGCCCGACCGGACGATCAGGCCTAGCCGGTCTGATCGGCTGGTCGTCGTCGCTGTGACCTTGGTGCTGCGGACGACGAGCACGTCGATTCCCTCGATGGCATCGGGAATGTCGTCGGCACCCAACTCGGGAGAGACGATGCACTCGTCGCCCCGATCCCTGAGGAGGTCGATGTACGCCTCGGGGAGAGCGTCTGCGAACAGGATCTTCATGGTTGCTCCTTCGACACGCCGACGCCGGCACCTGCGGTGCGGACGGCGGGGTAGCCTGCGCGGATTCTGGGACGGACCGGTCCAACCTTCTCCTGAAGGGCTTGCTCTTGAAGAGCCTGCCCTTGAAGGGGAGGCGGGATCCGGACCGGGGACAAGCCTACGCAAGCCCCGTTCTCGGAACAATGGGCCAGACGACAGGGGGGCCTCGTGACCCGATCCATGAACCGTGACGTCATCATCTCCTGTGCCGTGACCGGCGCAGGAGACACCACCGGGCGCAGTGAACATGTGCCGATCACCCCGGAACAGGTCGCGTCCTCCGCGCTGGACGCCGCTTCGGCCGGGGCGGCCATCGTCCACTGCCACGTGCGCGACGTCGATACCGGGAAGGGCACCCGCACCGTGGAGCTCTACCGCGAGGTGGTCGACCGCATCCGCGAGAAGAACACCGACGTGGTGGTGAACCTCACGGCAGGCATGGGCGGTGATCTCAACGTCGGTCCTGACGACGATCCGATGGCCTGGGAGTCCGGCACCGACCTGGTAGGCGGCCTCGAACGCCTGGCCCACGTGGAGGCCATCCGCCCCGACATCTGCTCGATGGACTGTGGGTCGCTGAACTTCGGTGACCACAACGAGGTCTACGTGTCCACACCGGCCATGTTGCGAATCATGGCCGAGCGGGTCCGCGAGCTAGGCGTGCGGCCCGAACTTGAGGTCTTCGACACCGGCAACCTGTGGTTCGCCGAGACGATGATCGCCGAGGGCCTGATCGACGCCCCGTACTGGCTCCAGCTCTGCCTCTCTATCCCCTACGGAACGCCGCTGGACGTCGGGATCCTGCAGGCCATGGTGAACCGACTGCCCGCAGAGGCCGAGTTCACGTCATTCGGCCTGGGTGCCATGCAGATGCCAATGGTGGCCCAGTCGGTGATGCTGGGTGGCCACGTGCGGGTCGGCCTGGAGGACAACCTCTACCTGGAGCGCGGGGTACTGGCCACCAACGCCCAACTGGTTGAGAAGGCCATCCGGATCGTGGAACTGATGGGTGCCCGGGTCCAGACCCCGGCTGATGCCCGACAGACCCTGAACCTCGGCTAGGGCGGGTTCGATGGACACGGTCGCCGGGGGGCGAACCGTCGGCATGGTGGGCACCGGGGTGATCGGCGCCGGTTGGGCCGTCCGGACATTGGCCCGGGGACTCGACGTGGTGGCCTGGGATCCGGCGTCGGGCGCCGAGGACCGGCTTCGTGCCGCCGTGCAGCGGGCCTGGCCGTCGGCCACGAAACTGGGCCTCTTCCCGGGAGCTGACCCGACCCGCCTGACGTGGGTCGACACCGCTGAGGAGCTGGCCGGTCGGGTCGATTGGATCCAAGAGAGCGCCCCGGAGAACGAGACGGTCAAGCGACCGCTGATCCAGACTCTGGCCGCCCATTCGGGCCCGGAGGTGGTCATCGCTTCCAGCTCCTCGGGCCTCCTTCCCACCAATCTCCAGGAGGGTTGCAAGCATCCTGAGCGGATCTTGATCGGACACCCCTTCAACCCGGTGTACCTGCTGCCCCTGGTCGAGGTCGTGGCCGGCGAGCAGACCTCGGAGGCGGCAATGGACGCCGCGGTAGCCCACTACGACGACCTGGTGATGCATCCGCTGGTAGTGCGGAACGAGATCGAGGGCTACCTCTCGGACCGGCTTCAGGAGGCCCTGTGGCGGGAGGTTCTCCATCTGGTGAACGACGGGGTGGCCACCACCCGCGAGCTGGACGACGCCATCAACTATGGGCCGGGGCTCCGGTGGGCCGGCATGGGCACCAACCTGACCTTCCACCTGGCGGGCGGCGAGCAGGGCATGCGCCACATGCTTCGTCAGTTCGGTCCGGCCCTGAAGCTGCCATGGACGAAGCTTGAGGCACCCGAGCTGACCGATGACCTCATCGAGGCCATGGCCGACGGGTGCGAGGAACAGGCCGAGGGGCGTTCCATCGCCGAACTGGAACGCCTCCGGGACGACTACGTCATCTCGGTGATGCGGTCGCTGCGGCCGCTGGACCTGGGTGCCGGCCGGTTGATCGCCGAGCGCGAGGCCCGCATCCACGAGGCCGGTTCGGGTTCAAGGTGGACCGCCGGTGACGACGCTGAGAATCATTTGGTGGCTGCCCCGCTGGCCCTGTACGAGACGGTCGTCGAGCCCGACTGGGTGGACTACAACGGCCACATGTCCGAGTGGGCGTTTCTCACGGCCTTCGGCTGGGCCAGCGACAAGCTGTTCCGCTACATCGGGATCGACGAGGGCTACCGGGCGGCCGGCCATACCTTCTTCACCGTGGAGACCCATCTCAACTACATGAAGGAGGCGTCGCTCGGCGAGCCGTTGCGATTCACCACCCAGATACTCGGTGTGGATTCCAAGCGGCTGCACTTCTTCCACGCGATGTATCTGGTGGACGAGGATGGGGCCATCGGCGACCTGTTGTGCACGACCGAACAGATGCTGCTACACGTCGACACCGGGACCGGTTCGACGGCACCCATCCTCGATGGTCCCGCCGCCGCCCTGGCTGCCGTTGCCGGAGCCCACGCCGACCTGCCCGTTCCGCCCCAGGTGGGTCGGGTTATGCGGATCCCCGCCTGACCCCCGACCCGACAAGAACCGTCCGACCCCGCTGCGTAGGGAGCCCCCATGGACTTCGCCCTGACCGATGAACAGGAGATGGTGGTCGACACCGTCCGGGCCTTCACGGAGCGCGAGTTGGTGCCCCACGAGGAGGAGGTCGAGCGTCTCGGCGACGTTCGTCCAGAACTCGTCGCCCAGATCCGCGATCGGGCCCTGGATGCCGGGATCTACGCGGCCAACATGCCGGCCGACCTTGGCGGAGGTGGCCTCGACAACCTCACCATGGCACTCGTGGATCGGGCGTTCGGCTGGACCCAGTACGCGCTGCACTACGTGGTGGCCCGGCCGTCCAACATCCTCCAGGCCTGCGTGGGTGACCAGATCGAGGAGTACCTACTGCCCACCATCCGTGGCGAACGGGTCGACTGTCTGGCCATGAGCGAGCCCGATGCCGGGTCCGACGTGCGGGGCATGACGTGTCGGGCGGTGCGCGACGGGGACGACTACGTCATTAACGGGACCAAGCACTTCATCAGCCACGCCGACCTAGCCGACTACACAATCCTCTTTGCGGCGACCGGCGAGGAGGAGACCTCCCGGGGCCCCAAGAAGTTGATCACGTCGTTCCTGGTCGACCACGACACGCCGGGCCTGGAGATAGCCGACGGTTACCGGTCGGTGTCCAACCGCGGCTACAACAACTGCATCCTGAACTTCGATGACTGCCGGGTGTCGGCGTCGGCCGTGCTGGGCGAGGAACACCGGGGCTTCGAGGTGGCCAACGAGTGGCTGGGCGCCACCCGCCTACAGGTGGCCTCGGTATGCCTGGGCCGGGCGGACCGGGCAATGGCCGTCGCGCTGGACTGGGCGGCATCACGCGAGCAGTTTGGCCAGAAGATCGGAAAGTTCCAGGGCGTCTCGTTCAAGTTGGCCGACATGCGGACCCAGATGGTCCAGGCCGAGCTCATGACCTACCGGGCGGCATGGCTGATGGATCGGGGCGAGATGGCCGACGGCGACGCCGCCATGGCCAAGATCTCGTCGACCGAGATGCTCCAGTTCGTGTCCGACGAGGCCATCCAGATCCTCGGCGGGATGGGCCTGATGGATGAGCTGCCGTTGGAGCGGATATGGCGTGATGCCCGGGTGGACCGGATCTGGGACGGGACTAGCGAGATCCAGCGCCACATCGTGAGCCGCGAGATGTTGCGCCCCCTCGGCGCCTGATCCGGGGATCTCGAAGGTGACCGACGTGGGCGGGGAACCCCGCCTGACCCGCCTGCTTGCGCCCCGATCGGTGGCCATGATCGGAGGCCGACCAGCGGAGCTAGCCATCGAGCAGTGCCGTCGTCTGGGGTACGAGGGCGAGATGTGGGCGGTGCATCCGACGCGGACCGATCTGGCCGGGGTGCCGTGCGTGCCCTCGGTCGATGATCTTCCAGGGGTTCCCGACGCCGCGTTGGTGGCAGTGAACCGGCACGCCACCGTCGAGGCGGTAGGACGCCTGGCTGCCATCGGTGCCGGCGCAGCGGTCTGTTACGCCTCGGGTTTCGCGGAGATCGGACCCGACGGCGCGGCTTTGCAGGAGGCCCTGGTGGCGGCGGCCGACGGAATGCCCGTACTGGGCCCCAACTGCTACGGGACGGTGTCGGCCACCGTCGGCGCCGCGCTGTGGCCCGACCAGCAGGGCTGTCGCCGGACCGATCGGGGCGTGGCGCTGGTGACCCAGAGCGGGAACATCGGCCTAGACCTGACCCTGCAGACCCGACCCATGCCCATTGCCCACATGTTGACGCTGGGGAATCAGGCCGACGTGGGCATCGAGGAATGCCTCGAGGCGCTGGTAGGCGATCCGGCGGTCACCGCGGTGGGCCTGCACGTCGAGGCCCTCCACGACGTAACCCGATTCGTGGCCGCCTGCCGGCTGGCCTCACGACGGGGCGTGCCTGTGGTGGCGCTCAAGACGGGGTCCTCGACCCGTGGCGCCGAGATCGCCGCGTCGCACACCTCGTCGATGGTGGGCAGCGACGAGGCCTATCAGGCCCTTTTCTGCCGGGCGGGAGTGCGCCGGGTCCGGTCCGTACCCGAGCTGCTCGACACGTTGCACGTGCTGGACCGGCTTGGGGGTCTACCGGGGAACAGGATCGTCAGCCTCAGTTGCTCCGGTGGCGAGGCTTCCATCGTGGCTGATCGTTGCGAGGGACTCGACCTCTCCCTACCCGAGTTCGACGGAGCTCGGGTAGATCGGATCCGGACGGCCCTTGGTGACCCCCGGAAAGCAGCCCTCGTTTCGGTCTCCAACCCGTTCGACTACCACACGTTCATCTGGGGTGACCCGGAACGCCTGCTGGCCACGTTCACCGAGGCGGTCACCCGTGAACCGGACGGGTCGCCGGACGCCGCCCTCCTGGTCCTGGACTTCCCGCCGGAGGATCCGGCGTCGGATCTCGACGCCTCCAGTTGGTGGCCGACTCTGGAGGCGTTCGGTGCCGCGTGCATGGTGACCGGGACCCCCGGCGTGGTAGCCGCATCGATGGCCGAGAACCTTCCGTTGACGGTGGAGGCCTCAGCGGTCGACGTCGGTCTCGTGCCGGTCCGGGGCATCGATGAGGCGCTGGTCGGGTTGGAGGCCGCCGCCTGGTGGGGAAGGAGGGTGGACGGCCCGCCGCCGGCGTCCCTGCCGGCGAGAGCGACAGCGCCGTCGGGCCGGGTCGGGGGTACCTGGGTGACCCTGCCGGAAGCTGAGGCCAAGGTGGTGCTGGCCGGGTACGGAGTGCCGGTCCCGGTTGGTGAGGTGGTGGGGGTCGAGGAGGCCGCCGCGGCGGCCGACCGGATGGGCTGGCCGGTGGTCGTCAAGGCGGTCGGCGTGGACCACAAGACCGAGGTCGACGGCGTGGCCGTCGGGTTGACGGACGCGGCCGAGGTGACCGGTGCGGCCCGGCAGATCGGGTTGGCCACCGGTGCCGGCCGAGTGCTGGTCGAGGCGCAGGTAGGCGGGCCCTCTGGTGGCGGGCCAGTTGGCTGGCCCGTCGAGTTGCTGGTCACCGTCCGACGGGCCGACCCGGTGGGGTGGCTCCTCACCGTGGGGTCCGGCGGCATCCTCGTCGAGGTGCTGGCCGACACCCGAAGCCTGTTGTTGCCGGCCACCGATGACGACATCCGGGGGGCACTCCAGGCGTTGGCCATCCGTCCGTTGCTGGACGGCCATCGCGGTCGACCGGGCGTCGATCTGGATGCGGTGGTCGACGTCATCAAACGGATCGGGGCAGCGGCTCTCGCCGTAGAGGGATTGGTCGAGGTGGAGGTCAACCCGTTGATGGCCACAGCGGAAGGTGCCACGGTGGTGGACGTCTTGATGCAGGTTGAGGTCCCCGAGGAGCAGTCATGAGTGAAGAGACGCCGAGCCCGGTCCGGACGACGGTCGATGGTCCGATCCTCGACGTGGTGTTGGACCGTCCGAAGGCCAACGCCATCGATGCGGCGACTAGCCGCGAGCTGGGCCGGGTGTTCGCCGGGTTCCGCGACGATCCGTCATTGCGGGTGGCCGTATTCACCGGCGCCGGTGAACGGTTCTTCTCGGCGGGTTGGGACCTGACGGCGGCAGCCGACGGTGAGGCGTTCGAAGCCGACTACGGCGAGGGAGGTTTCGGGGGGTTCTGTGAACTTCCGGGTCGGAACAAGCCGGTGGTCTGTGCGGTGAACGGCATGGCCGTCGGAGGCGGTTTCGAGATCGCCATGGCCGCCGAGTTCGTGGTGGCCGTCGAGCACGCGACCTTCTTCCTGCCCGAGACCGGTCTGGGGATCATCCCCGACGCGGGTGCCATCCGACTACCACGTCAACTGCCGGCGGTGGTGGCCAACGAGGTGCTCTACGGCGGTAGGCGCCTGGATGCCGCCGAGGCGGAACGGTGGGGCCTCGTCAACCGGGTGGTGCCGGCCGACGAGTTGTCGGCCGCGGCCCGGGACCTGGCCGGGCGGATCGCCGCAGCCGCCCCGTTGGCCGTGGAGGCCGTGATGGCCATCGACCGGGCCACGGGCCACCGGTCGTTGAACGAGGCGTTCGGGCACCTACGGTCGGGTCATCTCGAGGCCTACGAGAGGATGCTGGCCTCCGAGGATGCCCTGGAGGGACCGAGGGCTTTCACCGAGCAGAGAGATCCCTACTGGCAGGGATGCTGATCTACTGGTAGGAAACTCCGGAGGGAGCGGAAGTGCGATAGGTTCCGGCCCCGTCGGGCGGACCCTCCGTGGCCCGTTCGCTCGGACCGGACGACGATGTCCGGCCACTGACTAGTAATGAGGAACACATGAGTAAGCGTCTGACGACCCCGATGGTCCGCGACGATGGCGTCCTCCGCGAGGCCACCTGGGAGGAAGCCCTCCAGCGGGCCGCCACCGGGTTTCGCGCCGCGGTCGACACCCACGGTCCGACGGCCTTCGGGATGTTCAGTTGTTCGAAGACCACCAACGAGGTGAACTACGCCGCTCAGCGGTTCGCCCGTCGGGTCATCGGCTCGAACAACATCGACAGCTGTAATCGAACTTGACACGCTCCCAGCGTCGTCGGTCTGGCGACGGTCTTCGGAGCAGGCGGGGGAACCTCCTCGTATGTGGAAATCGAGGAAGCGGACCTCATCATTATGTGGGGATCCAACGCGCGTAACGCACACCCGATCTTCTTTCATCACGCCCTGCGTGGCGTGGCCAACGGTGCGCGCATGTGGTCCGTCGACCCGCGCCGCACCGGCACTGCCAAGTTCGCCGACCACTGGCTGGGCCTCAACGTCGGCACCGACATCGGCCTGGCCCACGGCATGGCCCGCGAGATCATCGCTGCGGGCCTCACCAACGACGAATTCATCGCCAACGCCACCACCGGCTACGAGGAGTTCGTGGCCTTCGTCGAACCGTGGACCCTGGAGCACACCTCGGCGATCACCGGCGTACCGGCCGAGGCCATCCGCGACCTGGCTCATGCTTACGCCACAGCCGACAAGGCCCAGATCTGCTGGACGCTGGGGATCACCGAGCACCACACCGGCGTCGACAACGTGCAGTCCCTCTGCAATCTGTCGCTTCTCACCGGTCACGTCGGGCGTTGGGGATCGGGGCTCGTACCCCTGCGCGGGCAGAACAACGTGCAGGGTGGCGGTGACATGGGTGCGCTGCCCAACAAGCTCACCGGGTTCCAGGATGTCGAGGACGACGACGTCCGGGGAAAGTTCGAGGAGGCGTGGGACTGCACCATTCCGTCGACCAACGGCTGGAACCTCACCCAGATGTTCGAGGCCATGGGTCGTGACGAACTCAAGGCCGTCTACTGCATCGGTGAGAATCCTGTTGATTCCGAGGCCGATGCCATCCACGCGCGGGCCATGTTGGAGCGACTTGACATGCTGGTCGTCCAGGACGTCTTCATGACCCGAACCGCTGAGATGGCCGACGTGGTGTTCCCGGCCGCTCTGGGCTGGGCTGAGTCCGACGGCACGGCCACCAACAGTGAGCGACGGGTCCAGCGGATGCGGGCCGCCGTGCCGCCACCCGGCCAGGCCCGCCAGGAGGTCGGCATCATCAACGACCTGGCGGCCGCCATGGGCGACGACCAGTGGGGTCAACCCGCGCCGGAGGATCTCTGGGAGGAACTCCGCACGGTGTCACCCATGCACGGCGGTATGTCGTGGGATCGCCTGGAGGCCGAGGGTGGCATCCAGTGGCCATGTCCCACCGACGACCATCCGGGCAGTTCGTTCCTGCACGGCCGCCTCTGGGAGCGACCGGTGCAGGGTCGGTTGGCTCCGTTCTCGTGTGTCGAAGACCGACCGCCATTGGACGTGCTGACCGAAGAGTTCCCCCTACGGCTCACCACGGTGCGGGCGCTGGACTCGTACAACACCGGGGTCCAGACCCAGCACTTCCCGTCGCCCATCCGAACCGGTGAGGCGCTGTCCATCTCGACGACCGACGCCCACCTCCTCGGGGTGGCCGATGGCGAGCGGGTCACCGTGTCGTCCCGCCGGGGATCGATCACCATGACCATTGAGGTGGAGGAGCATCTGGCGGTGGGCCTCTGCCACACCACCTTCCACTTCCCGGAGACCACCGACATCAACCAGATCACCAGCGATGCCGTGGATCCGAAGTCCGGGACCGCCGAGTTCAAGGCGGCCGCCGTCCGGGTCGACAAGCTCGTGGATGGTCCTTTGGTAGGAAACAATGCCTGACCTGTACTTCGGGGCGACCGAGGAGCCGACCGAGACTGAGCGCGCCGCGGTTGCTGAGGCCATCTCGGGATACGGCGCAGTCACCATCCGCGAATCCGAACGCCTGGTGCATGCTGGGCGGACCCGCACCCGTGAACGTCGCCACCTGCTCCTACCAGCGTTGCACGCCCTGCAGCGCGCCGCGGGATGGATCAGCCCCGGTGGGCTGGACCATGCGTGTGCCGAGCTGGAGGTACCTCCGGCTGAGGCTTACGGGGTGGCCACCTTCTACCACCTGTTCACCCACGAGCCGCCGAGCGCCACGGACACCGTGCACGTCTGTGACGACGTGGCCTGTCGCCTCTTCGGTGCCGTCGACCTGATCGATGATCTGCGGGCCGAGGGCCATCACGTGAAGGCCAGTCCCTGCCTCGGCCAGTGCGAACGGGGTCCGGCGATCATGGTGCAACGCACCGGTAGACCCGATCTGACGGTGGTCGCCGTCGACGACGGTGCCGGGTGCGGCCCCGTGTCTCCCGCCGAGGTGTCGGTGGCCATCGCGGACGCCACCTCGACGCCGTCCGTCGAGCTTGCCCAGGCCGGAGATCCAGGTCTACGGCTTCTGGCTCGGGTCGGGGTGGTCGACCCGACCAGCCTCGAGGACTACCGGGCCCATGGTGGCTACCAGGCGTTGGAGGCGTCGCTGTCCATGGGTGGTGACCAGGTCATTGCCGAGATCGCGGCATCGGGTCTCTCGGGGCGCGGCGGCGCGGCGTTCCCCACCGGAGTGAAGTGGCGTGGCGTGGCCGATCAGGAGGGTCGCCCCCGTCATCTGGTGTGCAACGCAGATGAGTCCGAGCCGGGAACCTTCAAGGACCGCGTGGTCATGGAGGGTGACCCTTTTTCCCTGGTCGAGGCCATGACGGTGGCTGGCCTGGCCATTGGAGCAGAGCAGGGCTGGTTGTACATACGCGGCGAGTACCCGGTGGCCACCGAACGCCTTACCCACGCCATCGCCGAGGCCTACGCGGCTGGTTTGCTGGGTGCCGACGTGGCCGGCTCGGGCACCCGTTTTGACCTGCACCTCCGGAACGGGGCCGGTGCCTACATCTGTGGCGAGGAGACGGCCCTGTTCAACTCCATCGAGGGGTTCCGGGGTGAGCCCCGCAACAAGCCGCCATTTCCGACGACCCACGGGTTGTTCGGCGAGCCAACGGCCATCAACAACGTGGAGACGCTCGTCAACGTGTTGCCCGTGGTGCTCATGGGCGGCGAGGCCTACGCAGCCGACGGCACCGAGCGCTCCCCGGGCACCAAGTTGTTCTGCCTCAGCGGGCGGGTGGTCCGGCCTGGCACCTACGAGGTGGAGTTCGGCGCCACGCTGCGCGACCTGATCAATCTGGCCGGCGGGCTGCCCGACGGCCGCGTGTTGCGGACCGTCATGCTGGGGGGAGCGGCGGGCAGCTTCGTCGGCCCTGAATCGCTCGACATGCCCCTGACGCTCGAAGACACCCGAGCGGCCGGCGCTTCGTTGGGATCCGGCGTGATCATGGTGTTCGACGAGAACGACGACATGGTCGACACCGTGCGACGCATCGCCGAGTTCTTCCGCGACGAGTCCTGTGGCCAGTGCGTGCCGTGCCGGGTGGGGACGGTTCGCCAAGAGGAGGTGCTGGTGCGCCTCGGTCGTGGATCCACTATCGACGACGAGCGCGATCTGTTGGACGACCTGGCGGCCGTGATGAAGGACGCCTCGATCTGTGGTCTCGGACAGACAGCGTCCGGGGCGGTTCGCAGCGCCATCGATCTGGGCCTGCTGTCCGGTGTAGGTACTGGCGCGGGGGCGGGCGGTTCAGGTGGCGACGAATCAGGACTCGATGAGGGGAGCATCCGGTGAACGAGGTTCCGGTGATGGTGTCGACGATGGTCGAGTTCACCCTCGACGGTGACACGGTGCGGGTGCCCGAAGGCTCCACGATCCTTGACGCCTGTAGGCGCGAGGGCATTGACACCCCCACGTTGTGCTGGGCCGAGAACCTGACGCCGGTGAACGTGTGCCGGGTCTGCGTGGTGGAGGTCGAGGGCTCGAGAGTGCTGGTGCCGTCGTGTTCAAGACCCGTCGAGGAGGGCATGGCCGTATCCACCGACTCCGAGCGGGTCCGCACCAGTCGCCGCATGGTCTACGAGCTTTTGGCCTCGTCGGTCGAGATGGACCGGGCCGATCCCGAGGTGCACGCGTGGATGGCGCACTACGGCGCTCGGCCGGAACGCATGGGTGACCGGTCCGAGATCGCCACGGTGGCCCAGCCCATCAAGATCCAGGACGACCTATACGTGCGGGACTACGAGCGGTGCATCCTCTGTTACAAGTGCGTAGAGGCGTGCGGCGACGATGCCCAGCACACCTTCGCCATCGCCACGGCCGGCCGGGGGTTCGACGCCCACATCTCGACCGAGCATGACGTGACGCTGCCCGACTCGGCGTGCGTCTACTGCGGCAACTGCATCGGGGTGTGCCCGACCGGGGCGCTGGCCTTCAAAACCGAACACGACATGCGCGAGGCCGACACGTGGGATGAATCGGCCCAACAGGTCACGACCACCGTGTGCCCGTTCTGCGGGGTGGGTTGCAACCTCGAGTTGCACACCCAAGATGACCGCATCGTGAAGGTCACCTCGCCGGCCGACCATTCGGTCACCCATGGACACCTGTGCATCAAAGGCCGGTTCGGCTGGCAGCACGCCCACGCCTGAACAGGGCCTGAGCCCTGGGCTCAGCCCTTCGGCTTGACCAACACGATCACCCAGCCGTCGATGCCGGCGCCCGGCAGGTGTTCGCCGTGCTCTCGAAAGGCCACCGTGGCGACCCCGTCGGCCTCGATGGCGTCCAGTTCGGCAGGAAAGGCGCCCTCGTCCCAGAAGTGGTCGTTGAGGCCGACGACTACCGCGCCACCCGATCGAACGACCCTAAGTACGTCGCGCAGGGCCGAAGGTCGGATGTGGCCGAAGGTGAACACGCCGACGGCCGCTGCCGCGTCGTAGGTCCCGTCGTCCACGTCGAGGCCCTCGTTCAGGTCCGCCTCGAACAACCGCCGGTAGACGCCGGTATCCGCCGCCCGGTGGAGCATGGCCGAAGAGAAGTCGCAGCCGTCCAGCTCGGTGAAGCCGGCGTCGCGCAACGCCAGGCCCGACAGGCCGGTGCCGCAACCCACGTCCAGGACCCGGCCCGCTGAGGACGGGTTACCCGGTATGGAGTCGGAGTCGGAGTCGGTCCAGTCGGTCATCGGTGACATCACCGAGGAAAGGGCGACGGCACAACGTGTCGGCTGGGCGTATCCCTTGTCGACCCCGATCTCCTGGTCATAGGTATCGGCCCACGCCCTGTAGTGGTCCAGGGTCTCGGCTCCGGTCTTGAGTTCGTAGGCCGTTCCGAGGAGTCCCGTCGTTCCTTCCTCCTCGGAAGCAGCCATTTGCTCATCCCCAGAATCACCCATGGGATCGGAATCTACACGTCGGCGTTCAGGTGTATTTGCCGCTATGCGGGATGTGTTTTTCATATTGCGAAAAGATGACGACTCCGAGTCTGCTGAGAATTTTTGTGACGGACGTCGCATCCGCGCATATCCTGACCGGCGGCGGTTCGAGGGGCCGTCGCGTGGTCAGCCGATTGTCGGTGGCCACGTTCATCCACCTGATGGAGGAAATAACGATGTTTCGACGTTCGCGAGTTCTACTCGCGGTGCTGCTGGGCTTTGCCCTGATCGCCGGGGCCTGTGGCTCCGACGATGCAGATGAAGCTGCCGCCGGAGGCGACTCCGCTCCGGCGACGACTGCTGCGCCGGCTACGACTGCTGCGCCGGCTACGACTGCTGCACCAGCTCAGGAAGAGGTCGGTACCGCCGAGGACCATCTGGGTGACGGAAGCCTCGGCGAGGTCCGTGTCGGTGACGGCGAGGAGATCCAGATTCGTTCGCTGAACGCCATTTCCGGCGA
>Ga0208959_1000192_pt1 | contig 14124 bp, 17 predicted proteins | sample AOAMet2_C27A4_80_2_FD_188077 | JGI IMG/M metagenome (GOLD analysis project Ga0208959, IMG submission 188077) | Ammonia-oxidizing marine microbial communities from Monterey Bay, California, USA - C0912_C27A4_80 (SPAdes) | ecosystem: Environmental > Aquatic > Marine > Intertidal zone | place... | reverse complement strand
CTAAAGTTTGGAAGTCAGGAATGGGCATAATGGTAATAGTGATATTTTCATCAACAGCTGAAAGCATGAAATTCTTTGCAGAATCTGTTAATTCTATCAAATTAAAATCCAGAAAGAATCTATATCTTGCAGTTTGTGGTGACATGAAAAAGAATACTGAAATTAAGGCTGATTTGGTAGAGGAAGACATTCAGGCTGTATTACAATGGTCACAAACAACCTTTGAAAGCTTTATTTCGTGATTTATCGATTTTTGTAAAGTTTCCTTAGTCTTTCAGAATTTTCAGATCTGTCCTTAGCTGTATATGCAAATCTCTTTCCAATACAATCTTTGGCATGTTCTTTTACATTCTGATGGCAGAAAGGACAAATTATGTCAGGAGTGAAATGACTCCCCTCATATTCAGCGTCTTGCTCAGGTTCAGGTTCTGTCATAAAAATAGAAAGACATGCAAATAAAAAAACCTGTTAGTCTAGAATATAAAAAACAATGAAAATTGGTATTTTTACCAGTATTTTCCGTTGTCTGGAATAAGACCTATGCCTTCGTTTTCAAAGTGTCCATCCAACTCATCAACCCATCTCTCACGGTTGTCCTTGTATGACCATCCGTGAACTCTAATCCAATATCCAATTACTGCAAGCAGGAATATTGAGAACATCATTGTACCAAAGATGTACAACATAACGTCATAAAACAGTGGATCGTAGTTTGGTCCTATTTGGCCAGTTACACTAGATAGAATGTTAAGTAGTGCACCAAAGATAGGAATCATCAATAATTTGACTAATTGGAATGCATATATACATTTCTGTAATTATCAGCAATCAACGAAAGTACTAAGATCAAAAATAAGCTAAATAGAATTAGAGAATTTCATAAAATAAGTAAAGATGTAGATAATTAACCGCGTCCGTATGCAGCGTATCTGCCAGATTTTCCTTTGACTAAGAAGGCAGTAGCGATTCCACCAAATATTGCACCTGCAATTAGAGAAGCGCCAAGAACACCGCCAGCATCAAGATAAGGAGTTCCTGAACCTGTTGCAGGATTATCTGCAGCTTTCTGAACTTTTCTTTCTGCTAACTCTAAATGTTCTTCAAGTGTGATTCCATCTACTGCACCTAAACCAGAATATGCTAGGGCTACCGGAACCATTGAGATTGTACCAATAACAAACACTGCCATGATACTTACGCCGAAAATCATTGTTTTATTCATTGTAACCTTATGAAATCTCATACCCGTTATTATTTAACTTTTTTCTCAGTTTCAATGCTGGGAATTCAGTCGATCAGAGGTCCAAGAAACGTTTATGTTACTTTTTAAGAACTTGGATTCATGGGTAGAATGCATTCACATAATTATGGTAAATCACACTCTACCAGACCGTTAAATCCCAAGGCGCCATCTTGGATAACGCAAGATCCAAAGGAGATTGAAGAATTGATCATAAAGTATGCAAAAGAGGATCTCGCAGCTAGTCAAATTGGTGTAAAACTAAGGGATCAACATTCCATTCCACTTGTAAAGCCTATCATAAAAAAGACAATTACGAGAGTTTTAGAAGAAAACGATCTAAACCCAGAGCTTCCTGAAGATCTGAATAATATAGTTATGAAGGCAGTAGGATTACAAAAACATCTCAAGATAAATAAAAAGGATAACAGAAATGTACGTTCACTCGAGTTAATCGAGGCCAAAGTTCACCGTTTATCAGTATACTACAAAAAAATTGGTCGAATTCCCCAAAAGTGGAAATACAAAGCTCTAGTGGCTCAACTAGAATAGTAGTGGAACCAAAATAACTAAAGACAAATTGTATGAATTTATTCATTATTAGAGGAAAATGTCGCTAAAATGCAATGTCCAAGTAACTCTCAATAATATTTCAAAAAAAAAGGCTGTTGCAATTAAAAATGCATTAGAACCGGATAATGTTAATTTCCCAAAAGGTTTATCATTTGAAATCAAGAATATTGATAACAAACTTGTTTTTAATTTTCAAAGTATAGGAGATACAAAGAAGTTGGTAGCTACAGTGGATGAAGTGTTAGAACATGTAAAACTGGTATCGGAGATAATTGAATAATGCTTGACATGAAAATGATTCGTGAGAATCCAGAAAACATTAGAAAAATGCTCAAAGATAGAGATGTACAATTTGACCTCGACTTGTTGCTAGATCTTGATAAAAAACGAAGAGAGATGATAATTAGTACTGACGAACTAAGAAAGAAGAAAAATGAAATGTCCGTCAAAATTTCAGAGGCAAAAAAAACCGGTAGTGAAGTTACTCCAATAATCCAGGAAATGCAATTGGTTTCTCAAGAGCTTACCAAGCTGGAAGAAGTTCAACATGAAACTGAATTAGAGTACTCAAAACTTGCCTTAACAATCCCTAATGTGCTTCATGAATCAGTCCCTTGTGGAGATGACTCTGCAAACAAAGAAATTCGAAAATGGGGTACGATCCCTCAATTTGACTTTGAAGTAAAAGATCACATAGACATTTCTGAAAATCTAAATTTGTTAGATCTTGAAAGGGCAGCTAAGACTGCTGGAGCAAGATTTTACTATCTAAAGGATGACTTGGTAAAGCTAAATCAGTCATTAATTCAGTTTGGTTTGGATTTTTTATCGGAAAAAGGATACACTTTGTCCCAACCACCATACATGATTAATAGAAAGGCAATGGAGGGTGCTGTAATATTAGATGACTTTGAAGACGTTATCTACAAGATTGAAGATCAAGATCTCTATCTAATTGGCACATCTGAGCATGCCATGGTTTCAATGTATTCTGGTGAGATATTAGATGGAAATTCACTCCCTGCTAGATGTGCTGCTATTAGTCCATGCTTTAGAAAAGAGGCTGGTGCACACGGAAAGGATCAAAAGGGAATATTCAGAGTTCACCAATTTGAAAAGATAGAACAAATTGTTTTCTCAAAACCTGAAGATTCTTGGAAAGAGCATGAAAAGATGATTGGCGTTACAGAAGAATTTTTTCAAAAGCTAGAGATTCCACATAGGGTAGTTCTTTTATCAAGTGGTGATATGGGTAAGATTTCCGCGAAAACATATGATTTAGAGGTATGGATGGCAGGCCAAAATGCTTACAGAGAAGTGGTTTCGTGCTCAAACTGCCTAGATTATCAATCTAGAAGACTAAAAATTAGATTTAGGGATAAAACAAATGAAGAGACACAGTATGCTCATACCTTAAACAGTACTCTTGTTGCTACTGAACGAACCATGGTTGCAATAATTGAAAATTTTCAAACCAAAGATGGGCATGTAAACATTCCAAATGTTTTACAAAAATATATGGGCAAAAAAATAATCTGACTCCAGTACGACTTATATTTTGGAATCAGAGGGCGATAGTAATTGGTTAGAAAAACACGAAAAATCAAGGACAAATGGAAAGAAAAAAAATGGATAACGGTTTCGGCACCAGATTCATTCAACAATATACCTGTAGCATATATTCCGATAACAGATGACAAGAATGCTGTAGGAAGAGTGGTAGAAGTTACATTATTTGATATTTTGAAGGGTGACCCATCACAACACCAATATAAAATATTTTTTCAAATTGACAAAGTATCTGGTGAAAAGGCTACCACAATTTTTAAGAGATATGAATATTCAAAAGAATTTCTGCGAAGTTTAATTAGACGTGGTTCTTCTAGGATTAATTTTAGTATAGATGCAAAGACCAAAGATGGGCATATATTCAGAATTAAAATCTTAACTCTTAGTCATAGAGAACTTAATACTTCTAGAAAACGTGCATTAAGATTAGAAGCAAAAAAACAAATAGAAAAAATAGTTCCACGAATGACAATTGATGAATTCGCCCAAGCGGCGTGCTATGGAAAGATTAGCTCTGATATTATGGCTACCACAAAAAAGATTATTCGTGTTAGACATGTTGGTTTGGAAAAAGTCAAATTGCTTAGGACATCAGAAGAAGAAGTTGCTCTTCTCCAAGCTTAGATTAAGATATCGAATTTCTATTTAACAACATGACAAAAAACATTGTAGCCAAAATAGATTTGATATTACATGCTACTGAAGATTTTCAAAAAATAGCAGAACCTCTAAATGATTTATTTGCTATAGAAAAGGAGGACATTATAAAACAGGATCTTTCTGGGCATTTTGGAAATCCTATTTTGATGTTACATGTGGAGGTTAAAAAGAAAAGAGCGGACCAGTTTATCAAAAAACTTGTTTCGCTTATTCCTAGAGAGACAATGAGCGAACTGTTAACAAACATTGAAGAGCGAATTTTTGAATCATCTATGTATATACGATTTTCAAAGCAAAACCTTGTAAAAAAAATTCTGACACTTGAAGAGAAGGATCCTATTAGAATTGCAATTTATACACCAACATATGTAAAAAAAGAGATACCAGACACTTACAGAAAATTACTAAACCAAAATAATGATTAAACCTGAAGATGCTTTTAGTATTATTTTAAATAAAGTTACAAGAGTTTAAAATCATGAATACTGATTATGACGTAATTGTAGCAGGTGGAGGTCTGACTGGGACAGTTGCAGCTCAAGCGATCTCATATTATTCTAATCAAAATTTATCCATTCTTTCAATTGACAGAAATCCAGAGACACTTCCTGGTCGAAAATCAAATCCTGGTTGGACGTGTGGTGATGCTTGTTCAAAGGAAGCAGTTGATTTCATGACGGAGAGGATAAAAGTTCCCTGGACATCACCAGAAATTGAGCATGATGTAAAGGGAGTAATGGCATTCTCGCCTGATAAAGAGACCGCAATTCCATTTGATGGAGATGGCTATATGCTAAATCGTCAAAAACTACCAGAAATTCAAAACGCAAGGACAAAAAAAATGGGAGTGAATTTTGATTTTGAAATTAATCTTACTGGTTTAATCTATGACGGGTCACAAGTCGTAGGTGTTCAGGGCAGAAATAACAAAACAAATCAGCCATACAAAAAAACAGCAAAGGTTGTCGTTGACGCAACAGGAGTCACTTCAATGCTTAGAAATCAGATACAGAATTCCACAAAAATTGAGAGAAAGATAGACAGGCGTGATCTAGAATCAACTGGTAGACACATTATGTATTTTGACAAGGGCGAGGAAGATCTAACGGAGTTTGATCCAGATTACTGTATCATTCACCTAGACCAAGACATTGCACCTGGAGGATATGGATGGGTCTTTCCAAAAGCTGACAACAAAGTAAACATAGGACTTGGTGTTGAAAAATCAATTTTAGATCAGAGAAACAAAAGACTCGGGAAAAAAGATAACGTTGCATCGTTGATGGAAGAATATCTGCAAAGAAACAAGGCAATTAAGAATGCAAAACTGTCGCAAGATCCAGAAGACATTCACAATAACACTGGAGTGTTCCAAGTTTCTGTAAGAAGACAAAATGACTGTATGGTTTCCGGAGGTTACATATTAGTTGGAGATTCTGCATGGATGCCCAAACCAATTGATGCAGGAGGAATTGGTCCAGCCTTAATTGCAGGTACAATTCTTGGTAAAAATGTTGTAGATGCAATTGAGGCAAACGATGTCACAGAAAAAGGATTGTGGCAGTATAATCTTGACTTTATTGAAGAATATGGTTACAAGACTGCTGGACTAGAACTTTTCAGAAGACTGGTACAGACGTTAACTAATGAACAGATTAGCTACGGCATGAAACACTTTTTGGGAAATGTTGACGTTGAAGCTATTAGCAAAGGTGAGCATCCAGACTTTTCAGGACTTACCAAACTGGGAATGATCATACGTGGTGCTATGAACAAGACAGTTGCTAGCGGACTAAAATATACATCAGAACAAAACCAGTGGTTGGTTAAACATTATAGAAATTATCCCAAGGAACCTAGTGGATTTGAAGAATGGAATAAGTCACTTCTTAAAACTCTTGATGAATCGTTTACAAAAATAGCCTCGTTTTCCAAGAATTAGTCTTAAATAAAGTACCAACGCCAATGATGTTACTTTGTCAGACCAAAGTGAACAATCCGTAGAGGGAAACGAACAATCAACTTACCTTGATTGGAATAACTCAATTGATGTTATAGACAAGGCATTTGAAAAAGGATTGTTTGTTATGATCATAGGACCAAAAGGAACCGGTAAAACTTCATTGGTAAGAGAATATGCAATCCAAAAATCAAAAGAATTAGAATCAATCAATTTTAGTTTAAGAACAAGAGAAAGTCACCTAGTAGGGACCAAGACCTTGATCGATGGAAACATTGGTTTTGATGAAGGAATTTTAGTAAAATCAATGAAAGAAGGGAATATTTTATATCTTGATGAAATTAATGCTGCAGAAGCTGACGTTTTGTTAAGATTAGATGAAGCACTTGATGATCGCAGACAGATTGTTCTCAAGGAATCTGATGGTCAAGTTATCAAAGCAAAAGATTCATGGTTTGTGATTGCAACAATCAATCCTCTTACGCACGTTGGAACTAAGGAACTTCCACCACAGCTTCTAAGCAGATTCCCCGTTAGAATCAGGCTAGATTATCCTCCTGAAGATGTTGAATACCAGATAATCAAAAAACATGTAAAAAACCCAATTGAATCTGATGTTTTGCTTGGAATCAAACTTGCAAATACATTACGTCAAGCATCTGCTGTTGAAGAACTGTATTATTCTCCATCTATTAGAGAAACCATTGCATTTGCAAAATTATTGGAGGGCGGAGTTTCAGCAAAACATGCTGCAAAGATTGTTTTTGGAAATGTTTACTTCCAATGGGGAAACGTAGAATTTCAAAAAGTAAATGACATTATCACCTCAATGTTTGGTAGCTAATGCAATCCCTTCAATTACAAAATGACACTTTAATTGATATTGCCACTTTTCTTGCAAGACGTTGGTCCGGAAAAGAAAATGTAATTGTTGGATTCTCAAAAACAAGACAGAATGAAACCAGATTAAAAGAAAAAAAAGTCCTACTGATGCCAAATGAGCATTATTATGGAAACGATTTTCAGAAATACAGACAGTTTAGGGTATCAATTTGGTATGAAGCTATGCGGTTGAAACATTGCGAAAAAATCCTTAGCAATGATCATGCATATGGTTTTATTTTAAATGCAATAGAGACACGAAGGATTGAACTTGTAGGAATAAAAGTTTGGAAAGGAATGGTTGAGGAATTAATATTCAATTATACAAACATGTGGCTATCCAGAGCTAATCTAGGCTCAATTTTTGGGAAGGCTAGAACAGTAGAAGCATTCTATCAATATTTCTTATTTGGAGATATTAAGGGCGAAATACAGCCTAGTCAATTTAACAAGGTTGCAAAAGCGGTAGAACTTGCAAAGCATATTCTAGACGAATCAATGAAAAAAGATTACGGTACATCCTGGATTGAATCAAAGATACCAGAAATTTTAAAGATTTTGGATTTGGATGCATTGATTTCTATTCCACTTTCAGTTCCACTAAAAGGTCCTGGATTAGCAATAACTCCTAATGATTTGGCTAAAGCAATGAAACAAGTTACAAAATCAAGAAAAGATGATTTTAGCAAATTTGATTCAAAAAATGTTTTAGAAGGAAAAACTGTTCTTGATGAATTCAAAATAATAAAAACGGAAAATAGGAAAAACGAGAAAAAAGGTTTGAATACAAAATCTATCGGCATCCAAATACCAGATCAATCTAATGTTGATGAGACTAAAATTTATGACCAAGACTTGATCAATAATTTGAAAGCCAAGTTTAAAGAATGGAAAACAGGATGGAAAGAATATCACTTTTCTACAGGAGATGAATTTGACAATGACGCTTATCTTGAGGGATATGACCGACCATTTGTTAGAGATTTAAAGAAATCAATTAGAACGCGCATTGTAATTCTGCTTGATCACTCATCGAGTATTGCTGATCAACAAACAGATTACAAAAAAGCTACTCTAGCATTATGTGAAGTCTTAGCCTTTCTGAAGATTAAATTTTCAGTATATGCATTCAATACCACTGAAAGACAAGTAATGTGTTGGCTTGTCAAACCAGATGGTCTTAAATGGAATAATTCGTGTGCAAAAAGACTTGCCCAAATTCCAGCTAATGGTGGAACGCCTTTAGCTGAAGTTTACGATAAGCTCTATCCAATTCTATATTCTAAAAAACCAGACATCTTTCTGACGCTTTCTGACGGAGAACCGTCGGACACGTTTGCTGCTCGTTCTATGGTTAAATCGTTCAAATCGCTTGGGATTAAAATGGTAGCAATTGGAGTTGGCAGAGATACACGTAACGCTACAATAATTGCGACAAATTTGAAATACTTGGGATTTGAGAGAACGTTGGGAGTTTCTAGGCTTAAAGATATTCCTAATAAAGTGTTGAATGTACTAAGTGATGTCTAGTTTGGAATTCATAAATAAATCAGAGCCAGAGATTAGAAAACCACTAATTATAGCTGCAATGCAGGATATGGGCAACGTTGGAAGTATAGTTGTTAATTTTATTAACAAAAGCTTAGGCACTGTTCCATTCCGCCATGTAAAATCTACTAGACCGCCATATGTTTACGACAGAGGTGGCTTCATAGAGATACCTGAAGAAAAGTGGGAATACAGATTTGGTAATGATTTTATAATATTTGGTGGTGGCCCAGGACAACCACAACAAAACGATGAGCTGAATGAATTATGTCAAGATGTGATTGACATAGCCAAAAAATATGATGCAAAATTCATCTACACGGTTGGTGGATTCCATACCAGCAAACAGTTTGGTAAACATCCAACTACATATGTTACAACTACATCGAAGAGTCTCCTAGATCAAGTCCAAAGACTTGGTATAGAGACCACACCGCAGGAATCTGTCATCACAGGATTTAATGGGCTTATACTGGGATACGCGAAGCTTAATGGAATTAATGGAATGGGATTGTATGGAGAACTCTTAGAACCAAATATTCCACAATATAGAGCGGCAAAAAGCATTATTCAAACTCTGGAAAAACTAACATATCAAAAATTGGGAGATTTAAGCGAATTGGATGCTAAGGCTGATGCGGTTGATAAGCAACTAGATGGTGGTGTGAAGGGTGACTATGATCTTTAATTTCTTAGTTAATTGATGATTATAGGTTATGGATAAATTGGAAAAAAAATGTTCTGAATGTGGAAGTTCGTTTATCTGTGAAGAAGATGCTGTTACTTGTTGGTGTGCTAGCTTGCCAAAATTATCAAAGGAGCAGATCAACGATGGTGATTGTATGTGCAAAAACTGTCTTTTGAAAAAATACAGAGAAAAGATTCTAAAAACAGATGAAATCACTAATGATCTATTTGAAGAGGAGTATAGATACCAATGGAAAAATCGTCATTAGGTTAAATATTGCCTCTAACTTTCGGTAAATTCCAATTGTATTTCATTGCAATCAATCTTAAACCAGTAGTAATTACTATTCCCGAAATTGTTGCAACGTAAAGTTGGTCACTAAACATTAAAACAAAATAAAATACTAGAGCACCGATGAAACTTGCGCTAGCATAAAATTCCTTTACAAACACTATTGGAGTTTGATTCACAAAGATGTCTCTAAGTATGCCTCCGCCTATGGCAGTAAGCATTCCCGCAAGAACTATGATGAGAAGATTCATTCCAAATAAGTTGTATGCAAATGTGGCACCTATTACAGTAAAAACACCAAGGCCTATCGCGTCAAATTTTAAGAAAAGATTCCAATGTTTCCTAAGTTTAGAATGTAAAAGAAATATGATAATTCCAGTAATTACTGTAATTACAACATATGATGGATCAATCAACGAATTTGGAAGTGATTTTCCTAATATTACATCACGAATAGTACCGCCTGCAACACCAGTAATAGTTGCCAAAATGATTATGCCAACAATGTCAGCTTTGTGTTCAATTGCTTTGAATGCACCAGTTACAGCAAACGCCATTGTACCAAAAAGATCTAAAATATAGATGAACATCTCTATTGGAGTTGAAAATTCAACCAATACAATTACATCAATGATCTAGTAAATAACATTGAAGATAGAATAGATCTAGACTTGATTATATTATAGAATTTAACCGAATAAGGATGAAAGACCTTCCATTGCTGCTTCTTCTTTCTTGCCGTCTGCCGCTTCATCTTTCTTTTCTGCTTTTTTGCCTTCTCCGCCTTCTGCTGCTGGTGCTGCTGCTGGAGCGGCTGCTGCAATCGGAGCGGCTTTTATTGCTTCCTCAATATCAACGTCAGCCAAAGATGCTACAAGTGATTTTACTTTTGCCTCGTTTAACTCTGCGCCAGATGCTTTTACTATTGAAGTAACATTTTCTTCAGTAATCTCCTTCTTTAGCTTATGAAGCATTAATGCAGCGTAAACATATTCCATTGTACCATTTTTTTGAAGTGGATAATATAAAACTATGGAGAATTATAGCAAACTACAATTTAATTTAGAATGTTCAAACTTCTGCAAACTGCATAGAGTGTCCTCTTTAATGGCTTATCAAACAATGTATCTCTCCGCTGTTTTAGAATACGTTTTGCTTCGTCCCTCTCAGATCCAGGTGGAAGGGAAAGAACAGCATTTGTCAATTCAGATAAAGATTCACGGATCCATCCCTCTAAAGTTGCATATACTCTATTTGGAAGCTCAAGAACCTGTTCTTTATCCAGATCCACAATACCATTAAAGTTCTCATGCTCAATACGATAAATTAACAAGTGAATACAATTATCAGGGTTGGGGTTTTTTAGAATTTCAATAGATCGTGGGTGTTCTTCTTTGTGCTGTTCAACTTTATTCTTTAGCCCAACTGGATTAATTATAATTCCATTAACTCCAATTTTTTTCCCATCAACACCAGTAACTGCACCAAAAATTATTTTGTTGTATTCACCATCTGGCCGTCTAGCAAAAACAAAATCGCCTTCTTTTGGCAACTTAATACGTTTTTTACCTAGTCCAAACATGAGCTAAATCTGAATGTATTCTATTTAATTTATTGCAATCGACAATTCTTAATATTGGTCAGCCGAAAGCATGTCAAATGGATAAAAAAGAAATTCTTTCAAAGTTTTCTGCTGACCCTGAACGATATTACATGGTAAAATTATTTGATGATGAAAAATTTGAGCGTAAGTCATGCGCAACATGTAATCGATTCTATTGGACTATAGATGGAGATCGTATAAATTGCCCTGATCATTCTGATGATACGTATTCGTTTATTGGAAATCCTCCAACAAAAAAAAGATTTGATTATACACAAGCATGGAAGGAAGTTGAATCATTTTTTGTAAAAAATGGGCATACATCTGTTAATAGATATCCTGTTGTTTGCAGATGGCGTGATGATCTATATTTTACAATTGCGTCAATTGTTGACTTTCAGAGAGTAATGGGAAGTAAAGTCGTATTTGAATTTCCTGCAAACCCACTTGTAGTTCCACAGACTTGTCTTAGATTCAAAGATTTAGAAAATGTTGGTGTTACTGGGCGACACTTTTCAAGCTTTTGTATGATTGGACAGCATAGCATTTCAAATTCTCATGGATATTGGAAAGATGAATGTGTTGATTTGGATTACAGATTACTTACAGAACAATTTGGAGTTGATAAAAAGGAAGTTGTTTTTGTGGAAGATGTTTGGGAAGGTGGTGGTTCATTTGGTTCTTCTTTAGAATTTTTTGTAAATGGATTAGAACTTGGCAATGCAGTGTTCACTGAATTTCAAGGTGATCTGTCCAATTACAAGACATTAGATCAACAAATTATTGACATGGGTGCAGGTTTAGAGAGATTTGCTTGGCTTACAATGGGAACACCAACTGCGTATGATTGTTGCTTTGGACCTATCACTAACAATCTACTACAGCAAGTAGGAATTGATGCAAACAACGAACTCCTGGTAACATACTTTACTAAAATTGCAAAGCACATGGAACAATTTGGTAACATATCTGAGGTTAGAAAAAATGCAATAAAATCAGCTGGTCTTTCAGATGAACAGATAAATAAAATCATAACACCGCTTGAGGGAATTTATTTAATTGTTGATCACATTAGAACACTGATTTTTGCAATATCAGATGGTGCTTTGCCAAGCAATGTTGGTGGTGGCTATAACCTTCGTATGATGCTTCGAAGAATTATATCTACGATGGACAGATTATCGCTAAAATTTGATATGAATGAAATGATTGACATGCAAATTGATTATCTTAAAAATACGTATCCTGAACTGGAAAAAACACGTGAAGATATCAAAACGATAATTAGAATTGAGTCAGGTAGATATGAAAATTCAAAATTAAGAATGGAAAAAATTGTAAGCAAATTAAATCAAAAGCCTGCGGTTGATGATTTGATTAGACTTTACGAATCTGATGGCGTAACGCCTGATTACCTAAAAGAAATGAATGTAATTTCTGATATTCCATCTACATTTTATAGCAAATTATCTGAATTGCACCAATCAAAGAAGCAAAAAGAACAAGATCAAGTCTCATTAGAAGGATTACCAGAAACTGAACTTTTGTATTATGAAGATGATCCAAAAGAGTTTGATGCAAAGGTCATAAAATCATTTGACAAGTATGTGGTATTGGATAAAACATCATTTTATGCAAGAGGTGGAGGACAAGAACCAGATCATGGAACAATTGAAAAATTTGAGGTTGTTGACGTAAACAAACATGGTAATGTAATTGTACATGAACTGAAAAATGGTATTCCAAAAGAGGGTAGTACTGTTTCATGTGTTGTTGATTCGAAAAGAAGAGATGGAATTACAAAAAATCACACAAGTACTCATATTCTTAATTCGTCCACCCGAAGTGTTTTAGGATCATGGGTTTGGCAACATTCTGCATTTAAAGAGGAGGATCATGCGAGGCTAGACATTACACACCATTCCGCTTTAACTAATGATGAAATTACAAAAATTGAAAAGCTGGCTAATTCTATAGTTGAGAAAAACATGTCTGTGACAATTGATAATTTTGACAGAGGAACTGCTGAACAAAAATATGGATTTAAAATATATCAGGGGGGAATTGTTCCGGTAAAATCAGTTAGGATTGTATCAATCGAGGATTTTGATATAGAAGCATGCGGTGGAACACATGTTAAGAAGACAGGTGAGATTGAACTAATAAAAATTACAAGAACAAAAAGGATCCAAGACGGTGTAGTCAGAATTGAATTTGTTTCGGGAGGAACTGCTCTAGATTACACTAAACAACATGATGCCAACTTGATAAAAAAATCAGCGGAACTAAAAGAAAAAACAGAATTAAGAGAAAAAAGACGTGGACAAAAACAGGAATTAAGAGAAAAATTCCCAATTTTAGTGGATGGTATAACACAAAGTAAAATTGGTACAAACATTGTGGATGGAATAATTGTTGATATGACAGATCCTGGAAAACCAAACTTTTGCTCTACAACGAGTGATCAATATGATGAATTTTTTCATATTAGCTTGGGAGAAAAACTAATCGAAAAGGATCCATGGATGGTTTACTGTGGTGTTTTTGAAGATGGAGACAAGGTTAGAGCAATAATTTATTCAGGTGAACAAGCTGCAAAGGACAAAAAAGCAGGTGATATTGCAAAAACTGTGTCTGAAGTGCTTGGAGGAGCTGGAGGTGGAAACCAAAGGTTTGCTCAGGGAGGAGGAAAAGACAAATCTAAAAAAAATGATGCGATAGAAAAGGCAAAAACAATGGTTTTGGGAGTGTAAAATTATGGAAATAGATTGGAATGTAATTGATAAAAAATGGCAAAAACAATGGTTAGAAAATAATGATCATGAAGCTGACTCTAACAATAAAGAAAAAAAATTCATAACTGTAGCATATCCTTACCCAAATTCACCTCAGCACATTGGTCATGGTAGAACATACACCATTGCAGACGTTCATTCGAGATATTTGAGAATGAAAGGATTTAATGTGTTATTTCCAATGGGGTTTCACTACACTGGTACACCCATTCTTGGCATGGCAAAAAGAGTAGAAGCAAACGATGTGGAATTAATTGAAGGATTTAAAACGCTATACAACGTTCCTGAAGATAAAATTAAGGAATTTGTGGAGCC
>Ga0208959_1000183_pt1 | contig 14567 bp, 9 predicted proteins | sample AOAMet2_C27A4_80_2_FD_188077 | JGI IMG/M metagenome (GOLD analysis project Ga0208959, IMG submission 188077) | Ammonia-oxidizing marine microbial communities from Monterey Bay, California, USA - C0912_C27A4_80 (SPAdes) | ecosystem: Environmental > Aquatic > Marine > Intertidal zone | place... | reverse complement strand
GTTGGGGATGAAAAACAATATTGCATCGATCAACGCAATTAATCATCTGGCGAAAGCGCAGAAAGAGATGTCGGATTCACTGACACGTCTTGCTAGCGGACAAAGGGTCAACAGCGGTGCGGATGCCCCGGAAAGTCTGGTTATGTCGGAGGGGCTTCGTGCTCAAATTGTGGGAGTACAGCAGGCTCTACAGAATACAGAGTTTTCCCTGTCAATGGTTCAGACTGCAGAAGGCGCTTTAGTTGAAGTGAACAATCTGCTGATTGAAATGCGGCAGTTGGCGTCAACCGCGGCAAATGAAGGTGCTACCGATTTTGGCGCGCTGATCTCACTGCAGTTTCAGATTCGTACTGCCATCGAAGGAATAGACCGTGTTTCACAGTTCACCCGTTTTGGTAATAAAAATCTGCTGGACGGAAGCCAGGGTGTTACCGGAATGGGCGGTAATGAAGAACTGGTTTTTCTAAATGCAACTTCAAAAACAATCTCTTCTCCACTGAGTGGATACGATGTTGACATAAATGAAATGCCTCTACGCGCAAGTTTGATAGAAGACCTTGATGATGATGACGCTTCCGGTTTACAAATTACTCTGGAAGAAGAAGACGGCGCAATTATCAGAGTCCGGAATCCTGAAGGAGCTTCTGCAGTAGGATTTGCGAACCGTCTGCAAAAAGCCGCTTTTTCAGCAAACATGAATTTGGATATCCGCTATGATGAAGATGATGAAGAACTTACAATTGAACATCGGGAGTACGGTTTTACCAAAGGTTTCACCATCACCAGTTCCAAAGATGGAATTCTCGTCGATGACCCTTTTGAACCGCAATTATTTTTAGGACAGGACATTGAAGGGACAATAAATGATGAACCGGCTGAAGGGGACGGACTTGTGCTGACTGGAGATTTTGATAACAGTAAAACAAGTGGATTGAGTGTAGCATTTTTAGGTGATGGAACAGGCAATGCCGGAGCAGTGACAGTCGCGCAGAATGCGCTCAAATTTCAATCCGGTACAAGTGCTGATGAACAAATCAAGATCGCACTGAACAGCACCCATTCTACTGTGCTGGGACGCGGAGTTGATAATACCAGTGGATTTGAAAATTTGTCCCAAATCAGGCTGACTTCTACTCAAGAGGCCATTGACGCAATTCGCCTTGTGGATGAAGCTCTTGATCAATTATCATCAATGCGGGGTCAACTCGGATCAGTACAAAAACATACTCTGGAGACAAATATTTCTGTGCTGCGTTCAAGCGCAGAACATTTAACGGCTGCTGAATCCAGTATTCGGGACACAGACATGGCATTGGAAATCGCTAATTACACTAAAAACCAAATCATCACAGAAACTGCAGCTGCTGCTGTCGCACAGGCAAATCAGACTGCAGCTCGTGTTTTAAGACTGTTATTCAGTAATAATGCACATAACCACTGGTCGTTTTTCGCAGAATAATGATTGATGAAAAATAATGCGCCTTGACGATACAATTGCTGCGGTAGCAACTCCTCTGCAGCCATCCGGACTTGGAGTAATCAGAGTCAGTGGAACTGAGGCAGTTTCGCTTGTGGAACCTTTGTTTAAAGGTAGAGAGCGCCCGCTGAAAAAGGCGGAAACGCACAAACTGCAGTATGGATGGATACATGATGAGGGAGAACTGCTGGACAAAGTTTTACTCGTTGTTATGCGAGCGCCACATTCCTACACTACGGAGGATGTGGTTGAAATTCAATGCCACGGTAGTCCTCTTGTTTTGAGAACCATCCTGGATTTGGTTTTAAGGCAGGGAGCGCGCCTGGCGGAAGCAGGCGAATTCACTCAAAGAGCGTTTCTGCATGGACGACTCGATTTGACGCAGGTGGAGGCAGTTGCGGATTTGATCCATGCCTCTTCGGAAGTTGGAGCAAAACTAGCTGCTCAACAACTGCACGGCAAACTTTATCAAGCCATTGATATTGTCAAAAAACAAGTGGTCTCCATCGCTTCCCTGATTGAGGCAGGTATTGAGTTTCCGGAAGAAGGTCTTGAATTCACTCAACGTGAAGATTGTCTACAGCGTCTGGATCATGCTTGTGCTGATTTAGAGAACATGCTTTCTCATGCAGAACAGGGTAGGCGGATGCGTGAGGGATTTGCGGTAGCGTTGATCGGGCGGCCGAATGTAGGAAAATCTTCTCTGCTCAACACTTTGCTGCGGGAACAGAGAGCGATCGTTACCACTATTCCGGGAACCACACGGGATTCTATTGAGGAGTCCGTGCAAATACAAGGTGTTGCTTTCCGTTTGACTGATACTGCCGGAATCAGAAAAACCGCGGATCTGCTTGAAAAAGAAGGTATCCGCCGTACGCAAATAGTGCGCGACAAAGCTGATCTCGTCCTGCTGATTTTGGACTCCAGCGAACAACTTACGGAAGAAGACCAGACTTTAATCCATGATGTTGAACAGGAACGTACAATTGTGGTCCTTAATAAAAAGGATCGTCTCAGTGCTAAACTCCCTGCGTGGTACGAAGCCATTTCTGCGATGGAATCGGTTCTGATTTCAGCAAAAACCGGTGATGGTTGTGATGAACTGGAATCGTGTTTGTTCGCGAAAGCGACTCAGGGCGGACTGCCTGAGCAGGATGAAATATGGATCACAAACCGCAGGCAGCAACAGGCCGCCAAAAATGCGCTGGATGCCTTACAACAGGCGCGGGAGATTTTTGAAAATTCTGATGGAGAAGAATTCCTGGCCGTTGATTTACGCTCCTGCTTAAATGCCCTTGGTGAAATAGTCGGAGAAACAACGCCCGATGATTTGCTCGGCCAGATTTTTTCAGAGTTTTGTATTGGCAAATAAAAAGTTGACAGACAGTGACTTAAAACTGCTGCTAGGAAAACAGGAATCACTTCTGAAGAGGTTATTGGACTTTTCACAACGCCAATTCGCCGAAACTGACCCAATTGCGCTGGACGGACTATTGTTACAAAAGGATCGTTGTTTTGAAGAAATGCAGAAAGTAGATTCACTGCTTGAAAAATGGTATACACAATTTGACAGAGATTTAAAGCCCGATGAGCAAATCCTTGAACAGACACTGCAGGATTTACTGGAAAAAATTCTGCTTTCAGAACAGGATTTTGAGAAAGTGGTTGGACGAGAAAAAAAAGCTGTTTCATTACAAATTGAAGAGTTAAGTCGGCAAATGCAGTATCGGAAAGAACCGGTTCAGCAGAGAGCTAAAATCAAAAACATGATGACCTGAACAACACTGTTATATTAATTAACCATGCTTTTTTCAGCTTACCAAATAGAGTCGTTGTTGGAAGATATTCAACAGAAAATTTTTCCTATAGATAAATCCGTCAGCGAAACTATGAGTCTATCTGAAGATGCCATTCAGGGCGCGCGGCAATATGCGCGGACTCCGAAAAACCATGCTTTAGCCTGGATTGCTCCCGGTGACATAAAGGCACTGGTTGAAGATCAGACAGTTTATGATCCTGTGGTTGAGCATGTTCAACAGAGCCGAGCGGGACGTTTTGTTATTCCGGCTTACGTACCTGAAAATCCGCCGCCCTCCTTTCCGCTGGTCAGTGATCACACTAAAGCCCTCCGCGAAAATGATGCTTTGCAGGAGCAAACTCCGGAAATGTCTCTTCAGGGAAAAAACACCTCATCAACTGACGAAAGTCTCGAAATTCCTTCTGCAGCAGACGTGGAAGCGCTTACAGATGTTGAAGAGCTAGTACAAGACCCTGCGGATGACACAGAAATATCCGCGCTTAAGCCGATACCTGCTGAAGAAAGTCCTGAAGAAAGCGCAGAAGAATTAGCAGCAGGAAGTACTGATGAGCAAACACAGGTAGAGACGGAAGAATCTACTAAATCAGCGAAATCCGGAATTTCTGCTGCCTCATTATTTGATGAAATTGAGGTAGAGGAAGAGCAGGATGAGGAATTTGAATTTGACACAGGCGGATTACTAGGGGCCATTGATGATGAGAGCGATGTCGTTTTTGGCGACGGCCGCATTGAACAAAATTCGATGACTAAATTTGTCAGTAATTATCCTGACAGCACAATTAAATTTCTGCTGCGTAAAAGTTTGGATGGACGACCTTTGCCTGCTGGTTACGATGAAATTTATCTAAACTGGGAAAACCGCGGATTGTCACGTGGACGCTTGAAAAAATACTTGTTCAAACTGATGGATTGGCAGGACTTTCCAGATATCCCCGTGCTTGATGTAGTGAGAAAAATTCGTGAACGACATTTTGAGCTGAGAGCGAAAAACAAATGAGCTCAAAAAAATTCAGGCCGAACGTAGCCGTGGTAATCTTTGATCCTGTGAAAAACAAAGTACTGATGTTCCGGCGTGTTCCCAAAAAGAGTGAAGCAGAAAAACCACTGTCTGACGGAGGTCAGTTACGCTGGAACTGGCAGTTTCCTCAAGGCGGTGTTGACCCTGGAGAAAAAGAAGAGGAAACCCTTTTTCGTGAACTGGAAGAAGAAATTGGCACACGGGATGTCAACATCATCCGTTCATCCAAAACTCGGATACGTTACCATTATCCGCGCAAAATGCTATACATACTTCATCAACAGCCTATTTGGAAACCCTTCCGAGGACAACAGCAACGCTGGTATCTTGTAAAACTGAATTGTGAGACTGAGCAAATTTCTTTCACCCATCAACCTGTTGAATTTGACGCGTTCCAATGGATTTCTCCGCGGAGAGGTTTAAAATTAGTTGTGCCCTGGAAACGAAAAGCTTACCGAAAAGGTTTGCGAAGCCTTGGTATCCTCTGAGAAGTTTTTGTTTGACAATTAAAAAAGTCCTGTTAAAAAAACTTAAAACGACTTCCTTGTAAAAGCTCTGAAACCACGTCATTGCTTTCGAAACAGAAAATCTTGTATAAACGACTACTCTAGTATCTTTAAGATTTCTCCCTCTACTTAAAATGAAGCCGTAGCTCAAGATAGTCCCGATTTATTTCATTTCCGGATTGCTGTTTTTGGTGCAGATTGAATCTTTGACTTTTAGGACTGCGAAAAATTAATCCCCCGATTTAAAGTGAATTTGATATAATCAGATATTGCCAGTTGATGTTGACTGTGCGTACAATAATTATATCTCGGTTGCGGAAAAAATTATAATCAAATGGAAGCTCGATGTTAATGCTTATTTCACCGGCAAAAACGCTGGATTATGAGACCCCTCCAACTACTGCGAATTACAGTCTGCCGGACTATCTGGAAAAATCCGCGGAACTGATTGCTGTCGCCAGTAAAAAGTCCTGTCCTCAGTTGATGAAGATGATGCATGTCAGTCAAAAAATTGCTGAACTAAGTGTCGAGCGTTTTAACCAGTGGCAGTTGCCTTTCAATTCAGAGAATGCAAAACAGGCCGTACTGGCTTTTAAAGGTGATGTTTATACAGGTTTGGATGCATCTGCACTTGCTGAAGACAAATTGGATTACGCACAGCAGCATTTGCGGATAATTTCCGGTCTTTACGGTTTGCTACGTCCGCTTGACCTGATGCAGCCTTACCGACTTGAAATGGGGCTTAAGCTTAAAACAAAAAAAGGTGCTAACCTTTATCAGTTTTGGGGTGAGCAGATCACTGATGCAGTCAATTCAATGCTGGCAAAACAGGACGAACCGGTTTTAATCAACCTTGCCTCAAATGAATATTTTAAAGCCATTCAAAAGGAAAATTTGGATGGACGTCTAATTACACCGGTATTTAAAGACTGGAAAAACGGTGAATATAAAATGATTAGTTTTTTTGCTAAAAAAGCCCGCGGCATGATGGTGCGTTATGCCATCGACCACCAGCTGCAGGATGCAGAAGAATTGCAAAATTTTGATTATGACGGTTACAGTTTGAACCATGAACTGAGTCACGCCGATAATTGGATTTTCTGTAGAGGCTGACTCCTAGACCTTTGAATTTTTTGCAACTCAGCTTTTACAACTTCCACCCCCCTCCCCCTCTTCCTTTTAATTAAATTTCCTGCTCCACCATTGAAATTGTTTAATAAAGAATAAGATCCTTATTCTTGTATATCCCCTGCTGATTTACCCCTAAAACAGAAATGGGGCAACTTTTTGCTTGCTTTCACATATAAATCATTGTATTGATATATAATGATCTAATTGAAACAGGAAGACTTTCTGACCTTTTTATCGCCGAAAATCATGTCAAGTATTGCTCAAGTTTTAAGATTACTGGGAGACGAAACACGCCTCCGGATATTAATTTTAGTCTCACAGACCCCGTTAAACGTCAGTGAACTGACAACTATTTTAGGTATGGCGCAATCCGGAATTTCCCGGCATTTGAGTCACTTGCGAAAAATGAACCTGTTGCAGGAGCGTAAAGAAGGTATTTGGACTTTTTATCAACTTGCACAAAAAGAATCTCTGGACAGCGAACTGCACCTGCTTTGGAGTTATTTGCAGGAACAATTGTCAACGATGAAAGATCCAAATAACGATCGGGTACGCTTACATGAAGTATTACGTCAACGTGAAATCAGCGGTGGCGGATTAAATGAACGTCTGCTCGAACCAGGACAATCGTGGTTCGCCTGGTCGTGTCTACTTGGAATTTTACTGGGGCAGAACGGTGAGCGGAAATCCGGATTTGACTCTGGAACATCGGCACTGGATATTATTGACCTCGGCTGCGGAGATGGAACACTGACTGTGGAAATGGCGAAGTTTGCTGCACACGTAATCGGAGTTGATAATAATCCTGAAATCCTGGCCTCGGCACGTCAACGTATTGACCGGCTTAGTTTGAAAAACGTGAGTTTAATCGCGGAAAACGTCAGTCAATTATCCCTTCCTGATCAATCTTTAGACGTGGTTTTCTTTTCGCAGTCACTGCATCACCTTGATGATCCAAAAAGCGGATTTAAAGAAGCAGCGCGTATTCTACGTCCGGGAGGTCAGGTATTGGTGATGGAGCTAGCTGCGCACACTGAAAACTGGGTGCTCGAAAAACTTGGTCACAAATGGCAGGGATTTGAAAAAGAGAGTTTACTGGATTTCATGCAGGAGGCAGGATTTAAGCATCTATACTCAGAGATATTACCATTTCGGCGGGAAGAATTATTTCAAATCATTCTTGCGTCAGGCAGGAAAAGTTAATTCTTTGATGCTGAAAGATACTTTAGCAGAAAAAAACAAAAGCTGAGATTGCTCAGAGCAGTAGAACAAGTAATAGAATTATAATGAAATATACGAAACCGAGTGCCGTCAGGCTTTTGAATATGCTGGAACAGAAAATTATTGTGTTCGACGGCGCAATGGGCACCATGATTCAGCAAAAGTGTCTGGTGGAAGACGATTTCCGCGGCTCTTCTTTTCAGCAACATCCCTCTCCTCTTAAAGGCAACAACGACCTACTTTCGATCACATGCCCGGACGTAATTGAAAAAATTCATTTAGAGTTTTTAGAGTCTGGCGCAAATATTATTGGAACCAACACTTTTAACGCAAACCGCATCTCGCAGGCTGACTACAATCTGGAAACAAGCGTTCCCGACATCAATCGGGCGGCGGTAGAAATCGCACGTAAAGCAGTTGAAAAATATCAGACTGGAAAATCTGCTGAGGAAATTCAGTCCGATCACCCCATTTTTGTGGCTGGTTCTATCGGGCCAACCAACCGTACCTGTTCCATGTCACCGGATGTTAACAATCCTGCTTACCGTGCAGTGACATTTGACCAGATTGCAGAAGCATACAGGGAACAGGCGGTTGCGCTGATTGAAAGCGGTGTCGATATCCTCCTGTTGGAAACTAGTTTTGATACGCTCAATATGAAAGCCGGAATTTATGCTTTGGAAAGTTATTTTGAAGAAAGCGGAATTCGCCTGCCAGTTTTCCTTTCGGTTACAATTACTGACGCTTCCGGACGTACGCTTTCAGGGCAGACTCTGGACGCATTTTACAATTCCATCCATCATGCCAAACCGCTATTTTTAGGAATTAACTGCGCACTTGGCGCGAAAGAAATGCGTCCGTTTATTGAAGAAATGTCACATATTTCCGAGTTCCCTGTTGCTGTTTATCCAAATGCGGGATTTCCGAACGCCATGGGAGAATACGAGCAAACTCCGGCAGAGTTCGCCGGTATCATGGCCGAATTTGCGCAGGAAGGATGGGCCAACCTGATGGGCGGATGCTGCGGGACAACTCCGGCACACATCAAGGCGTTGACGGAAAAAATTGCACATTCAATCCCAAGGAAATTAAATCCTCATTTAAAACTGCGATTCGGAGAAACTGCACACAGCAATTCCGGTCCTGTAATAGTTGGTGCAGGAATTCCGTTTTATTCCGGATTGGAATCGCTGAACATCAATCCGGACATTGGTTTTTTAATGATCGGGGAACGGACTAATATCATGGGTTCACCCAAGTTCCGCAAACTTATTTTAAATGACGATTTTGAAGCCGGACTAGCCGTTGCGCGTCAACAAGTGGAGTCCGGAGCAAACTTTATCGATATCAACTTTGATGAAGGATTGCTGGACGGTGAAAAATCAATGACTCATTTTCTCAACTTAATTGCGGTGGAACCGGACATTGCGCGTGTACCGGTTATGATTGACAGTTCAAAATGGACCGTGCTTGAAGCAGGATTAAAGTGCATCCAGGGCAAGGGTGTAGTCAACTCCATCAGCCTCAAGGAAGGCGAGGAAAATTTCTTGATGCAGGCAGGTGAAATCCGCAAATATGGTGCGGCGGCAGTGGTAATGGCTTTTGATGAAAACGGTCAGGCAACAGAGCTTGATCACAAAGTTGAAGTCTGCAGCCGAGCTTACCAACTGTTAACTGAAACCGTTGGTTTTGCACCGCACGATATTATTTTTGATCCGAACATTTTGACAGTGGCCACCGGAATGGAGGAACACAATCACTATGCTGTATCTTTCATTGAGGCAGTCAGGCAAATTAAAAAACGCTGTCCGGGAGCGCTGGTCAGTGGTGGAGTAAGCAATATTTCCTTTTCGTTTCGTGGTAATAATCCTGTCCGTGAAGCAATGCACTCAGCATTTTTGTATCACGCGATTCACGCCGGACTCGACATGGCTATTGTTAATGCAGGTATGCTGGATGTTTACGAGGAAATCCCGAAAGATTTGCTGGAACTAGTCGAAGATGTCCTGCTCAACCGTCGAAAGGACGCTACCGAAAGACTGATTGATTTTGCCGAAAGCTACAAAGCCGAAGGTACTCGTAAAATTGTAAAGGATACAAAATGGCGTGAAGGAACAGTTGAGGAACGTATCATTCATGCTCTGGTGAGAGGTGTTACGGAACATATCGTGGCAGACACAGAGGAAATTCGTACAAAATTTGACCTTGCTCTGGAAGTAATTGAAGGACCTTTGATGGCAGGCATGAAAGTTGTGGGAGATCTTTTTGGTGACGGCAAGATGTTTTTACCACAGGTGGTGAAAAGCGCCCGTGTGATGAAACAGGCAGTGGCCTACCTGGAGCCGTTTATGGAAGAGGAGAAGAGCAAATCTCCCACTAAAACAAAAATGCCAAAAATAGTAATGGCAACTGTGAAAGGTGATGTTCACGATATCGGTAAGAATATTGTGGGTGTTGTTTTGGGCTGTAACAATTACGAGGTCATTGATTTAGGCGTAATGGTACCCTGCGAAAAAATATTGGAAACCGCACGTGAGGTTAATGCGGACGTGATTGGACTTTCCGGATTGATCACACCGTCACTCGATGAGATGGTGCATGTTGCAGGTGAAATGAAACGTGAAGGTTTTAAGCTGCCGCTGTTAATCGGTGGTGCGACCACAAGCCCAGTACACACCGCAGTCAAAATCTCACAGCAGTACGATCACCCTGTAGCCTATATCCCGGATGCGTCAAGAGCCGCAGGAGTTATCAGTAAATTATTGAACCCTGCCAGCAAAGCCCAAACTGCGCAGGAACTCCTTCAAGAACATGAGCAGCGTAGAAAAGCCTATCTCGAGCGAAACAGCGAACGTAAATTGCTTTCCATTCAGGACGCAAGGAAGAACCTTACAGCAATCGACTGGAAAAATTGCCTGATTGACAAGCCATCTTTTCTCGGTTTACAGGAACATACAGTAGAAGTTGAAACCTTAATTGATTACATCGACTGGACACCCTTCTTTTACACTTGGGAAATGAAGGGGCGTTACCCCAAAATTCTCACAGATCCAAAATTGGGTGAGGAAGCCAGCAAACTTTTTGAGGACGCACAAAGTCTTTTGAGAGACATTGTTGAAAATCGTAGATTTCAGCCAAAAGCAGTAATCGGTTTTTTCCCCGCAAACAGTGACGGTGACGATATTCTGATTTACACCGATGAGTCACGTAAGGAAGTCCAGACAACGTTCCACACTTTACGTCAGCAAACAGCTAAAACCGATGATAAACCGAATCAGGCTTTGTCAGACTTTATCGCACCCAAAGATTCCGGACGTGCCGATTATTTCGGAGGATTTGCGCTGACCAGCGGTGCGGAAGTGGAAGAACTTGCCGGAAATTTTGAAAAACAACTCGACGATTATAATGCAATTCTCGTAAAAGCAGTCGGTGACCGTTTAGCAGAAGCGCTTGCCGAATACATGCACAAACAGGTTAGGGATTTATGGGGTTACGGCAATTCAGAAAATTTTAACCTGGACGATTTGGTCAGGGAAAAATATCGCGGAATCCGCCCTGCTCCGGGATATCCCGCTCAACCGGATCACACTGAAAAACCTATCCTCTTTGAATTGCTGGATGCAGAAAAACGAGTCGGTGTTAAACTCACAGAAAGCAATTCAATGTCTCCTGCCAGTTCGGTAGCCGGAATGTATTACGCACACCCTGAGTCCCGATATTTTGCAGTTGGCAAAATCAACAGGGACCAAGTTGAAGACTATGCGGAACGCAAAAAATTGTCTGTTTCAGAAGTTGAACGCTGGCTGGGACCTATCTTGGGTTATGATCCGCGTTCTTGATATTAACGTCTTTAGCAACTGTCCTTTTTAAATAAAAAAATATGCATTTGATTGAGCTTTACAAAAAACAGAATTTTGTTTTTTCCATCGAAATTTTTCCGCCTAAAACCGAAAAAAGTATGGAAAAACTCAAAATGACGTTGGAGAAATTCAACGGCTATACTCCGGATTATTTCTCTGTAACTTACGGAGCAGGAGGGACTTGCCGTGCAAATACTCACGAAATGGCGGCACATATCAGGCACGATCTGGGTGTACCGGTAATGGCGCACTTGACCTGCGTTTCACACACTGCCAAAGAAATAGACGATGTTTTAACAAAACTCAAAAACAGTAACATCGAAAACCTGATGGCGCTGCGTGGTGATCCAACATTAGGAACGGATCACTTTATTCTACCAGAAGGAGGTTATCATAATGCCGGTGAATTAATTTCCGCGGTTCGCAAGCACAGCGATTTTGGCATAGGCGCAGCCGGTTATCCGGAAGGTCATGTTGAAAATCCGGACAAAGATGATGACCGCAAACATCTGCATGGAAAAATTGCAGCAGGTGCTGAATTCATCGTGACTCAGTTTTTTCTGGATAACACTTATTTTTTACGCTGGAGAGACAAGTTGCGTGAGGAAGGCGCAAACGTTCCTCTGGTCGCCGGAATTCTTCCTCCATCAAACTGGAAAGCTACGAAGCGCATGTCCGAAATGTGTGGTGTCAGCATTCCTCAAGATCTAGCCGAAGCTCTGCTCAAACATGAAAACGATCCGGAAGCCTCCAAAGAAATCGGTTTTGTGCATGTTGAAAAACAGATTGAAGATCTGTTGCTGGAAGGTGTGGAAGGTGTTCATCTTTACGCTCTCAACAATCTGGAGACTGTAAAACGTCTGGGACCAAAACTCAGAGAAGCTGCCGGAACGTCACCTGCTTGCTCCGCGGATTGATTTCACCCCCCCTTTTTGATTGAAGTTTATCGCGATCCAACGCAAAATAAATAGTTTAAGTTCTTCAATACATTTCTAAATTTAACAACCTTCAAGAAAAAACCATGCAGGAATATCTTCCGCAAGAAATTGAAGCAAAATGGCAAAATTACTGGGAAGAGCAGGGTTTGCTGGACTTTGATTTCGCTTCGGAAAAACCAAAATTTTATATGCTGACCATGCTGCCTTATCCGTCCGGCGATTTGCACATCGGACACTGGTATGCGATGGCACCTTCTGACAGCTATGCGCGTTTTATGAAGATGAGGGGCTACGAGGTTTTTTTCCCTATTGGTTTTGATGCTTTCGGTTTACCCGCAGAAAATGCTGCGATCAAAAACAATATCCATCCAAAAACATGGACCTATGCCAACATTGAACGGATGCAGAAACAACTGCGTACAATGGGTAACATGTTTGCCTGGAAAAATGAGGTTGCCTCCTGTGATCCAGAATATTATAAGTGGAGCCAGTGGTTTTTCCTGAAAATGCTTGAAAACGATTTGGCATATCGTGAACACGCGCCGGTTGATTACTGTAATCATTGCCAGACCACACTCGCACGGGAACAGGTTTGGGGCGAAGAACGTGTCTGTGAGCGTTGTCAAAATCCGGTGGTAAAAAAGAAATTGAATCAGTGGAAACTGCGTATCACGAAATATGCGGATGAGCTACTTGATTTTGATGATCTGGACTGGCCGGAAAGAGTACGCACGATGCAGCAAAACTGGATTGGACGGAGTGAAGGCGTGGAGTTTGCCCTAGAGGTTTCCGGTCATGATAATTTGAATTTCCGTGTTTTCACCACACGTCCAGACACTGTTTTCGGTATGACGTTTTGCGTTTTGGCACCTGAGCATGAATTAGTCGATCAGATCACAACTCCGCAACAGAAAATCACAGTTGAGGCTTACAAAGAAGCGGCACAGAAAAAAAACGAAATCGAGCGTACCGCTGAGGGACAGGAAAAAGACGGTGTCTTCACTGGCGCATTCGCGGTAAACCCCATGAACGGGGATTCGGTACCGATATGGATTGCTGATTACGTGCTCGCGTCCTACGGAACAGGAGCAATCATGGCGGTTCCAGGACACGATGAAAGGGATTTCCATTTTGCGCGTAAATACGGGTTACCGACACCGGTAGTGATTGTTGCTCAACAAGATCTTGATTCTGTTTCAGACGGAGCTGATTTAAGCGAACCTATTCTGCAGAAAGAGGGTTCTGTGATGGTCAACAGCCAAAACTTTGACGGCTTGCTTTGGCCGGAAAGTTACAACAGGGTGGCAGACACGATGCAAAAAGAAGGTTTTGGGGAACGTCAGGTTAATTTTCGTTTGCACGACTGGTTGATCAGCAGGCAAAGAATGTGGGGTACACCGATTCCGATTATTTACTGCGAAAGCTGCGGCATGCAGCAAGTTCCCTATGAAGAGTTGCCCGTCGTACTTCCGGATGATGCTGAATTCAAGCCGACTGGCGAAAGTCCCTTGAAATATCATGAGGGTTTCCTGAAAACAAAGTGTCCTACATGTGGGGGTGATGCTGAAAGAGAAACTGACACGATGGATACTTTTATCTGTTCATCGTGGTACTACTATGCTTATGTTTCTCCTTACTGGAAAAAAGGTGAAACCCTGAGCAAAACCGACCTACCCTGGGACGCGGAAAAAATTCGGAATATGTGCCCTGTTGATCAATACACTGGTGGAATTGAACATGCCACCATGCACCTCCTGTATTTCCGCTTTTTTACAAAAGCCCTGGCGGATATGGGGCTGCTTGATTTTCGGGAGCCTGCAAAACGCTTGTTCAATCAAGGGATGATTTTGGGTGAAGATCACGAAAAAATGTCAAAAAGCCGCGGCAATGTAGTCAATCCGGATGACCTAGTACAAAAATACGGAACTGACACAGTGCGGGCTTACCTGATGTTTTTAGGACCGTGGGACGCAGGTGCACCCTGGAATCCTCACGGTATTGAAGGACTTGCCCGTTTTTTCAAAGGAGTCTGGACTCTTTGTCAAATGGAAAATACGGAAACAGTTACAGTCAAAACTGAAATAGAAAAGCAACTCCGTAAAACACTGCATCAAACAATAAAAAAAGCTGGCGAAGATTTGCAGCATTTTCGCTTCAACACGGCAATTGCAGCAGTGATGGCTTTCCGGAATGTTTTAAAAACCGAAGCCGGAGCAGCCGGAAGTGACGTCTGGAAGGAATGCCTGGAAGGTATGCTACTGATGCTGGCTCCTATAGCGCCGCACATTACAGAGGAATTGTGGGAAAAAATCAAACCCGGCTGCGGAAGTATTCATCAGCAGGCATGGCCGGAATACGATGAATCACTGATCGTTGAAGATATGGTGACTCTTGTTGTGCAAGTCAACGGAAAAGTCCGCGACCGACTGGAAATGCCTGCCGGTACTAGCAAAGAAGAAGCTGAACAATCTGCACTTGCTGCACCAAAAGTCCAGTCTTACCTCGAAGGCAAACAAATTCAGAAAGTTATTGTGGTTCCCGGTCGCCTGGTGAATATAGTCAGTGATTAATAAATGACTGGAACAGTTTGATTACTG
>Ga0208959_1000181_pt1 | contig 14616 bp, 8 predicted proteins | sample AOAMet2_C27A4_80_2_FD_188077 | JGI IMG/M metagenome (GOLD analysis project Ga0208959, IMG submission 188077) | Ammonia-oxidizing marine microbial communities from Monterey Bay, California, USA - C0912_C27A4_80 (SPAdes) | ecosystem: Environmental > Aquatic > Marine > Intertidal zone | place... | reverse complement strand
TTTCGTCTTCAAACTGGTCCAGTTTTTCTTCGATCCTTTCGAATAATTCTGAAACCCGTGCAAAATATTCTTTATTTCCCATGATTTATTTTACGTGTGTTGATTGATCTTGTTTTTGAAAAATGCTGATGATGTAAAGTAGTTGATTTTTGTGAATCTGCGCAAAATTCCGTAAAAATCTCACTACGTGGCCAAGTGTATTGCTGTAAGCCCAAAGAGTAGTCTATGTCAAATATGCGTATTGCAGATCAAGCTGTATAATTATTTCAGCCCTTCGTGAGAAACTGGAGAAATAAATTAAAATCATAAAGTATACTAAGCTGAGTGTTTTGATAGTCAATACAAAAACACTTTCTTTCAAATTGCGTTTTTTTACAAATATTCCCAAAATGAAATGAATAAAAGCAGACAACTTACAACTTTTTCAAGCAAGAGAAATTAATAATGCGTAAAATTCTGACTCTATTATTGACACTATGTTTTTTAACAGGAATCTCTGTCTCAGTTCTGGGTGGAGGTCTGGACAATACGGACTCGCGTTATCCTTCGCGCCAGTATCGTCGTTTTCTACTGCCGAATCAAATGAAAGTAATGCTTATTTCTGATCCGACACTGCAGCGCGGTGCTGCGTCGCTGACAGTCGGAGTTGGTTCAATGAGCGATCCTGCGGAACGATTCGGACTGGCACATTTTCTGGAACACATGCTTTTTCTGGGGACTGAAAAATATCCGGAAGAAGGCAGCTATCAGAAATTTGTTTCAACGCATGACGGTTTCAGCAATGCCTATACTGCAGATGACCGTACAAATTATCACTTCGAAATTGATCCGGAGTATCTTGAAGAAGGTTTGGACCGTTTCTCACAATTTTTTATTGCACCTTTGTTTAATCAGGATTTGGTGGAACGTGAAAAGAGAGCCATTGAAGCGGAACACTCAAAAAATATACCTAATGATTTTCGTAGAATTTACCAGGTAAAAAGAAAAGCATATGAAGAAGGACATCCAGCCCGACATTTTGCCACAGGAACGATGGAAACACTGGATGGAGTCAGCAGGAAAGAGCTGCTTGGTTTTTACCGTAAGAACTATTCAAGTAACCAGATGATGCTGGCTGTAGCAGGTCCTCAGGATCTCGATACTTTGCAAAACCTGGTCGCAGCGCGTTTTGCAACTGTGAAGAACCGTAATCTGATGGAAAATCGAGTTTCAGCGAAATATATGAAACCTGATCCGCGGTTCCGCTTAATGCAGGTTAAAACTATCAAGGATACACGTTCATTAACTCTGATGTTTCCTTTATCTCGCACCTTACATTATTACAAAAGTCAACCTCTGGGAATGTTGGGTTTCCTGCTTGGACATGAAGGTCAGGGCAGTTTGCTTTCACTGCTGAAACGTGAAAACCTGGCGACAGCTTTGTCTGCAGGAGGTGGCGCTTCTAACAAATCATATTCTAGTTTTGATATCAATATTCAACTCACGCCTAAAGGTCTCAGAAATTATTCAAAAGTCATTCGTAATGTTTTTCAATATCTCCGTTTGCTGCGTAATACAGGGCTACCTCGTTATGTTTATGATGAAGTAAAATTGATGTCTGAAATAGACTACAGTTTTGCTGAAAAACCTGAAGGGACTTCGCTGGTCAATGTTTTTTCAACGCTGATGATGTACTACCCAATGCGTACGGTAGAATTTGCTCCGTACATTATCACGGAATTCAAACCACGTATTTTTGACAGTCTGCTTTACAATTTGACACCGCAGAATATGCTCGCGGTTTTAGCTGCACGTAAGGTTAAAACAAGCGAAAAGGAAGAGTTCTATGGCGTTGAGTATTCGCTCAGCTACAGCCAGCCCAAGTGGATGAATAAATGGCGTAATTCAAAAATGAATTCTGCTTTGAAACTTCCCCAAGCAAATCCATTTCTGCCGAAAAGTCTGGAAGTGCTGGCTTATAAAGGCTCACTTCAACTTACTCATCAATCGCTTGCAGGGCTACGGAAAGAGGGGCTGAGCGCCGGAGTGCTAAAACGTCTGGAAAGCGCACAGGGTAAATCGTGGAAATCGTGGGACGAGATATTGACTGCAGTGAATATTCCACCTCAGGCAGACTATGCGGAAGCATTGAGGGAACTACTGCGCAAACATGCATTGGGGAAGCCACAAATTTTACGGGATGATGAATTTGGAAAAATCTGGTTTCAGCAGGATTATCGATTTGAGACTCCAAAAGCACAGATGATGTTCAGGATAAATTCAGCTGAAGTTTATTCTTCACCGCGTAATGCAGTCCTGTCACAACTTTATACTGACGCCATCATTGAAGGTTTCAATGAATTCGGCTATCCAGTCCGTCTCGCAGGTTTGGAATACGGAATCAACGTTGACAAGGAAGGCATAAACCTGACATTCAGCGGATACTCCGACAGAATTCAGGAACTGGTAAAAACGGTTGCGGGTCGGTTGAAAAAAATATCAATTGATCAAAAAACCTTTAACACCCTCAAGGAAGTTCGGCTGCGCCGCTACCAAAATTTTCATTTCCAGCAACCATATCAACAGGCATTTTATTACCGCAGTTTGCTGTTGGAAGGTAGAAAATTTTCAATCATGGATTATGAAAAAGAGATTAAAAAAATAAAACTGAAAGATTTGAAAAAATTTGCGGATAAACTTTACGACAACATTTATATAGAAGGACTGGCATATGGGAATCTCCATGCTGAAACTGTGAGTGAGGCTGCGGAAGTGCTGCGTAAAAAATTAACCGCTAAACCATTAGCAGAAGAAAAACGTTTTATCAACACTGTGCGTCAGCTTAATGCAGGAGATTCACATACTTACACCCGTAAAATGCAGGTTGAAAATTCCGCCGTGGTAACGGACATTCAGGTTGGACAACGCAGTCCTGAATTGCAGGCTGCATTAATGGTGATTGACAGCTTGATACAGCCCCAGTTTTATAATGATCTGCGTACCAGCCAACAACTGGGTTATATCGTAAATTCCGGTATGACTGGGCTCGAAAAAACTTTAGGGATAATCTTTATCATTCAGTCCGGTGAGTACAATTCAGCAACGCTGGAGCAGCGGATGGATGCATTTCTCGTAAAGTTCAATGATTCCTTAAAGGAACTGCCTAATGCAGAACTTAATAATATAAAAAAATCGGTGCTGAATAGTAAGCTGCAGAAGACAACTTCCGTAACAGCAGAAGCTGGTCGGCTGTTCACGCTTGCTTTTGAAAATAATGCGGAATTTGATGCCAACAGTCAAGAAATAAGAGCTCTGGAAGAACTTACACGTGAAGACATTATGGATGTTGTAAACAGTTATCTGCGTCCTTCAAAGCAGCGCAAGTTGATTTTAAGAATGAGCGGCAAGGATCATGATGCCGGAAATTCAGCCGGTGAACTTATTTCTTCAATTGCAAAATTTAAAGCGCGTTATGCATGTCCTGAAAAATGCCTGCCGTGATTTCTGCAAAAGTAAATGAGACAGGAGTTAGTTTTTTGCTCAGGATTTTTTTTATGAATGATGAACTGGAATTGTAAAACATTTAAATCTTTGTTGAAGGAACGAAGCTAAAAAAGTTTTTAAGCGTTGTGGTATGAACTTTGCGAGTATTTTACAAGGGAAGCTCTAATTATCATCATAACTCAAAAACTTTGAAATGGTTACAGAGAACGATGTCAGCCTTCAAGTAGATCTGCAGAGACGCATCGGCGTTACTGACGTAATAAATATGCTGAAAGGATTGCGCAGTGAAGCCGTAATTAAGATCTTCAAATCGACTGAGCCAAATGAGAACAAAGTTGACACCGAACAGTCACAATCGGTGATTAGCGCCGCAGATAAATTTAACCAGACCTCTACTGTAAAAGGTAATACGGATTTGCCTCAGATTCGTGAACTCAACGAAATTGCTGCTCTGCTGAGGAGCATGGATGGTCAGCAGAACCATTTTGGCTCCTAAATCAAATCCATCATTTTAAGTCTCTTCCTGTAAGAACCCACTGCAGTCAACGGAATTTCAAGTCCTGCTTCTTTGGCGATTCCACAAAGTATTTTATCAGATGCACGTGGACGTTCACGTAGCAGTTCAAATAAATAACTCAGTGTTTCAGTATCAAGCATACTGTGTAGTGGTTCCTGCAGTTCTTCAACTGCGTTTCGGCTGATGTTATATGCCTGAGCAATCTCCTGCGGGTCTTGTTCGTCCAGCAGTTCTCTGATTTCACGTTGTTCAGAAAGGCTAAGCTGTTCGATATTTCTGGGAACACTAACTCCGTGTTTTTTACACCAGCGCCGGATTGTGTTTTCTGTTATTCCTGCTTCCGCCGCGATATCTTCCAATGCTTCTCCGCTTGCTATTCTTTCAACCAGCACTGTCTGTTCCTCAGTTGAAAACCGTCTTGTTTTTATTTTCTTTATCTTTGGTTCTGATGATCCGCTTTTTTTTGCAACATCTTTGACAACAGCAATTGTAAGCCCAAATTTTTCTGCCACCTCAGAGACACTTTTCCCCTGGTCCAACTCAATGGCAAGCTCTATCTGTAGAAGTTCTGCCTGTATTTGACTAGTATCCGCAGCCATGGGATTTTATATTTTTAAAGTGTAGAAGTCAAAATTATTGAAAAATACGAATAATTAAAAAGGCTCCATTTTACGAGCATGGTCAAGACATTCTTGACAAGATGCTCTCTCTTTGCGATGCTGTGAGCAGGTAAATGGGAGTTAGTTTCCGGATTATTCAGTATATTTTGAAGGAGGCAGTCATGTTGTTGAGAGTTTATCATTTTATAAGGCTATACTAGAACTTTTTCAAGGGGTATCGTAATGGATGAAACAATAAATTCAATCGCAGAATATCGTTTAATTCCAGAATATCTTGAAAAAATAAGTGAAGAAGGAAAAATCTGGCTGGCACGCGCGATTGTGAATATTTTAATTGCAGACAGACAACTCGTCACGGAAGAAAAAGGATTTTTCAGGGATGCAATCATGATGATTGAAAATGATGAAATTCGGGATGAACTGATTGAATCAATTAAAAACCGCGAAAGTGTGGAACTGGGGGAATTAACCACGGACCGTGAATATGCAGGACATTTCTTTTTTTTACTGGGGATGGTCATTGCGGCTGACGGGAAAGTCAAAAACTCAGAAGTTAATATGCTGGGCTCAATTTGTGGCAAACTCGGCTTTCCCGCAGAAACCGCAAAACAAGTTTTGCATTGGGTGACTGAGATGATAAGACTCAATAATGACAGGAATCAGATAACGGATCTGCTGAGAGATATAAAACCTGTATTTGTCTTAAAATAAGTTTTTCCGCTAAACTAATGAATTAATTTTATTTAAGATGAAAATTATATGTCACTGCTGATAAGTCTTCCGGAATCAATGAAGCCCTTTGCTTTGGGTACAGAACTTTTGAAACTTGATCCGGATTTGAAAATTGAAATTGGTTCTGAGGAAGTACAAAATCCGGATGAAGTAGAGTTTGCGGTAGTTTGGAATTATCCGGAAGGTCTGTTGCTGAATTACCCTAATTTAAAAGCGATTTCTTCTTACGGTCACGGTGCGGATGGTTTGCTGGCGGACAGCAAACTTCCTGAAGGTGTACCGCTTGTACGTTTAACTGATGAAACAATGGCAGAGTGGATGAGTGAATATCTGCTGGCGGTTGTACTATTACAAAGACGACAATTACTGCAACATGCTAAAAATTCAGATTTCATTGCATGGGGAATCGCGTCTCGTCAGCCTGGTAATCAACTGAGTATCCTTGGTTTGGGTTATTTGGGGCAAGCAGCCGCGAAAGTGTTCTTAAAAATGGGATTTGATGTTTCCGGCTGGAGCAGAACGCCCAAACAATTCGAAGGTGTGAGTAGTTTTTCCGGGAATGACGGGTTAATTGAAATGTTGAAAAAGACGGATTATCTCGTCAATTTACTTCCACTGACCACTGAAACCACTGATTTGCTGAATTCGGAGACACTTTCAAAACTGAAACGCGGGGCATATCTGATCAATGTAGGCCGTGGACATACGCTTGTGGAGGAAGATCTTATTCCTTTATTGGATGAAGGCCATTTGGCAGGTGCCTGCCTGGATGTGTTCCGTACAGAACCTCTTGCGGAAGAACATCCTTTCCGGAAACATAAAAAAATTCTGATCACTCCTCACAATTCGAGTTCCACACCTGCGAATTCGGCTGCACCGCAAATTCTCGAAAACTACAAACGTGCCGTTTCGGGCAGACAACTGTTAAACCTAGTTGATTTAGCACGTGGCTATTGATCCATGAATTTCCGCCGCAGCTTCCTTTTCCGCAATTATTTTTTCTTTTACTTACTGATTAGTTCCGTATGGCTGGCCTCTTGCGGTTTACGTACCGCACCTCGTAATCTTCCGGAAATAAAACAAGAGCCAACATTCAGCGATTTTAAAGTCCAACAGCGTGGTGCGAGTCTACGTTTATCCTGGGTTATCAATGAAAATGAAAGAGCTGCAGCCTTAAATAAATTTGCTGAACTTCCGGAAATTCAGGAATATTTTCTGCTGAATGAATCGAGAATACCGCTCGATTGTCCTGCTTGTGACTCCGAGGAACAGACGCCTTTACGGATATTATTTTCTAGCAAATCGATTATACGTGAGGGCAATCATTTGTATTATTATTCAGCACTGCAGGACCAAAATTTGAATGTGCAGCAATTCGAACTAAGTCACGTTGGTCCCGATGATGAAATTCTGTCTCCTGCTAAAACAGTTATATTCCGACAAAATAAGCTGTTTCCAAAAGTTCCTGAGCCAAACTTGAAAATCATCCAAATTGAGGATGAAAAACAAACTGTACGCTTTGCTTTTGGAAATGTGGTTTTGAAAAAAACAACTTTACTTGACGATGATGCAGTTAAACTGCAACCACAGGAAAAAACGGAGACTGATAGTTCAGAGCTTAATTTGCCAGACAAACAACCGGAAACACGTGCCAGGACTTTTATCATAAGACTCTCCTGGCCGCAAATTGGGGATAAAGGATTAACACGTCTTCAGGGACGGGGAAGTTATTTTGCAGAACAGCAGAAATATAAGGTAAACCTTTACCGTATACGCAATGGAGAAAAATGGTCGGAAACTCCAATTAACAGCAAATCTTCAAATAACTTCTACCTTGATAAGCTTAAATTACAGATTTATCACGTCATTCGAGAGCAATTGAAAGACGCACAACCGGACAACTCATCAGTAAAACTCCCGTTTTATGTTGATTTGCGAGGTCAAAATGGCGATACTTGGTTATATCAATTACGGTTGGTTGATCGTTTCGGAAATGAAAGTTCAGCATCTGAAACAATCACCGTTCATCTGCCGAAAATTAAAATTAATGGACAAAGTATAAGTGAAAACGCTGATGTCCCTCCTGCTGATTGACCTGTGAGAATTGTTAATTTCTACCTATTATTTCTGTTAAGCCTTTTTCTTTTTTCCGCATGTACAGGAAACGGTGAAAACATTCAGCAACTGTTGCTCACCAATGATAATGTAAAGAGTTATATTGAGGAGCAAAAGGCAGTTCTTGAAAGTGAAGAGGAAAATGTAGACGCCCATTACAATTTAGCCAGATCTTATTATTTTGTCAAAAATTTCGAATCTGCAGAAAAGCATGCACGGCGTGCCACCCGTTTTGATCCTTTTAACGCAGCTTATTATGAGTTGCTGGGCAGCATTGCTTTTGCTCTTGAACGTTACGGCGATGCAATTACAGAATTGGCGATTGCAGTCAGGATTTCACCAGAACGTGTTTCTGCATATTTGAAACTAGCAGCAACGTATGAAAAGATTGATGATGACGGCAGGGCAATCTCATCGCTGGAGCAGGCACTGCAGATAGATCGCCTTTATGTAGAAGCGCTTTACCATCTCGCACGCATTTATTTGCGTCAACGCGAATTCGAGGGTTCAATACGTACTCTCGATACATTGTTGAAACTTGAGCCAAAAAACAAAGAAGCTCTGCTCATGAGAGTTCAATCATATTCGCTTCAAGGCAGTTACTATTACGCCCAGACTCTCGCGGAAGAAATGCTAAATCAATTTCCGGACTACGCACCGATTCGGCGTGAATTACTCCGGATTCAATTCGCACAGCAGCAATGGCCGGAAGCACAGGCTTTACTCGTTGAACTGAGAACAAAAAAATCATTTTCTACAGAAGATCAACTAATTGAAGCATATTTGCTTTTACATCAGGAGCAGGAAAAAGAAGCACGTATACGTTTTCAAACTATACTTGAACAGCAACCTGAAAACGTGGATGCGATCATGGGGTTAGCTGTTCAGTTGTTACGCAAGGGGTTTTTAGAAGATTCACTTACCTGGTTAACTCGTGGGCTGGAAATTAACCCGCGTCTGGCCAGAGCACATTACTTGCGCTCCTCAATTTTGTTTCGACAAGGTGATTATCTACAGGGCGATTTAGCGATTGGTAGGGCACTGGAATTAGACTCGGCCAATCCTTCTTATCAACTGCTGTTTTTACGCAGACAACTGATGAAAGGCAAGTTATCCGTCGTTGAAAAGCAGTTAAAGCGTATACAGGAAAAACATCCGTTGAATACTGAAGCATTGCAACTGCAGGCGGATTTGTTTAAAAGCCGTGGTAATTCCGCAGAAGCAGAAAAACTTCTGCGCCAGGCAATTCTCGTTCAAGATTCGCCTTCTATCCATTTTTCACTGGCGAGGGTGCTTTATCAACAAGGCAAGTACCGTTCTGTCCTGGAGGTAACAACTCCGTTATTAGCAGTTCTTACAGGAAACTGGGAAGTCGTTTACCTGCATGCTTTAACTTTAAGCCGTGTTGGAAAGTATCAAGAGGCACTGGATATTAGTCAGCCCTACCTTCAACGTAAAGAAAGCCAGGGTTATGCGCATCGTCTGGTCGGTGATCTGCTGCGTTACGATGCTAAAGAGCAGCAAGCTCAGAAAATTCTCCAGCAGGGATTGGTGCAGTACCCAGGACACCTTTTTCTTGTAGACGGTTTAAGCGCATCGCTGGTCATGACTGAAGACTGGGGGCAAGTCATGGAGTTGCTGGAAACAACTCTGGAACAAAGCCAGCGTCTGTCTGGTAATCCACCGATGCAGCTTTTGTTTCTGGACCGTTTGGCAGTCGCTTATCAGCGTTTAAAAAAGCCTGAAAAAAAGCTGAAAATATTACGAAAATTTCATCAACAAAACGATCCGTTAACCGCGGCTCAATTACATTCTTTGGAAGAGCAACTCTTGTTTCCGATTTCGCTACCTTCACTTGACAATGCATTGTCACCGTTATTACTTCCGTAAAAGCACAACCTGAATTTTGCACAAAACATCGCAACTATATGGGCTCAAACAATAAAAAACCCAGCAAACACAAATCAGCGTTTCATGCTGCTGAAGTGATGTCACACGATCTTTCCCTTCTGCGTGGGAAGAAGCAGCCTGTTTTTTTTGATGATTCAGGAATTCATGGTCTGCTTTCCGCGGAAGAGATTGAAGATGAAGTTCAGCAACTGAAGAAAGTAGACGTTGACTCATATATTCAACGTGTGGTGAATCCGTCTGAATCAAAAAAACGTCCGAGTGCTCCAGAAGTAATTCAGCAGTTAGGTGGAAAAATGGTTGCGGAAGAAACCGACGGACCACTTTACACAGCAGAAATTGAGTTTTTAATTTCCGGGCAAACGCGAAGGTTAGGATTTATTGCCCAGAATCACAAAATACAAAATGGTGTCTGGGCTCCGAATCACCACCGTGAAGCTGCGGAAAAGGTACGTTTTTTTGCGTCGCACAGTATTCCTCTGGTAACTTTCATGGATACGCCGGGTGCAGCCGCCGATGCAGAAGCAAATCTGGACAACCAGTCGCACAGTATTTCCTTCCTGATTAGTGAGATGGCAAATTTACAGTTGCCTGTCATTGGTATTGTTTTTGGAGGCGGTTACAGTGGTGGAGCAATTCCTCTGGCAACCGCCAACATCCTGCTTTCCGTCAGGCAGGGTGTCTTCAACACTATCCATCCAAAAGGTTTAAGCAACATTGCTCGGAAATATGATTTGTCCTGGCAGGAGTCAGCCAAACACATTGGAGTTTCTGCATATGAATTGAAGTCCCAAGGATATTTCGACGGAATCATTGATTATGCTTATGACCAACCTCATCAGGCAAAAAATATCAAGGATGCAATCATCAGTGCTGTTGAAGCGACTGAAAATAATTCTTGCAAATTCTTAATAGAAAATGATTTTTTCTTTGATCATTATCGTGACAGCATCAATCATTATCTCAACCCTTCAAAACTCTTAATTGAAAGTAACAGAGTTACAGACCGCTCTCCAACAGGTACACTCAATATTTTTGGTGATGTTTATCGTTTTATGCGTTACCTCAAATTGCGTCAACGAATTGTAAGCCGCTCCATCGATAGTTATGCCAGGCTCAGTTCCCGTAAAACTCCTCTGGGTAAATTGCAGGAACGTCTTAAAAACGAACGTCAGGAAAAACTACAGCAGTGGTATAAGACTCCTCTGGAGGTGAGATTTCACGAAAAACTGAATAAACGTTTTGAACAGTTTGTAAGTTCCCGTGATGACCGTGAAAAAGAACGTGGACGTCTAGTTGCCTTTTTCATTGGAGATCCGCGCGAGAATTATAAAAAAGCGGTTGATGAGCTGACTCTGGAAATCCTGCTTTACCTCTATAATTACTGGAAGGACAGTACTGCAGAAAACCTGATAGAACTGCACGATCAACTTGGAGAATTCACTCTTAATGATCTTACGCCAAAGAATCCTAATTTACTGGACTTGTTAAAAACTACTATTATTAATCACAGTTTTAAGGAAAATTTCCAGAACATACTCCTGTTTGATTTGCTCTACAATCAAGTCATAGAAGCTCTTCCGACGATTGCAGATGAACTGAAAGGTACAAATCAAATTTCGCAAAAATCTGTTGAACAGTTGTTTGAGCAGACAGTGGAAGGGGCAATGAAGGAATTTGAAAAAAATTCTTTAAAACTTGAAAGTAATTCAGTAAGAACACAATTTTTTAAGTGGTTGGCAAATTTCATTGACCGCAAAGATTGTGATGATGTACTTGGTACAATCAGCGAATGGAAAAGGGTTGTCTTTCCGCGGATGAGTCCTCCGTTGTTTGGACTTGTGCGTTATTATTTTTCCGGATTGCTGCCGTCGCTTTACGAAGCACAGCAGAATAAAGGCCGCTTTAACGGAAAAATAACCCCACGCAATATCGGCATTAAAGATTTTTGGAATCGTCTCGATCAGTCTTACAAAGATTTGCTGATCCAGAACTTGTTACGAGGATACAAAAGCTCTGTCATCAGTTCAACTAAAGTCATTGAACATTATTTCAGAGACTTTAAGGAACTGTACGCAGACAGGATAACTTCAAATCCGGTTAAATTTCCAGGATTCCGTGACGCAATTGAGCAGGCATTGGATGATGGTGTTACTCCGTGTGGTGTGGTTACTGGACTGGGAACATTTACCAATGGAAAAAACGGCAAAGCATCCACTGATAAAAAGAATGCTCCTAAAAAACAAAAAACGTCTTACCGTGTAGGTCTGGTGGTCAGTAATATAGAGTTTCAGGCCGGAGCTTTTGATATGGCAAGCTGCGAAAAAGTTTGCCGCTTACTTGATGATTGCGCACGTTTGAAATTACCGGTGATATTTTTCATCTCTTCCGCAGGTATGCAAACCAAAGAAGGCGGCGGATCTTTATTCTCGATGGCTATTATAAACGAACGGATAACAAGATTTGTAAAAGATCTGGACCTTCCGGTATTGTGTTTCGGTTTTCGTGACTGTACAGGAGGTGCACAAGCTAGTTTCGTGACGCATTTGCTTGTGCGTACGTACTTTTTCTCCGGTTCACAAATTCCCTTTGCCGGTCAATTGGTGGTGGAAAGTCACTTACCAGCTCATTCAACTTTGTCGAATTACCTTTCCACAAATCCGGGAACAATGGACGGTCTTGTCAAAAATCCTTTTGACGCCGATATTGATCAAAAACTTTTGGAAATTGACCCGCAGATTCCGGTTGCAAAATATTCAGTCGAGGAAATTATTTCACGTGTCTTGTCCGGTGAATATCAGTTGTCTGTAGGTGATGAAGTTCAGGCTTATTCTAATCAGGAAAATTTACATACAGGAGAGCTTAAACGTGTCCTGATTCACGCTCGCGGCTGCACCGCAACACGTTTGATCCGAGGAACGCAGGATGCTGAAATGGAAGTGGTTTTGGTTGCCTCTGATGCTGATATGGAAAGTTATCCTGCAACTTTGCTGCGTGAAAAAGACCGTCTGGTCTGTATTGGAGGCAACACACCGCAGGATAGTTATTTGAACGGAATGAGTGTAATCAGAATTGCAGAACAGGAGGAAGTAGATGCAATTCATCCAGGCATTGGATTTTTGTCGGAATCTCCGCATTACGCAAGGATTTGCCGGGAACACGGTTTTAACTTTATCGGACCGCGTGTTGCGAACATGGATAGAATGGGCAACAAGTCAAATGCAATTGCGACTGCCCGTAATTTAAAAATACCGGTTGTCCCGGGTAGTGAAGGAGCTTTAATGGATCCTGCACATGCCCTGATTGTTGCCGCGGAAATTGGATTCCCTGTGCTGATAAAAGCGGCACACGGAGGAGGTGGAAAAGGGATTGAAGTAGTTAGAGAAGCAGGGCGCTTCAAATCAATATTTTCACGGATGTCTCAGGAAGCCCTGAGCGCATTTGGCAACGGAGATTTGTATTTAGAAAAATTTATCGGTTCAATGCGACATCTTGAAGTACAAATAATCCGCGACATGCACGGTAATTCAAAATTATTGGGAATACGTGACTGTTCGGTTCAGCGTAATTATCAGAAACTTATTGAGGAAAGTGCTTCCGGAATTCCGAAAAATATCAAGGATCATCTATATAATAATGCAGTTAAATTGATTGAAGAAATTGATTACATAGGTGCCGGTACTGTTGAATTTATTTATGATCTTGATCAAAAAAGTGTGTATTTTATGGAAATGAATACACGGCTGCAGGTAGAGCATCCTGTATCCGAAATGGTTACCGGAACTGATTTGGTACAGTTACAGTTGAAAGTAGCACAAGGAGACGATATTGGAGACCTTGATGTTAAACTCAAGGGTCATGCCATTGAGTTACGTGTGATTGCAGAGAAAATTGAACTCGATGATGAGGGTGAACTTCGCTTTATTCCGGATCCGGGACATTTATCTGAAGTGTATTTCCCGGAAAAAGCAAATGTGCGTGTCATTCAAACAGTTGCGTCCGGTTCTGTAGTTTCACCATTTTACGACAGTCTGATTGCGCAGATAATCTGCTGGGGGAAATCACGCAGGGAAGCAATCAGCAGTTTGCTCGATTATTTAAAGGGAGTTAAAATTCATGGTGTCTCCACTAACTTGGCTTTGAATCGGCTAATCCTGAAGGATGTAGAATTTCAAAAGGGTCGATTCAGTACCGGATATCTGGTTGATTTGTTTGAACGGATTGATGAAAAGAAACTTCTTAGTGAATCCCAAAAAGATTCAGGGACTTCTAAAAATGCTGTTGACCAGAAAGCCATTATGCTTGAAGGTTCAGATGAATTGAAGGTTCTCTCTCTACAGATGGGTGGTTTTTACCGGGCTGCGTCACGTGAGGATGAACCTTTTGTAAGTGAAGGACAGATCATTGACGTCAATCACACTCTGTGTCTGTTGGAATCAATGAAAGTCTTCACGGAATTATCATTGGCAGACTACAAAAGTCCTGATGGAGAATCATTATATCTCGATGATGTGAAGTACAAAGTTACTCGTGTTATCGCCGAAGACCAGAACACTGTAAACCAGGGTGATTTGCTGTTTGTGATGCAGCCTGTGGATGCCTGATCTTGTTTCTGCTCTCATGAACCTTCCTTTAACAAAAACTGTTACCCAGACATCTAGCACTACTGACAGTTTAGAACACATCCTAAAAGTAGTATCCACTGATATTGAGTTGCTTGAATTAAAAATTTTGAGTGATGTAAAGACCGATATCCCTTTGCTCAACAATGTGGCCGATCATATTCTAAGTTCCGGTGGAAAAAGGCTACGTCCCGCACTTGTACTGTTAGGTGCAGAAATGTTTGACGGTGTGGATGAACGGGTGATGCAGGCCGCGCAGGTGATTGAGTATCTACACACGGCGACTCTTCTGCACGATGATGTGGTTGACGGAGCGGATACACGCAGAGCCAAGCAGGCTGTTTGCAAGGTTTGGGGTAATGAAGCCAGCGTTCTTTCAGGAGATTATTTGCTTGCGATGGCATTTCACCACCTCACAAAATTGCGTAATCTAGAAGTACTGGAACTGATGTCAGAAACAACAACAAAGATGGCGCGTGGTGAGTTATTACAGTTGACACGTTCTTTTGAGGCTGCAAACGAGGTAGAATATCTTGAAATCATCATCAACAAAACAGCCTGTCTTTTTGCAACTGCAATTAAGACTGGCGCCTTACTGGCTGGTGCGTCAGGCGAATCC
>Ga0208959_1000176_pt1 | contig 14932 bp, 20 predicted proteins | sample AOAMet2_C27A4_80_2_FD_188077 | JGI IMG/M metagenome (GOLD analysis project Ga0208959, IMG submission 188077) | Ammonia-oxidizing marine microbial communities from Monterey Bay, California, USA - C0912_C27A4_80 (SPAdes) | ecosystem: Environmental > Aquatic > Marine > Intertidal zone | place... | reverse complement strand
TGTAAAGAATGTGAAAATATGCTTCTAAAAGGTCCTGGTAGTGTATACTAATCTTTTAGTATCGTGATTTGTATATTCGAGGTCATCTGTCCATCTTCTTCTGAAATTACACTATCTAGTTTGATATCTTGAATCGAAGAATTTCCTTTTAACATATTCTCTGTAACAATATTTGCCACTGCAACTGCATTTGGAATTAAATCTCCATTCGCCTTCAACACAATTCTGTTGGTAGCTGATATTTCTGTTATAACATCCAATGCACCTTTCATCACTGATTCATCTTTAATCCAAAAACTATCTTTATCTGGTATGCTTTCTGACTGTTTGATTTCTTGTAATTCCATCTTAACTATAACTTCGTTGAACTTCTTTTAAATTTTATAGACGATTGATCTATTGTTTGAAATCAAATAATGGTATATTCTGATAATCTCCATTAGGTAAAACACGTCTTATTGTAATTGGTATCACTCGTTCTTCTAATTCCTTCATTGAAATGTCAAGTGAGGTTACAGCACTTACTGGTATATCTATGAATGGTGGTGCGCCCAATGATAATTGTAATGCTCGCGCACCCATGATTCTTGCTTTCTCAAATCTTGTTAGTGTTGGAGGCCCCATCAATATTTTGCCGTCAACACTCAATTCTATTACCTCGTGTTTTTCATCTATATCGATAATCGCACGTTGTCTGATTGCCTCACATTCTTTATCTAACTTTTCTAGTTCTTTTTCTGTTAATTCTATTGCAACTTTTTTACCAGTAGAGTCAATCTCGTATTTATTCTCTTTAATTTTTCTATAATTTTCAATTGCCTTCTCCATTGTTGCATGAACACTAATTTCAGCATCTGGATCAATTTCCTCGGTTTCAGGTGTGATGATTTCTTCTAATTTTGCCTCTGGTACTAATGGAGCTGGTTCCTCTTTTTCTTCAACTACATTTGGTGTTTCTTCAGGCTCTGACAAGTAAATTAATTGAAAAATGCCAATATATAATCCAAACATTTTCTTGCTGATATGGATGGAGGATCTGTCTCAAAATTGTATGTAATTTTGGAAATAACTGGTAAATTTAAAATTAAATGCGAATTAAAACGTCATCTTTCTCCATCATTGGTTGGAACAATTAATCGCTCATTACCTGTAACCGGAACTATTCACATGCTTGGTACTAGTGGTGTATATGTAGAATCTCATATCGAATCTGGAGGAGAACGAACTAGAAAAGAATTCAAAAAAGGTGACATTGCATTTTTATCTGTAGGTCATGCGTTTTGTTTTTTTCATAAGGATGCCAAAGTTGGTAAAGATCTAATTCCTATCGGAAAGATTCTAGATAATCCTGAAGATTTATTGAAAACAGAATCTGGAGATGAAGTTTCTATTTATTGTGATATTGGTTGATAAATATAGTGCCCACTAAATCCGCCAACCTTTTTCACAGTTCCTTGTACTACTGATTTTTTAAGAAATGCATTTGCAGTTGAAATCTTTACATTTGCTTGTCTTGCTAGATCCTGAATTGTAATTACTTTTGATGATTTAATAATTTTACTTGCTTGTTCCTCATTTATGAATACGTCAACATCTTTTTTCTCACTATGGTCTTTCTTGTCTTTTTTTACCTTATCTTTTCCACCTTGTGATTTTTCACTTGATGAGACTGATTTGTTTTTACTTCCCATAATTGTTGAACTTTAATTCCTATTTATAAACGAACAAAAAAATTCTTTTTTCAACTTTATTAACAGTTGAATCGTCACTAATACATGGGTATTGTTTCAAAAGGCTCATCCTGTAATGTAGATGGATGTGATAATGATGCCGTTCGTTCTCTTAACACAAAAAAAGTTCAGGATGCAGGATTACGTCTTGATTCTACTGGCAAAAAATCTGCTTTATGTAAAGAACATTACAAAGAGTGGAAAAAAGCAACAAAAGATGACCGCTCTTTAGAACGTGCCCGATATGACCGTGATTAATTTACGGTGTGAATCCTTGATTGTTGGGGTTACAGTCGGTTAATCTGTGTAGTCTTTCACTAATTTCATTTAATTCTTTATCACTTTGAGCTTTACTTGCAGATTCTTTTAGTGTTAACAGCATATTCGTGTTAAATGAATTTAATGAAACAGACTCTCCTGCTAAATTTTGTTCGAGACATGCCTCAATTTCCTGTAATACTGAATTATCACTTTGTGTCTCAATTGAAATTGGAATGTCTATAGAAATCTCTGTTTGGTTGAAAAAATATGCTGAAGATGAAAACCCAATAATTGCTACTATGATAATTATTATTGGAAATATTTTCTCCATGTCTAAGCTCAAAAATAACGCTTTTTAATTTTTTACATACCGAATCATTTACATTGAAAAAGATTTTTTGCACTAATCATGGGTAAAAGAAAAGATGGAAAACATGCACGATTTGCAGATCAAAAGGCTGCACGAAGAAAAGCCAATAAAAAATCCTAGTCTATATTGATATCTGATTTTTTTAGTATTTCGGCAAATTTCTCTGGAATTTTTATGGCTGACTCTTGAAGTGTTTCGTAATACTTGCCTAGATTTTTGTAAATTCTCTTTGGCTCTCTTGGTTCTTCATTTGAAAGTGCATAAAGGGCTAAAATTGGAAATGCAATTGTTGCATCTGTATATACCGTGATTAAATTCTCATGAGAGTCCTGTACTTTTCCCCAACTCTTTCCTTCTTGTAAGGTTGCACCTGAAAGTCCTCCTGTATCTGGCCGTGCATCAGTAATCTGTACAATGTAATCCTGTCCTCCGTGTTCTTTTCTTAGAATCTGGTCTAACAGTGGTCCTGTTTGCTGTGCTGTATTCTTTGGAACTCCTCCTCCTAATTCTAGAACTCCTGATTTTTTTGAATTGTAGACTATAGCGGCTTGTTCAATAATTTCTCTAACAAAATCCAAGTTAAATGGCTGATTTTTTAATCTGTGAACAGCTAAATTCAATGCAAGAGATGAATCTTTAAGAGTTGACACATACACTGGAACATCTAAATCATAAGCTGTCGTAAGAAAACTTTTCTCAGGAAATTTTGATTTCTCTTTACTAATTCTTCCTAAAACATTACAAAATTCTGCTGTTGTAAATGGCTCTTGTGATAATTTATCTTTGAATATGTTTTGAATAATATTGTCTTGTAATTCTAATGTCTCATAAAATTTCACATATACATCTCTAATCCGCACAATTTCTTTTTCGTATAAAATATTGTCATCAACTTGAAAATGTCCCTGTTTTACAGGTAATCCCCATGCAAAATGATCTTCGTGGTATACATTTGCTCCAGTTGCTACAATCCAGTCCACAAATCCTTTCTCTAGGAGTGTTTTGATTATTCCTCCAAATCCTACAGGTGTCATTGCTCCTGCGACTGTTAAGCAGATTGTTGCATCTTCTGCAATCATTTTTTGGTATAGTTTTGCGGCTTCACCTAATTGCCTTGCATTGAATCCAGAATTTGCATAAATCTCTACTAATTCTTTCACTGTTGTCTTAGAATCGAGTTTGATATGCGGTATATCCTTTCCCTCAAAATGATGATGATTCACACAAAAATTTGTATTATAAGTAAAATAAGCTTTTAGGATCTAATATTACGTGAACCGTCATCGCCTTCATCTTGAACAACATATTGTTTTACTACTTTTATCACATCATCAATTATATCACATAGGTGTACCTCAATTTCTGTACTAAACATTAACAATCCATCCTTTCCGCATGCCATGGTGATTCTGTTTACTTTTTCATATCTGGTCATGGCATATTCTGGTTCACCAATCTCTGCTGAAAATTGCTTTCTAGTTTTCCATCTCATGATTGCTTGAGTCATTGATTTTTTTGTTTGATCTTTGTCAAAATGTCTCTGAATTCCGCCCTGCATTTTCTCATACACATCTCCGCTATACGAATTGTACACTCCCACGTAACGTATCTTATCATTTGATTCTAATAGTTCACTGCAAAGTTTTCCATAATCCATAACAAAACAGGTTCATCAGTAAATGCGTTATAAGGTTATTCATTTATTTTAATATGGTAGGTCATAATCAACGATATGAAATTCGTTGATGTTCCTGATTCACAACGAATTAAACGTGAACCTGATAATCGTATTGTAATTCTTGCAGATGGAAAAATTATGCAAGAAGATGTAGTCATAAAACAAATTGAATTGTTACAATATAAGATCAAAAATGATGAAAAATTAGGTCAATATTCAATTATCACTGCATTAATTGATACCGCCCAAGGCACAATAGAAATTCTATATGATGAGGGATATCGTGGAGATGATGCACTCAATGAATCTGCAAATATGTTAATACAAAATTTAGGTCTATCTGGATTAATACTTCGTAGTTTAATTTCTCTCAAAAACCAACTTGAAAAAAATTGAAAAGTAAAAACTATCATTACAAATTATCTACTGACGATCACAAACCTAAATGTGCATTATGTGATGATGACAGTTGTTATTATTGTAACATGAATGATCTCTATTACTGTGAAAAACATGTTGTTGGACATGATGAAAATGAAACCTGACTGTTTAATACACAGTGATTTATCAAAAATTATTGGATGATACCTTCCGCAATCAGTGTGTAGAAAAGATTGCATCAAAAGTCACAGATGAAAACATTCCTTATGATGATCCGTCTTCTGATGTTATGGAACATTTACAGAAATTTGCAATTAGCTTAGGTGTGGATATATCAAATACTGAAGAAGTAGTAAATGAAGCATTTTTGTATATTGCAATGAAAAATGCTAAAGATATTGATCCTTTGACCAAAGGTGATGAATTTGGTGCAGGATTTAGTTAACTGTTTAATGATTTGAATTTTTTTATTGCTTCTTTTGCTAAGTCTTTTGTCTCTTCGGGGTCAAATTTTGTAGGATCATCGTTAACAAAATGTGCATGATCTTTATCTTTTTTTTCTTTCATGGTCTATATTTTAGTTGAAGTAAATTATAAGTTGCGGCAAATACTTCAATCATTATGAGAATCTTACAATTACACTGTGATAATATCTCATATGAGCCAACAAAAAAAGAGATTCAGTCAGCTGAAGAGATTGACCCAAAACCTGTATCGATAGATGAGGTTGTTGTTTGTTTTGTTGCAGTAGAAAAAGATGACACAGAAGATGTGGCAAAAGATGGTATTTCACAAATTAAAGAATCAATGAAAAAAATCGGTTGCTCAAAACTTTTACTTTATCCATATGCTCATCTGAGTTCAGATTTATCTGCTCCATCCACTGCATTATCTTTACTAAAATTAATGGAAAGTGAATGTACTGAATTGGAAGTTAGCAGAGCACCTTTTGGTTGGACCAAATCGTATAATGTTAAAGTAAAGGGTCACCCATTAGCTGAAAGCTCCAAAGTAATCACTGCTGGAGAGAAAAAAGAGCAGACATCTCAAGCATTAGAATCTGAATCAAAAATAAAGTCATACTGGTACATCTTGTCTCCTGATGGAACATTGGTTGAGTTTGATAAATTTAATTTCTCAAAACACAAAAAATTGGAAATTCTGGCAAAGTATGAATCTGATAAAAAAAGAAATTCTGATGAACCTCCTCCACATGTGGCATTAATGAAAAAATTAGCCATTGCAGATTACGAGCCTGCATCCGATCATGGAAATATGCGTTATTTTCCAAATGGTCGTTTGATAAAGGGTCTATTAGAACAATATGTGACAAATAAAGTCAAAGATTATGGTGGATATGAGGTAGAGACGCCGATAATGTATGACTCACATCATCCAAGCATGGAGAGTTATTTCAACCGATTTCCTGCAAGACAGTACAATATTGATGCTGATGGAAAGAAATTATTCTTGAGGTTTGCTGCTTGTTTTGGGCAATTTTTGATGGCCCATGATTTTCAAATGTCTTACAAAAATCTACCTTATCGTTTGTATGAATTAACCCGTTATAGCTTTAGACGTGAACAGTCTGGTGAACTAGTTGGCCTTCGAAGATTACGTGCATTTACAATGCCTGATTGTCATGCATTTTGTAAGGATATTCCGCAAGCAATTGATGAATTTAGAAAACGTTTTGATCTATCTCGTGATGTTCTAACAAATGTTGGAATTGAACACGATGATTATGAAATGGCCATACGTTTCACTGAAGATTTCTACAATGAAAATAAAAACTTAATTTTAGACATGGTAAAAAAATTGGATAAACCTGTATTGGTTGAAATGTGGAAAGAACGATTCTTCTATTTTGTGTTAAAATGGGAATTTAACTATATAGATAATCTAGGAAAAGCATCTGCATTATCAACTGATCAAATCGATGTTGAGAATGGTGAAAGATATGGGATTGAATTCGTTGATGAGAATAATTCTACTATAAATCCTATCATTTTACATAATTCTCCTAGTGGTGCAATTGAACGTGTCATGTACACATTACTTGAAAAATGTGCAAAAGATGCTAAAGAAGGACGAAAACCAATGTTTCCACTATGGCTTGCTCCAACTCAAGTTCGTATAATTCCACTAAAAGATGAATTCTTGGAATTTTCTCAAAAACTCTCGGATAAACTCACTGCACAAAATATTCGTGTAGATATCGATGATAGAAATGAATCGATTGGAAAAAGAATACGTGAATCTGAAAAAGAATGGATTCGTTATGTGCTTGTTATTGGAGAAAAAGAGGTCGGTTCTGCAAATCTGAGTGTTAGAGATAGAACTCAAAGCGATGTGAAAGAGATATCATTTGATAATTTTGTAGAAGAAATTTCTAAACAAAATTCAGGTAAACCGCATTCCACCTTAAATCTTCCACCCCTTCTCTCAAAACGACCTATAATTCAGGTCTAATGAATGATTTATCATTTCTTTCTAGTGGTTAAATAGAAATTTTGCAATAAAAATACATGCATGGAAAGATATTGATCTGTACTGATTGCGGTGAATCTCACAAATATTGTTTATGCGATGAATCTCCATGCCAGCCTAATTAATTGGGCATGAGTTTATTTTCAAGTGATTTAAATTCTGTATAATGAGTTACGCTGATTTGTATCTGACCAGTTCTCCGAAAATCATATCCCCTACAGATGATTCTGAACCTGTCGCAACATTATTTGGTATTCCATTTGATTCAACTCATTCATACAAACCAGGATGTCGTTTTGGTCCTGATGTAATTCGTGATGCATTTAATAACATTGAAATTTTTATGCCAGAATTTGGAGTTGATTTAGAGCAATCTAACATTAAAGATCTAGGAAATCTCCAACACACAGTTGTTGCTCAAAATATGATTGATATGGTTAGAAAAACTACTACTGAGTTGAAAGAATCATCAAACCAATTAATCATTCTTGGTGGTGAACATTCTCTAACTTATGGTAGTTACATGAGTTATCCAAAAGATACCGGTTATGTGGTATTTGATGCGCATTATGATTTAAGAGATGAATTTGCAGATACTAAACTAAGTCATGCTGCTTATTTGAGACGAATTGTTGAAGAACGTGGTCCTGAAAATATTATACATGTTGGCGCACGTGCATTTGTAAAAGAGGAACTGGAGTTTCTTACTGAAAATAATATAAAAACTATATCTGATTCTGATATTAGAAGTGGCAATGGTCCAAAATTATTAGAAGAATTGACTGATAAATTTGAGAATCTTTATGTTAGTATTGATCTTGATGTTTTAGATCCTGCTTTTGCTCCGGGTGTTGGAAATCCCGAAGCAATTGGTATTACTTCTCGTGAATTATATGATATGGTTGTTGCCTTAAAAAATAAAAAAATAAAGGCGGCAGATATTGTTGAGTTAAATCCTATGTTTGATAACGGCGCCACTGCTTCTTTAGCCGCTAGAATGATCTCAATTATTATTGCCATGAACCTAAAATGAGGAAATTAATTGTTAAATAATTTACGTGATTCTTTAAAACCTGCATTACAAAAAATTGGAAAATCTTTTGCAGCAACTGGATTATCACCAAATGTCTTTACTGGTATAGGTCTTGCACTTGCATTTGTTGCATCTATTATCTATGGAATTGGATTTGAATATGCACTAATTCTTGGCGGTATTGCTCTCTTGGCATCTGGCTTTTTTGATATAGTTGATGGTCAGGTTGCTCGTTATACAAATAAAATCTCAAAATCAGGAGGCTTTTTAGACTCTGTATTTGATAAAATTGCAGAAGTAGCTATATTCTTTGGAATTTTAATTGGAAATTATACTGAACCATATTTGGTGTTTATTGCAATCACTCTTTCCTTATTGGTTAGTTATGCACGAGCAAAAGCCGATGCTGCAGGAATAAAGATGCAAGGAATTGGTATTGGTGAACGTGCAGAAAGATTACTTGTTATTGCAATAATTGGAATGATTGGTTTTATGGAAATTGCAGTAATAATTGTAATAATAATTGCAGGAATTACTCTGGCTCAAAGAATTTTGGTTCTAGCAAAAAACCGTTAGTCTATCCACGAAGTTTTGTATGCTTGCGTCTCTGGTCTGCTGAACGAATTTTTAGAACTTTGAAGTGTATTGCACATGAAATACAATACCATTTTGTGACTTTTGGTGCCGCAATGTATGCCCCCTGTGCTCGTAATTCTTTAGCAAGTTGATGTTCTACTAAACTAAGTCGTGATGTTACTTTCTTTGCTTTATCTTTTGGAACGGTTCCTGCACAGTTAACACATTGAATTGTACCTGAGGATCCTTTTCCGCCCTTTCGTCTACCTCTACTTGCACGTTTTGATGGCATGCTCTAAATCCAAATCTTCGATATATAAATGCGTTATAATGAATTGAAAAAACAATTTAAAGTTCAACCCGAATTACGAATTATGAAAGGTTTGTGTGAAAATTGCCTTACATCTAACGTAGAGATTAATTTTGTTAAAGGAAAAACACTTTGCTTGGATTGTGCAAAAAAGGATTCAAATAAGTAGGTAAAAACACAATTTTGCTCATCATGAAAATTGGAATTTTTTCACATTGTACAATGGACGTAATTATTTATGAAAATGAACAATATGAGGCTGCAGGTGGTCCAGCTAGTTACTGTTCATACACTGTACGAAAACAAAAACATGATGTAAATTTATACACAAAATTTGGAGCAAACTATCCTCTGGAAGATTTTTTTAAAGAACACAATATCATTCTTCATAATGCATTATCAACAAAAAATACAACTAAATTCCGAATTGAATTAGATGGCTCTGATAGAAAATTATTCCTAGAAAATATGTGTGAGAAAATAAATTTTATAGACAATGATGACGATGGAACAATAATAAGTCCTGTATTCGATGAAATTTCTTTAGAGACATATTCAAAAATCAAAGATTCTGGGAATTTTATATTTTTAGATCCTCAAGGATTTCTTAGACAAAAAAACTCTAACAATGAAGTTTCTTTAAAAAAAGATACTCTGGATCTAAAAAATATTGATGCAATTAAAATGAATCCTGATGAATTACATGCATTGACTGGTCTTACTGGTACTGACGGTATAAAACAATTACAAAAACTTGGAATAGAATATGTACTTTATACAAATAAACAAGAAATATCTCTACTTGTAAAAGATAAATTGTATACAATTAACTTGCCAAAAATGACCTTGACTGACACTACAGGCGTTGGTGATATTTTTTGTTCTACATTTGTCTGCACGATGTTAAAAGAAAAAGATTTTCTATGGGCACTATCTTTTGCCGGTGGTGCAGCACAATCGGCCTTGGAATCAAAGGCATTTGGTCTTGAAAAAGTTCCAGAAAAAAGTGCACTAGAAAGTAATGGTTCCTATTTTTATAATATTGTAGATTTTAAGCAGATCTAACATATATTGTGTATAATGAAATAATCTATCTATGCACATTGGAATATTTGGAACTGGATTAACAGATTCATCAGAAAAGTCTCTAAAGAAAATTCTTGAGGAAAATAATATATCATCATCAAAAATTGGAACAAAAAATAAGAGCAAAAAACCTGATTGTGTATTTGTTCTAGGTGGAGATAAGGGAGTACGAAACTATTTTCATAGAACATTTGATTCTTCAATTCCTGTATTAGGAATTAACGAATCTGAATCTGATGGATTTTTATCACAAATTGATTTGAAACAACTTCCATCATTAATCTCGCGCATAAAAAAAATGGATTTTGAGACGGAGCAAGTAACTCGATTGGGAGTAAAAATTGATGGTAAGAATGTTTATCCTGTACTTAATGATGTTGCTGTCTTTTCTTCTAGAAGTGCTATGTTAATGGAACATACTTTGAGAGTTAATGGTGATGAAGTATGGCATGACAGTAGTGACGGAATAATTATTTCCACTCCTATTGGTTCTTCTGCATATTCAATGTCTGCAGGCGGTCCAATGATTTTTCAAGACTCGGATGTATTTGGAATTATTTCTGTAAACTCTCTAGATATAACGAGACGTCCATTGATTGTATCCAATACAAGTGTAATAGAAGTTGATGAAATTTCATCTAGACTATACTGTGAAGTGGTATTGGATGGACTGGATCGTTATAAAGTAAAAAATTCTGTTGAAGCGACAAATTATGTACCTTCTGCAAAGATCATTCGTCTAAAAAAAGATACAACTGCAATATCTGCCATTGCCAAAAAAGTAAAGCTTGCTGAAGAACTATTCAATATGCCTCCAAGCTCAAAATTACTTCTCAAAATACTAGAATATGAAGGATCGATGAGTCAGAAAGAATTGGTGAAAAAAACAATGCTTCCAGATAGAACTGTACGTCTTGCCATGAGCCATCTTCTAGAAAAAGGCTATGCAAAAAAGAAAATTTCCATTAGAGACTCACGTCAGAAAATTTATGAAATTTCAAAATTGATTAATTCTGATTTGCAGCAGTAGTGAATGCCTTAAACACTTGTTCTGGATAACCAGGCCTGCTGTTAAATTCTGGATGAAATTGAACCCCTACAAAAAATTTATGTGAAGGAATTTCTAAAATCTCCATTCTTCTTCCATTGTCACTTTCACCTGAAAAAATCATTCCATTTTCTGCAAATTCATCTAGATACTTTGTATTGAATTCATATCTGTGTCTATGTCTCTTTGAAATCCTTTCTTGCCCATAAATTTTATTTGCTAGGGTATTTGGTTTGACATTGATCTCGTTTGCTCCTAATCTTAAAGATCCTCCCATATCTGTAACGTCGTCTTGTTCTGGAAGTAAATCTATTATTGGGTTGCTAGTTTTTTCTTCAATTTCTGTTGAATTTGCATCTGAATAATTACAAACATTTCTTGCAAATGATACTGCAGCCAATTGAAATCCAAAACAAATTCCTAGGTATGGGATATTATTTTCCCTAGCAAAATTTGAGGTGTTTATTATTCCCTCCGAACCTCTAGTTCCAAATCCTCCAGGAACTAATATCCCGTTATACTTTGATAATGTATCTACATTTCCATTAATATTTTCTGAATCAATCCAGTCAATTGTGATCTTTTTTCCAATTACAGCTGCTGCATGTTTTAATGCATGATTAACACTGACGTAACTATCTGCTAATGTTACATATTTTCCCACCATTGCAATATTGATTGGGGGTCCTTCATTCTGTAGTGAATTTACTATTTTATTCCATGTATCCCAATTTTGTGACGCATTAACGTATCCAATTTTATTAAATTTCTTAAAAATAACATCAACCAGTCCTTGTTCGTATAAAATTTCTGGAACTTGAAAAATTGAATCAACGTCATGACATGAAAGCACATCATTATTTGTTACATTTGTAAACATTGAAATTTTATTTCTTGTTTTATCTTGTAGTGGCATGGAACATCTTACACATAACAAATCTGGCTGAATTCCAATTCTTCTCAACTCCTGAACACTATGCTGTGTGGGTTTAGTTTTTTGCTCTCCCACCACCTCTAAAGATGGAGCTAATGTCACATGAACAAAAATTACGTTTTCGGAACCTTCTTCAACTCTAATTTGTCTTAACGCCTCTAAAAATGGCAAACTTTCAATATCTCCAACGGTTCCGCCACATTCTACTACAAGTATTTCTAATTCTTCATCCGTAGCAATTTTTTTAATTCTATTTTTTATCTCATCTGTTACATGTGGTATTATCTGAACACATGCTCCCAAGTATTCTCCTTTTCGTTCTGATTCTATGACACTTGAATAAATTTGAGCGGTTGTAATGTTATGAGATTTTGGTATATCCTGATTAAGAAATCGTTCATAATTTCCTATATCCATGTCACATTCCCCTCCATCATCTGTTACGAAGACTTCTCCGTGTGCAATTGGATTCATTGTTCCTGCATCATAATTCAGGTATGGATCAATTTTGACACAAGAAACTTTCTGATCTGATAATTGTAATAATTTACAAATTGAAGATGAAACTACGCCTTTGCCTAATCCAGACATAACTCCGCCTGTAACAAAAATAAACTTTGTCTGCATTTTAATTCTATAAACTTCTTATTTTTATTCTATTCGCTTATCTTGTTTCTTTCTTTAGTCTTTTTGTAAATACTTCAATTCGGCTGTGAATCTTATCTGCAGGCGTGTTTTCCATGATCTTTATGTTCGCACTTCCAACAATTACTGCATTTGCACCATATGAAACATACTTTTGAACATCTTTTTCAGTAGATACTCCAAATCCTACTCCTACGGGGATCTTCCCATTTGCAGCTCTTTTTGTATTTTTTAGTGCATCAATTGTATACTTGTGAATTTTAGTTTGAACTCCTGTTGTACCAAAAACTGCAACCATGTACAGAAATCCTGATGTTGATTTGATAATTTTTTTCAGTCGATTATTTTCTGTATTTGGGGATACAAGAAATATTGTATCCATATGATTTTTCTTTGCTGCCTTGACATATTCATATGATTCTTCTATTGCCATGTCCGGTAAAATCAGTCCGTCTATACCTGCTTCTTTTGCACGTGAAATGAATTTTTGATATGTTTGATTATACAAGATGTTTGTATATGTCATTAACACTAATGGAATCTCTGACTCTTTTCGAATTTTTTTTACAATTGCAAAAAAATCATCAATCTTTGTTCCATTATTCAATGATTCTGTACTTGCCATCTGAATTGTTGGCCCATCTGCAATTGGGTCTGAAAATGGAAATCCTAATTCAATAATGTCGGCCCCTCCGCGAATTAGTCCTCTAACTGCGGATAATGTTGCTTTTTCTGATGGATATCCTGCCATAATGTATGAGATTAACGCTGCCTCATTGTTTGATCTTAACTGATTAAATTTATCTCGTATTCTTGACATTTGCTAAATACTCCTTTACTATATCGATGTCTTTGTCGCCTCTACCTGATAGTGTAACAACAATTGATTCTGTTTTTTTCATCTTCTTTGAAATTTTAATTGCATATGCTATTGCATGGGCTGATTCTAATGCAGGAATTATTCCTTCTGTTTTGGTCAATATTAAAAATGCATTAATTACTTCATCATCAGTTACAGCTTTGTATTCTACACGATTTTTGTCTTTAAGATATGCATGTTCTGGTCCAACCCCTGGATAATCTAATCCTGCAGAAATACTATGTGTTTCACTAATTTGTCCATCCTTATCTTGCATTAGGTATGTCATCATTCCATGTAACACTCCTTTTTTTCCAGCAGTAAGTGGGGCTGAGTGTAATTTTGTTTTTATTCCTTTTCCTCCTGCCTCTATTCCTATGATTTTGGCATTAGTGTCAATTAGTGGATAAAATGTTCCTATTGCATTAGAGCCTCCACCTACACATGCAATCACTGCATTTGGAATCTTCTTCATCTGTTTTTTAATTTCTGTACCAATTACTGCTTGAAAATCTCTTACCATTAGTGGATATGGGTGAGGACCTACAGCTGAACCTAGTAAATAGTAAGTTGAATCAACATTTGTAATCCAATCTCTCATTGCTTCATTTATTGCATCTTTCAATGTTTTTGAACCTGATTTTACCGGATGTACTTTAGCTCCTAATAATTCCATTCTGAAAACATTTTGTTTTTGACGTAATGTATCTACATATCCCATGTAAATTTCTGCTTTCAATCCTAAACTTGCACATGCCATTGCAGTAGCTACTCCATGTTGACCGGCTCCTGTTTCTGCAATGATTCTTTTCTTTCCCATACGTTTGGCAAGTAATGCTTGTCCTAACGTATTGTTAATTTTATGAGCTCCTCCATGCAACAAATCTTCTCTTTTTAGATAAATTTTAGCGCCACCTATGGTCTTTGTAAGATTTTTGGCAAAGTAAATTGGGGTTGGTCTTCCTGCATAATCGATTAATAATCTGCCAAGTTCTTTTTTGAAGTTTTTGTCATTTCTGATTTTTAGATAATTTTTTTCTAATTCCTCTATTGCAGGTGCCAATGTTTCTGGTATATACTTCCCACCAAACTCTCCAAATCTTCCATCTTTTGGCATTCCAATCTTCATATAGAATTCACTAACCTCCTGACTGTTTGTTCAATATCCTCATTTTTCATTATTGCTGTACCTATAAGATACCCTTTCACGCCGCATTTATGAAGAAATCGAATATCCTCTTGAGTTTCAATCCCACTTTCTGAGATGATGATTTTAGATGAATTAAATTCTTCTAGAATATTTCTAGTTGTATTCAGATCTATTTTCAAGGTATCTAAATTTCGATTATTGATTCCAACAATATCTGCGTCAGTTTTACATGCATTTTCAAATTCTTTTGAGGTATGTGCCTCTACGAGTACTTTCACTCCGTTTTTATGCCCATAATCAATTAATTCATCCATTTCAGATACCATTTTTTTATCAAAAAGAGATTGTATGAGTAAAAAATAATCTGCACCCATTTTTTTT
>Ga0208959_1000173_pt1 | contig 15076 bp, 18 predicted proteins | sample AOAMet2_C27A4_80_2_FD_188077 | JGI IMG/M metagenome (GOLD analysis project Ga0208959, IMG submission 188077) | Ammonia-oxidizing marine microbial communities from Monterey Bay, California, USA - C0912_C27A4_80 (SPAdes) | ecosystem: Environmental > Aquatic > Marine > Intertidal zone | place... | reverse complement strand
GGCTACCCGCTCGATTTTTCGTGACCATGCTGCGCCTAGCCCCAGGCCGGTTACAGAACCGGATGTGGAAATGGTGGTACCAGAAATTAGCCAAGGCAAACGACGAATCCGATTTTCGATTCATGAATTATGGATTCGAAGATGATAACGGGCCTGAGTTAGATTCTGATGATGAGCCTAATCGAATGTTCATACAACTATACTCGATGAACATTCGAGGAGTCGACCTCGGAGGAAAACAAGTCCTCGAAGTAGGATCTGGGCGGGGAGGTGGAGCCAGTTGGATAGCCAAGACGCACACTCCTGCCAAACTTACTGGAGTTGATTTCTCAGCAGAAGCAGTCAGCCATTGCAAGCGATGGTATGCTGCTCAAACCAACCTTGAGTTCATCGAAGGTAATGCACAAGATTTGCCTTTTGAAAACGAATCCTTCGACGTTGTATACAATGTAGAATCGTCACACTGCTACGGTGATATGGGTGCATTCGTAGAACAGGCATATCGTGTTCTCAAGCCAGGTGGGATGTTTTGTTGGACAGATCTCAGAGATGCCAAAACAATGGCTTCACTCCCAGCCTTGTTCGAATCGAAAGGATTCGAAATTGTTGAATCAGCAGATGTTGTTCAAGAGGTTATCAGAGCCCTTGACGAAATTAACGAGACGAAGATGAAAGCAATCGAAGAAAAGGTGCCAAAATCTGTCCGTCGAAGTTTCGAAACATTTGCTGGAGTCAAAGGAACTCCCGTCTATGAGGGATTTGTTAGTGGCTCAATGGCCTATCATAGGCACTTGATGCGCAAGCCGTAATCAGTAATGCTCGAGGACTAATTCTGTTTGAGTCGATGTGATGTCACCGGGTGCGGTGAGCCACATTCGATCGAGCAAATCACGAAGTGCGACCGTATCATCGATGTGAACAATTCCAATCAAATCAGCGTCGCCAGAAATCTCGTAGACGCACTCGACGCCTTCCCATCCAGCGAACTCGCCAGCGAGGGTACCGATTTCAGTTCCTGGACCCACCTTAATGCGAACAAGAGCAGTCAATCCGATGCCAGCTTCGCGGATAGTGTACCCGCGCACAACTCCATCTTCTTCCATGCGCTTCATGCGTGTACGGACGGTTCTTTCAGTAACTCCAACCTTCTTCGCAATCTCTACGAAAGGCGCTCTGGCGGACTCGCGAAGGACGGCGAGAATCGATCTATCAAGGGAGTCTACGGCAAGCATGCGACCTTCCGATTTGGGAACCCTATTTGTATTTTAGGTGCTTATTGTCACAAATTCAACTATGGTTTTTTTCCGGAATCCGGATATTTTCTTAATTAAAATGTAAAGTTGCATTCAAATGGGTCGCCGGTTTTGTAGGGTTCGATGGGCGTGGATGAGGGATACACCCAACTGAAGGTTCAGCAATATCTCGATGATGTGTCAAGACTCAACATCTCACCCGACCAAACCCAATGGTACAATGTCGATGTTGCCAACATGCTCTCGGATACTCGCATCATAGGACACGAGGTTGACGAGTCCTCAGGATCGTCGCTACTTTTCCTCGAGCGGAGTGTAATGTTGTGCTGCCCAGAGTCAGGTAGTATGCACCATTTCCCCAAGAATTTGATACATTGTTTTATTGACGATAATCGAAGTAAATGTGACTCTCCGGATGGAGTTTTGTTACGGGCTGAATTATTCTCGATTACTCCGAAGGGCGAACAATTAGCTTGGGAGAGATGTTGCAGATCTGAGATGGAAGTTCCAGGTGTTCAGAATGTGGTTGCTCGTTGGCTATCTTGGCTGAATGAGTGAATTATGGGATTGCACTCAATGCTAAGATCAAGAAAAGCATAACAAGGACGAAAACCAATGCGAAACCGCCAAAGAATCCAACTAAAATACCTGCTCCCATTGCATTTTTTCTTTTCACAAATGCGAAAACACTTCCACTAATCACAAGTATAGCACTGATGAAAATCTGGATTAGCGAATCTAGCATTAGGTTTGTAAAAATTTCAATGTAGATCAGAAGCACGATAGGCATGAAGCCAAGAGCAAGACCTCCTAGAAATTCCAATGCCTTTGAACCACGTGTAACATTTGGTGCAGCGACCGACTCTTCAGTAAACGGCGAACTAATTGTCAAATCAACACCTATCTTCAAACTCGTCGAGATGCTTTCTAAACAAGAAGTCGTCGCCGGCAAATCGATTTCCCCACCTTCTCCAACTCTACCTAAGCGGTATCTTGAGAAAGCACCCGCCGGTCGGCGGTTCAATGGGCACCCGCATCTCGCGCGTCCACGGAAGAATGGTCCTCGACTCTCGTGGTAACCCAACAGTCGAGGTTGACTGCGTTACTGAAGACGGAACATTAGGCCGAGCAATGGTTCCCTCTGGAGCTAGCACCGGTCGTCACGAAGCGGTCGAATTGCGCGATGGCGGCGACCGCTGGGCCGGCAAAGGCGTCGACGGAGCAGTTGCAAATGTCAACGGACCAATTGCCGATGCTCTAGTCGGAATGGATGCTAGCGATCAAGGCGCAGTCGACGCTGCAATGCTAGCCCTCGATTCTACACCAAACAAGGGCGACATCGGCGCCAATGCAATGCTCGGTGCCTCTATGGCTTGTCTAAGGGCAACAGTCGGAGATGGCGAGATTTGGCAACACCTCTCCGATGGCTCTGCCAGTCTACCCGTGCCACTGATGAATATCCTCAATGGCGGGGCTCACGCAAATTCGAATGTTGATGTGCAGGAATTCATGGTCGTACCCCACGGCTTCGATTCTTACCCAGAGGCTCTGCGTGCTGGCGTGGAAATCTACCACTCACTGCGCGCCGTGCTCAAAGATGCCGGATTGCTTGGTGGAGTTGGCGACGAAGGAGGCTTCGCACCTAACCTACCTCGAAACGAGGAGGGCCTGCGCTTCGTTGTAGATGCGATTTCAGGAGCTGGCTATCTTCCTGGAGAACAGGTCTCGATTGCTCTGGATGTGGCGAGCCAAGAATTCCTCCATGAGGATGGTTACCACATCGATGGTGGGGTGATGAGTGGCTCCGAATTGGGCAGACTATACTCTGCTTGGCTCGATGATTATCCAATCGTTTCGATCGAGGACCCATTCGGTGAGGACGATTGGGACTCTTGGGTGGAATTCACCCAGCGTGAAGGACACAGGGTTCAGGTCGTCGGCGACGATCTGTATGTGACTAATCCCGAGCGTCTCGCTCAAGGTATTGAGAGGGGTGCTTCGAATGCGATTCTCATCAAACTCAACCAGATTGGAACGGTCTCAGAGACGCTCGAGGTCATCGCGATGGCAAAGGCTGCCGGCCTTGGCACAATCATCAGCCATCGCTCAGGAGAAACCGCAGACTCAATCATCTCAGACATCGCTGTTGGCTGTGATGCAGGCCAAATCAAGACAGGTGCGCCAGCTCGTTCAGATAGGACAGCAAAATACAATCAATTGCTACGAATCAGTGAGCAGTGCGCCGATTACGCCAATGTTTTCTGAGTTCATTGAACGCATTTAGCCTTAGTTTTCAAGGCTGGCGAGCAGCAATGGTAGAACGATGGTTGCGTCGGACTCGATGACGAAGCGGGGGGTTTCAATTCCGATTTTACCCCAACTGATTTTCTCATTTGGTGGCGCGCCCGAATAGCCACCGTATGATGGGCGCGACTCAGAAATTTGCCCGAACCAGGCCCACAGTGGCACCTCTTGCCCAACGTCTTGGCGGAGCATAGGAACTACACAAATTGCGAAATCTCCTGCTATGCCCCCGCCAACTTGCAGGATACCTGTTGGCGAATCATCCTCGCGATACCAGTCTGCGAGCGACTGCATCGCGAACAATCCGCTCTTGACGATGTCAGTACTCTGAATGGTACAATCGATTACACGGCTTACCAGAATATTACCCAGAGTCGAGTCCTCCCAACCCGGGACAAAGATCGGTAGATTTGCGTCCGCGGCTGCCATCAACCAGGAATCCTTTGGGTCGGAATCGAATTCCAGTTCTCCGTGAAGTAAGAGGTCGTAGAGATACTCGTGGGGAAAACGTCGGTCGCCAGCAGCTTCCGCGTCCTTCCAAAGTTGCATTAGAGGCTTCTCGATGTAGCGAATTGCCTCTTCCTCAGGAATCGCTACATCAGTCACTCGATTCATCCCGCGCTCAGCCAAACCAGCATCCGACTCCGCACTCCAGTCTCGCCAATCCTGAACTCTCTCGTAAGACGAGGAGGCAACCAGCCTGAACAAGTCCTCCTCGAGGTTCGCGCCGGTGCAGCAAATCGCATGCACCTTTTGGGCGCGAATTGCCGGAGCTAATGATCGCCCGATTCCGGCAGTCGACATCGCTCCAGCGAGTGTAATAATCATCCGACCGCCGCCGCCGAGAAAGCCGTTTAATGACTCGGCGCAATCAGCCAGCGCACCGGCATTGAAGTGATGGTAGTGGCGCTGAATAAACTCGCGAATCGACATACCTCAAGCCTCCTCACTGCCTTCGAGATCAGTATGCAAAAATCTCTCGACAACCTCGCGGCGCATCTGAACCAATCCATCCATCGCGCCGCGCAAAGCCTCGTCAAGTGCATCGGCAGCAACCTCAGGGTCACTACCACCACAAGTGAATGAATCGATAGCCAGCCAGCCGTTGCTGTAGTAGCAATGTGCACTGATGTGGCTTTCATCAAGAAGGACGACGGCAGCAAAGCCAGTCGGTGAGACACTGCCGTCGAATTCCTCGACATGCGAATGCACAATTCGCACACCCGCAGCATTCGCAGCCTCGACCATACACTCGAGCATCCATCCGCCGTCGTGCACCCCATTACGGTGGTATCCGGTGTAGTCGACGTAGACGTGCTTACCGTGCGAACGAGTCATCATACCACCTCAAGCAGGCGTACTCGGTGCAGGTTCCGATTTCAATGATTCTCAACAAAGCCAAGCCTTGAGTCGGCGCAATCCTTCCTGAATTACCTCTTCATCGGCCGCATATGAGATTCTGACAAAGCCTTCACCGCCAGCGATTAGACTGGTCGGAATCAGCTGCACTCCAGCCGCCAACGCCCCGTCGGCAAACTCGACATCGGTCATACCCGTTCCAGTGACGTCCATGAACACGTAGAATGCTCCTTCGCACGCCCCTAAACGTAGCCCGGGAATCTCTGACAAACCTTCAGTCATGATGTCGCGTCGCTTCTGGTATTCTGTGTTGAATCGATTGACTGCGTCGTCGCACGATAGGGCGACGCGTGCGGCTTCCATGAGGAAAGTCGGGATGTGAGAAGCCGAATTCGCTTGGGATTTGACTGCGGCTTTCATCGCATTGGATGGGCCGGTGAGGAAGCCGATGCGCATACCAGTCATCGCCCATGATTTCGACCATCCATTGACCACGAGCGTTCGCTCAGCCCCACCGGGGACTGCTGCTGGCGAGACGTGGGGATAATCGGTCCAATTGAGGCGAGCATAGATTTCGTCGGAGACGATCCAGAGGTCGTGTTCGACTGCGATGTCGACAATCGCTTGAATTTCAGCCGGAGTAAAGACAGCGCCCGTCGGGTTGCATGGTGAGTTTAGCAAAATCATTCGTGTCTTGTCAGTAATCGCTGCTCGAATGGCATCGAGGTCTGGGTGAAAATCCTCTCTCTTGACTGGTACGTGGACAGGAACCGCTCCAATAAATTCGAGCATCGGCTCGTAACTGGCCCATGATGGGGCCAGAAGGATGGCTTCGTCGCCGGGCATTGTAGTGATCATGAATGAGTAGAGCAAAGCTTGCTTAGCGCCCGGCGTGATTACCACATCCTCGGCACTAACCACGACATCGTGGTGTCGCGCCATGTAGTCGGCTACGGCCTGACACAAATCCATCGCACCCGGCCCGCGCGTGTACTTCGTATTGCCAGCCTCAAGCTCGGAAATCGCCGCATCAATTACCTCGCGCGGCGTCTCAAATCCCGGTTCACCCACAGTCCAGCGGACGACCTCAGGACCAGGGGGTTGCAGGTAAGGCGCGAAGCCCACACCCAGCCCATCGTAGCGAGACGAGACCTTAGGCATGCATCGACTGAGTGCAGGCCGGTCTTCAAGATATGCAAATTTACGCCAGTTAATTTGCCGTCCAATTATCCTAGGAAAGTTGCTCTACGAAGAAATCTCTAGCCCTATCTAGAGAATCAGCACGAGCAGAGGGATTGCCTTCCACATGGGCTCCTCTGTTTCGCAAGAGTCGGATAATCCATCTACGCTGCCAGCGCTCGTTCAGAGGTAATCGAATACCAAGTAATAATTCTCCAGACATGTTTCCATTCTTGTCTATTCTAGCAGTTCGCTTCCTTAATCGAACCGCCTTTGGAAGAAGTGTCAGTTCTTTTTCACTGTCGAAAGAATGGTGTGCATCAGGATATGCATGTAAGGTAGCATTTGGAAGTTGAGGAAGTAGTTCTTCAACCAGATGCACAGGAGTCCAATTGTCAGCATCTCCATGAAGAATCAAAATTGGTGAGTCCGACCAATTTTGGATATCTGGTCGAATATGAGCTGCTGGATAGAATGGCAAATGAGCATCGAATGCAGACCCTAGAATATCGATAATAGGAGACCATGCCGAGTACAGAGCAACAGTTCCACCAAGGCTCCAACCTGCAATCCCAATCTTGTCGATCCTAGGGTCTTGAGCCAATACAGAACGCGTGCTAAAAGCATCAACAAGCATCATTGCATGAGTTACCGAAAGTTGGTCGTCAACCGTTGAATCAATCCCCCTTGCGGAGAATGAATTTACCTTACAAACCGCCAGCCCAGCATTGATCCAACCATCGATGTGGTCTTGATGATGAGTTGCCCAACCTTTGCTTCCATGATGGGCAATTACACATCCAAACGGCCCATCGCCTTCCGGAAGGAATAGTTCAACCTCAATTGTAGTTTGAGGTGTTTTTTCCAAACCGGTCAGTATGTGATGAATCTCAAATGGGGAGCGAGACTGAACTTGTAAGCGCTCCATCATGAGCACACGAAAGGCTCACCTGATTTGAAATGCGGTTATTTCAGGGCTGAGAAATCAACGACCGCCGCCAGATCTGCCGCCACCAGACTTACCTCTAGAACCTCTTCGTGACTTACGACTTATCTTCCGATGTCTTCTTCCTCTTCCTATGAAAGAACCACGACCTCCTATGTTGAAGGTAATTCCTGTACTTCCCCTTCTAGAATCACTCCCCCCCCAATTTCCACTAAGGAAGCCGACCAAAGCCATAATTCCCAAAAAAACTCCAAGGCCACAAAATAACAACAACATCTCAGCAGCGCCCATGGGAGGTTCAAGGCGTGCATCGCTTGGGTCGTTAGAGTTGTAAAAAATCTCAAAGTTGGTGCCCTCCATCATAGTTCCATTCTGGCCATATTCTAAGCAATCCTCCTCGGCTCCATCGTAGTCATCGTAGTTTCTGATATGATATTGGTCGAACTGAGCATTATAAGTGGTATTTTCCACTATGTAGGATACGTCCAAATCAACCCAGCACTCCAATTCGTACCAATATTCGCAGTATTCATCACCCCAATCGTCAGTGTAGCAATCTTCAACCCGAACCTCGTTGTATCCTGGGTATTTTGCATCAATCTTTGAGTCCACAGGTATCCATTCTTCATCAGACCCCAAATCACCTACAGATGAAGCCGCAAAACCGATGAGTATGACGCCTATTACCAATACGGCAACAACACCAACAATAACAATAGATTTTGGAAACATGTCGTTTGTTTCATTGTCTTTTTCATCGCCTGTTGCATTGCTTGATGAGTGTTCTTCACGATAACGCTCCTGTACGATGCGTTGTTGCTCCGCTAGGTCGGCTTCGGATGGTGGATCCTCCTTATTTTTCTCATGCCACTGAGGGTCGTCCTTTTTCCACCACTCTTTTTCCACAATACGCCCTAGAGAAACTACTCTTTGAACATATTACCGGAAATTCCAATCTTCCTTCCATTCTCAAGTGGAGGTTAGGTATTGGCTCCCATCATCGCTGAGAAGATTCTTCAAGAGGGGGTCGGGGGTCGGGCGTCTGTCGCACGAGTGGCAGAGTAGCTATGCAACGGATTGCAGATCCGTGAACCCGGGTGCAAATCCCGGCTTGTGCTCCAATCTAATGGGGTGTGTTGCGATAGCCTTCCAGCCGGTCAATTTGGAAATTGTTCAGGGTCGACATTTCCTCCAGATAGGATTAGCCCTAGGCTGTCGATGCCGCTCAGTGCGCTAAATTCAGGACTCAGCACGGCGGCGAGAACCGTTGCTGATGACGGTTCAACTACGATGTCGAGATGGGTTCTGATGAGTGACATCGCGGCGAGGACCTCATCGTCGGTGACGGTGATGATGTCCTCGAGATGTTCGGACAGGATTCCGTATGTCAAGTCCGAGAGAGAGGTTAGCAGACCGTCACAGATGGTGTTTGGACCGGTCTGCGGGATGAGATGACCCGCGGCTAGCGAGCGCGCGGCATCATCCGCTCCAGTTGGCTCAGCCCCGAAAATTCGGGCCTCAGGTAGCAGGGCGCGAGTGGTGACGCAGGTTCCAGACAGCAGGCCACCGCCCCCGATGGGTGCGATGATTGCATCGAGCGGTCCAACTTCATTGATCAGCTCGAGGGCAGCGGTGCCTTGTCCTGCGACAACCCGGGGGTCGTCGAACGGATGGACGAAGGCGGCTCCAGTCCTTTCCATCACCGCTGCTGCAGTTCTCTCTCGAGCTTCGAGGGTGGGCTCACAGAAGGTGATTTCAGCCCCATGGCTGCGAACTCCCTCAATCTTGACGCGTGGGGCGGTATCTGGCATCACGATGTAAGCGGAAACGCCACGCTGCTTGGCTGCGAGCGCGACTGCTTGGGCATGATTCCCACTCGAATGTGTGCAGATACCGCGCTCTGCTTCCTCACCGAGGAGCGCTACTGCATTGCTCGCCCCGCGGAATTTGAAGGCGCCGACATGTTGCAAATTCTCGCACTTGAAGAAGAGACGCCGCCCTGCCATTGAATCGAGTGCCGGCGAAGTCAGAACAGGAGTGTAGGCGACGATTCCATCGATGCGAGCAGCCGCTTCGCGAACATCCTCAAAATCGACCGCAGCCATGTGTCTCACCCCTCCCAAGCGCCTTGAGCGCATCACTGCTGCGGCGCGTTCAAGCCCTATGTGCACCTGCGAGGTGCGATGAGCGAGGATGTCCCCGACTTTACAGCCCATGCTGTGATCGGTTCTTTGCTAGTACTCGACGCTGCGGTTCTAGGCTACGCTCCAGCCGGGCCTTGGGATTCAGAATCCTTCAGCGTCGGCATCCTCGGACTTATCGGATTGGGCCTTTGGTACGTCGCTTGGTATCGGGCCACATTCAAGCGCAAGGGCTTGATTCCATGGATCGATCGATGGCAGGACCCAATCGGTTCATCTCGCAAGGTGCTCGCTGCCGGAATTGCAACAATTATTCTCGCTTGGATTACGGGCAATCCATTACAACCTTACTTGCCCAATCCAACAGGCCTCGTGCTCATGCTAATCGGCCTGTTGATGTCACTTTCAGGAGTATATGCGATGCTTGCTAGCGGCCCTCTCGCAGACTCAGAATCGGCTACAGAATAATCGCTTTGCAGCCTATCTGTTGCCGGGTTTCCAGAATTGTAGGGGCAAAGGTTCCTCGCCGCTCATTGCTCTGAAAGCAAGATGGTCGGCGCGCTCGTTCCAACGATGTCCACGATGAGCACGCACATGCTCTCCACTCAGCTCGCGCAGACTGGCTACCTCACTCCACATAGCGCGCACGCGCGAGGCAAGGGCTCGATTCTTCTTCGCCCGCCATTCACCTTGCGCGATATTCAGCGCATATTGTGAATCGGCCCGGATGACAATCGAATCATCATCTCCCTTTGCAAGAAGCCATTGCAAAGCCCCCGCGATAGCGTTCAATTCGGCCGTATTGTTCGAACCTACTTCTGCTCCGATGAATCCGCTTGCGCCATCTTCGGTAATTACGCGCCCAAAACCTTCGGTGATGACTTCACCACGTCCTCTACCCAATCCAGTGTCTCCTCTGACGACGCAGAACCCCCATCCTGCAGGGGTTGCGGCGGTGACATTTCGATTCTCTTCGCACGAACCATCCACGTAGATATGGAGGGTCGCGGCCACGGTTCTCACTCACCGAGCAGTTCGCTGTATCCGGCCGCGTCGAGAAGCGCGTCCAATTCACCAGCATCACTAATCGTCATTTTCCAAATCCAGCCCTCGCCGTAAGGATCCTGATTGATTTGCTCGGGGGCATCTTCGAGACTCTCGTTAGCCTCTGTGATGTTGCCAGCGAGAGGCGCGTAAATCTCGCTGACTGATTTTACAGATTCGACACTGCCACACGATTCCATAGCCGCAACACTTGCGCCGACCTCAGGAAGTTCGACCCACACGACATCGGTTAGTGCATCCTGAGCGAAGTCTGTGACTCCGATAGTGGCGATGTCGCCATCGATTCGAACCCACTCATGCTCTGCAGTGTATCTCAATTCCGCGGGCACTTCACTCATGTTATCGATGTGGCGAGGATTGGGAGATGGGTCAAGGTTTCGATTGCGCAAGCAGGGAATGGAGAGGTCCTTACTGCCTCATTCTTCCTCGCCGTACCTATCCTCGAGATTTTTCTTTTCGAGCTGGGCCCAACGCGAACTCATGCCTTCATCGTCAGCATCGAATCTCTCTTCTTCGAGCCGTTCGCGCATCACTGATTCCGGCTCGCGGCTGAACCAGCGGTCGAGGGGTGCTTCGCCGTGTTCTCGTCCTCGCGAGCCTCGGAGAATGAGGAGCCCTGCCAGGCAGATGAGTACGACGATAGGCAGGGCGAGTGCGGCATCGTTGATGCTTGCACATGAGGTGCTGGTGCAGCCGAGCACCTCGATTCGGCCTTCTGAAAGAGCGAGTGCGCTGAGGAATGCAGCGGGAATAGCGATGCCGATCAGCACGCGCTCAAGGCGGGCCGCAGGGGATTCCATTGATACTCTGAGTAGTCCGAAGCGAATGAATGCCTCGCCTTTGCTGTTCTGCGCTGTTCAGTGTCAGTAAGTCTCGCGGACTAACTTGTGAATCTTGTATGGCAGAAGCGCGCGATTGACAGGAGTCACTTCGAGGATACGTGCGTCATCACGACGCCGAATGTCCTGAAGCAAAGGATGCCGACTCTTCTTGTGAAGTGTCAAAATCGTCGGCATATCTCTGTCGAGCCCCTCACGTACAGCCTTGACAAAGGCCTCACTCTCCACAGAGTATTTGCCGATTTCATCGATTACGAGGATTTCACAATCCTCGATGGTTCGCTGAATAGCAGTGACTCCGATTTTGTCTAGTGCGGTGGGGTCGATCCCGTATCCCAGAATTCGAGTTCGAGAGTCAATGTCTCGATGTGCCATGACTGCCGATTCTCCAGTGATAATATCTACACATTCGAATCCGACGCGTTGTCCTTCTTCGAGAATCGTTCGCGTTTTCATTCCACCAACAATTGGATTTCCAGCAGTGTCATCTCTGCGAGAGCGCTTCTCTTGACGTCGCTCATCGCTTAGCATATTGACTACTTTTTCGAGAACCGCGGACTTGCCAGCCCTTGGAAGGCCAGTAATGCCTATTTTTGGATGAATTCCCATATTCTCGCCTATTTCACAAACGCTAACGCGATGGTACGCCTTGCGTACGTGATACGCTCGTAATAATCAATTTGGTCTAAAAGCGTCAAACGCTCCGTTCGCCGGAAATGAATTTCCGGACTCCACCCTCCACATTTCCACTTCACCGACACAAAGCGAAAATCAGACGACATCCAAAGGAAGCGTCAATCCAAGAAGGATTGTCCCCATCAAACTTGGACAGCAGCGAGGCTGACTGGGGGTGGGAATGGTAGGTTTTCAATCTCGTAATTGTTGACATTATTATTCGCCGCCCAAGCACGTGACCAGAGATCGAGTTTGTCTGAGTTGAGATGCTCAGCAAGCCAGAGTAGACCATCATCTAGGGTCCCATACTGCTCTGCGAGGCTGTCCTGAACAGCCTCTGGTAGTTCGAGGAAATTCACCGAATTCCCTAGAACACAGTCTGGAGGTACGACGACCCAACGCAGTCGGCGGTTTTGCTGAGCGTTAACGATGGCTTGGCAAGCGATTCTACTTACTCCGCGTGATTCGATAGGTCCCTTCCACAGAGCTTGCGATCGCTCGACCGAGCCCTTTGGAATTGACGAGTTGTATCCCGGGTGGTTGATTGAGACCTTGCTTCCATCGAGGTTGAAGTGGCTTCCTCGGATGAATGGTGTGCCACGTGAGCGAGGGTTCCAATCACGGATGTCTGACGACCACGTAGTTTGGTCAATCTCTCCGACACGAACACGGATTGGTTCGCCACTCGGATTGAGCCAATTGTGCTCCTCAGATAGGCGAGGAAGATCAGCAAGTTGTGAAATCGATTTCAGAACCGAACGGCGCTCGTGTTCAGACCGCGGCATTCTTGGGACAGCCCAATTCATATCGGTCCAGACTGACCAAATGTCGCGCTCAAGGACGAGTTCAGGTGCTTTCGGGTCGAGCCCCGACGAAGGCAGAACATCGCTGCTCTCCAAAGGACCCCAACTGGTCAGAGCAGAAGTCTCTCCTCCTACTGTGATGCCGATGACGAGAACTCCCTGCGAGACTCCAGGGAATACTCTCTGGCTCTCAGGGAATGACCACGCTGATTGCCAATCATTGCGCTCGACAATGAGCTTTCGAAGAGGTACGCTACTCTTCTCGCGCAACAGTGAATCGGGTACAATCATGCGAACTCGGCCACCTTCACAGACGAGTTGTAGGGAACGCTCGAGGAATAATCGGTAGAGATTCACATTACCAAGAAGGGTGCTGAATCGGAGCCGACCATCATCCTCGGTGATACTGCGCAGCTCACGAGATAATTCCTTACGCAAATTACTGCCATCTGGATGGCCTCGGAATCTATCCTTGATACGCAACCAAGGGGGATTACAGATTAGTAGGCGCGGGTCATCATTCCAAGGCCAGATGCCGCGCAGTGCATCACCATGTTGTACACTGGACTCAAGCAGTACCTCTGCTTCCTCGCGGGCGATGCGTGAATCGTCACCAGGCCCATCTAGGTCGACGAGGCCTGACTTGGCCAGAACCAGCAAGAGGCGCCGACGAGTACAGCTCACGGCGATCTCAGAGATATCGAGAAGTTGCATGTTTGAGAGGAGGCGAATCGTGTCCTCCTTTCTAGCCGAGTCCGACATTCCGTCGATTCGCTCAGAGTGAACCTTCAGTACGCGCTCGGGGAATAGGCCTGCGCCGACCGCTGGGTCGGCGAAGGGAAGTGGGATCCCAGAGGCAGTCTTCTCTCCATCTAGCACTGCCTCATCCAACTCATCGTCCTGTTCAGGAGTGTTTGCCTCATTCATTTGAGCAGCGAAGGCGCGGAAGCCAGGAGGTAGAGCAGCTAGAGAAATTTCCGTAGGCATCTGAGTTGATACTCCGGCGCCTCGCTCACCGAGCTCGTCGGCGAGCATTGCATCCGCGAAGCGGGCGGGAGTAGCGTAAGCACCGCGAGGCGAGCGGCCGTCAATTTCAGCATCGTATCGAGCCAGCATATGGTCGAGAACCGCCCCTGGATTCGATAGTAGCCCAGCAGGCAGTGTAGGCCAATCGCTGGGCATTGTGGCTGCGATAGGGATATTGTGCCGAATCGAATCTTCCCATGCATCAAGCCACGAGTCAAGTTGTTCTATTCTATTCTCGCACGACCTATCGAGTCGTGCGTACCATCCCGACGCGTCGCTGACCATGATATCGACGCGATGCCGACATGGGTTCCTTCTTTGAAGGGAACGGTTGGTTCTAACCTCACTTTCGAGGGAAAAATCACGAGTTCAGACCAAATAAATCCTGTTCCAACTCGATGATGAATCGGTGTTGTAAGAGGTGCGCAATCGCCTCATCTATCTCCTCGACGGAGATTCCCATAGGCCTCAGTACCCCGATAAGCTCATCAAAATGGACAGGCGATGCCTCTTGCAAAGAGGTCACTTCAATTGTTCCGAGGATGTGTTCAGCAACAATCGCCAGCAGCGGGTCATCCTCGACTCCGAGGATTCCGCCCGATACCACCGGCTCATTGGCCTCGAACGCTTCATCCGTCTCGGCCGTTGGGGCGACAGGCCCATCGAAGACATCGAAGAGATTCTTCTGCAGTGGATCATTCATCAGACCTTGACCCGCCACCTCTCGCTGCCTCTTGAGTCGCTTGACCAAAGTCTCGATTCGATGTAGCCTCTGTTCGAGGCGCATGCGCTCACGGCCAAGGTGCGCCTCGACGAGCTCCAATTCCTCCCCTGCTCTATCATCTAACCAGCGCGCCAAATCCCATGAAGGATCGAGCCGCAGCATAGTCTCCCAAAGGCGCGCGACTGAATCTGGCAACGTCTTCACATCAATGCGTGGAGATTCGCCCCCGTCGTCTCCCGACCGGTCCATGTCTTTCTCGTTCGCATTGACCGTCTATGAAATATCGCCTGCGAGGAGATGCATATTTCTCTTACACGTAGGCGAGAGATTCGATTCTCCGTCCGAAGGAATAGATGGGTCGGATTGATGAATGAGGAGTAGGTGCCGGGACTCGATGACAGCCTATCGCCTCACAGTGCTGCCCGGAGACGGAACTGGGCGAGAAGTCGTCGCCGAGGCGCTTCGAGTCATTACCGTCTTCGAAGAGAACAGCCCATCTTCCTTTGATATCACCGAAATTCCTTGCGGAGGCCAGTATTATCTCGAAACAGGTGAAGAATGGCCAGCCGGATCATTCGAGCATTGCCGAGACAATTCCGATGCAATTCTCCTCGGTGCAATAGGCTGGCCCGACGCCCGCCTTCCAAATGGTGATATGGCTGGCGGCCAAACAATTCTCGGACTTCGCAGCGGACTGAAGCTATTCGCTAACGTCCGCCCAGTCAAGCTCTACAGAGGGGTTCCGCACAAGGTGCACGGAAT
>Ga0208959_1000172_pt1 | contig 15136 bp, 10 predicted proteins | sample AOAMet2_C27A4_80_2_FD_188077 | JGI IMG/M metagenome (GOLD analysis project Ga0208959, IMG submission 188077) | Ammonia-oxidizing marine microbial communities from Monterey Bay, California, USA - C0912_C27A4_80 (SPAdes) | ecosystem: Environmental > Aquatic > Marine > Intertidal zone | place... | reverse complement strand
TCGTTTGCGAATATGACATTCCCAAGATGTGCTTTAGTTCCTGATTTTCTTTTAGTCCATTTGGCTCCATCCGATGAGGTGAGGATGGTTCCGGAAAAACCCACCACTACCAAGGTATCATTACCGTAGGCGACTGCTCTGAGTTTACCCTTTGATCCAGAAGTCCTTTTAGTCCATTTGGTTCCATTCGATGAGGTAAGGATAGTTCCTTTTCCACCAACAGAAACAAAAAGGGAGCGGGAAGATGGTGTTTTTTCAGAAATAGTGGAATCTGTTGTTTGATCGTCCTTTGCAACAGTTTCATCAGACTCTTTAGAAAATTCATCATACTTATTGCTAATGTCATCCATTGTACTATTCATTTTAGCACAGGAGATCATAGTAAAACTAAAACAGGAAATTAGTAAAATGTGTAAAATCTTTTTCATTTTTTCCTCAATACATAAAGTAAATACTGTCAGTATAAGATAATGACAATAAGAGTACTCTTTATTTTCTATTTGTCAAGAATGAAGATATATGTTGTGGAGGAAATTTGCAACAGAATTTATTGTTGCAGAATTATTGATAATATTTGTGTTTATTATCTGACTGTGAAGAATTAGTGGGGGACAATTATGGGAGATGATGGGTTGTCGTTCACCATCTGAGGAAGTATCAAGGCACAAAATTGGCACAATTTAGTAAATTTTAAAATGTATAAAGTTGTAACCCGTTTTTATTGCTGGCGCACCCGGTACGATTCGAACGTGCGACCCTCAGTACCGCAAACTGTTCCAGCTGGTATACAGGGACAAACATCAACAAACAAGAATAATTATATCAGTTAGTTGATCGATATTAACTGTTGCCAAATATCCCCAAATATGGCCTGTCTTTGTAAGCTAATGGCACAAAATTGGCACAAAATTTTACCCTCGTGCAGGCCAGAATAAGTCGTTAATTATGAACTCAATATCATGGCTGGTCGTATTTCAAGATATAACGGCGATAGTATGTCAGCCCAAGACAGGTAAGCGGCAAGGCCAGAATAAGACCTAGAAAGCCTAGTAGTTTACCCCAGACTGAAAGAGACAACAAGATTATGGAGGGTGAAAGTCCCATGGCTTTGCCTTGGATTCGTGGCACCAACAAGGTTTCCTGAATGAGTTGCACCACGCCGAAAACGAATAGGACAAGACCCAGTGCCCCGAGAAAACTTTCACCCTGCTCCAGCGCCTTCAGCCCAGCCAGGAATAGGCAGGGGATGGTGCCCACGATCTGAAGATAGGGGACCATATTCAGAAGTCCGATGAATATACCCATGAGAATAGCAAGTGGCAGGCCGATTATCGAAAAGCCGATCGTGAAAAGCGCAGCCACACAGCTGGCCACCAGTGCCTGTGAACGGAAATAACGGTTATTCGCCTTAATGAATTCCCCCAAGAATCCGGACACATCATCACGCATGCTAGGGGGAATATAATTACGCCAACGTGCCGACATGTTATCGTAATCGATAAGTAGGAAGACCACATAGAGCATGATGACTAGAAGGCCGGTGATGAACGTAAGCACATTGGCCGCTCCCGAAAGAACGCCCCAGACGCCAGGCAAAAGCTTTTTAGCCGTGTCCTTGCCTATCTGCAACATCCCGTCACTGGTCAGGTATCGTTTGACATCATCGCGTTTTAGAATCTCGTTCACCTCTTCCCATACATTTTCGGGTAAACGCTCTTTGGCAGCTTGTGCCAACTCGGTATCAGCGGCCATTTTGGATACGGTACGGCCCATATCTGCCAGTTCGTTGCCGACCATTGGGACCATGTACCGGACAACTAGAAAGATAGCCAGTGTAATGGAGACTAGTGTAAAGAGTGCAGCTAGAACACGAGGCTTGATGAGCTGCTGAACTCTATTGGTGACTGGGTCGAGGAAGTAGGCCACCACAAGTCCGGTGACAAACGGCAGGAGCACGTCTGAGAGGTAATCCAGAAGGAGCACCAGACCCCAGGCGAGTCCGGCAAACAGAGCCAAGCGCACCACTCGATCAAAAGTGAAGGAGTGTTCGTTCGGAATCATGATTTCTCCTTGGTTCTAAAATTATGAAGTCTGTGAAGTTAGAATTCTTATATGCATTATTTTTGTTATTTATACCACCAACCTGCCGGTTTGTAAAGATGCTGACTCTTGAAAGGCCATTCAGGCAGAAATACGACTAACTACTTTATGTATCAATAGGTGAGGTTTCCTCACTGGAGATCATGAGGAGGTTTTGGAGGGTAATATATTCTTTTCAACATTTAACTATTTTATTTATCAATTAAAAACTTCCACCATTTTTCAAATACATTTTGACTTTCTAACTATTATGTATATAATTCCCATTTCCATATTTTCCGATCACTCCACATATCCACTACCAATAGCTGAGAACGGAAGGTCTAACTCCAGCTCTGGAACTTGCTTACCGATCCAGGCAATGAAAGTGTTACTGTTTGGACCAGGGAAGGCCCTGTATGTCGTTTTCCATGGATAAACATGAGCTGCCTTGTCAACCGCAGAAATCAGGTCATCTACCTTCCCTCCCCTGTGTTCTTTAATAAGTCTTGGCTTCTCACCAAACCAATAGCGGTCAGGAATATCTTGAGTTATCCTCATTACCGGCTGCCCACTGTAACCGCGCCATCCAACAACATCATAAACCTTGTAGTTGGATTCTCCAGTTCGCTTTGTGGCAATCCAGGTATGAATGGCAAACCAGCCCCTCCAACCCCAAGTATCTGCACCATATACTTGCAGAACGGCCTCTTTTGTTACCGAAGGGTCAGGGGCCATACCAGCCGATTTACGACTGGCAGTACGCCATGTTTTGCCTGAATAACAACTGGAAAATAGAAAGCAGACCAAAAGGATCATTAAAAGTATGCTTAAGTTTTTCACAAAGTACGAAGAATTTTTAATTTTAGCAATGGTATCTATGAATTAGGGTACACTGCAAGGATCACCAGAAGTCCAAGCAATCCTTTCTCCAAGATCCAAATTAGAATGGGAGTAAATAGAATTAATCCATCGGTTTTTATAGCTCTTTATGCTATCACTATACCGTGTTTGCTTAAAGGCAAGGAACGTATTCGTTTCCCTGAAACAGAAAATATTGCATTTATTAAAGCTGGAGCAGCTAGGGGTACCGCTGGTTCACCAACTCCTCCTATTTCACTGCCACTTTCAACAATTTCTACAGATATTTTTGGACAACCTTTCAATCTAAGTATTGAATAATCATGAAAATTACTTTGCTCAACTCTTCCGTCTTTCAACGTAATTTCCTCTCCCAGAGCAGCTGAAAGTCCAAAAATAAATCCTCCTTCCATTTGCGCCATTACTATATCCGGATTTACTACCTTTCCACAATCAATGACAATCCAAGCTTTTTGCAACTTAATAATCCCGGGAGCATTTGATGAAACTTCTATAACGGTACTTACAATACTTCCAAACGATTTGTGTATTGCTAAACCTAATCCATGATTTTTAGGAAGTGGCTCCCCCCAATTTGCGTTCTTTGCAACTTTTTCAAGTACTTTTAGGTAACGTGGTTGATCTTTCAAAAGTTTAAGTCTGTATTCATAAGGATCTTGATTAGCCAATATAGCGGCTTCGTCAATTGCACATTCGGTGAAAAAAGCGTTGTATGAACTTCCTACTGAACGCCAAAATCCTACTGGGACTCCGGTGTCAACAAGTGAGTAGTCAAAATTAAAATCAGGGATTGTATATGGCAATTCATTTGCTCCCTCAGTTGAAGTAGGGTCAACCCCAAACCACCCCATTGCGGCAACAAAGCGTTTAAGAATTGACGGCCCTGCTAACTGATTTTCCCATTGTATTGGTAATCCCTCCTTGCTTAAGCCTATTTGAAAACGGCTTATACAGGCAGGACGGTAAAAATCATGTTGCATGTCTTCTTCCCTCATCCAAGTAACCTGTACAGGCTTACTTAACGATTTAGAAATAGTTACAGCTTGAGTTACAAAATCAGTTTCGCCTCGTCTTCCGAATCCTCCTCCTAATAAGGTGGTATTAATTTTTATTTGTTCATCGTTTAGACCTGTAATTTCTTTTGTTACATCCATTGACATGCCTTGATTTTGAGTAGGTACCCACACTTCACATGAACTACCTTTTACACTTGCAGTACAATTCATAGGCTCCAAAGTAGAATGGGCTAAAAAAGGGACTTCATATTCCAAATCTAAAGATTTTTCTGTATCAATTTTAGCTTTGCCTTCTTCATCAAGTGCAGTTATTAATTTGTTATGTATGTTTTGGCTGCTAAGCTTGGTTGTCTCTCCTCCTGTGAATTGTGGATTTAAGGCATCCATGCCTTTTTTGGCTCTCCAAGTGTTATCTGCTACAACAGCTATTCCATTTGGTACTGCTACAACAGCCTTTACTCCACGAATAGCTTTTGCGGCTACTTCGTCAAGTGAAAGAATATCACCTCCGAAAATGGGAGATTGCCGAACGGTAGCAAAAAGCATTTCAGGTAATCTTATATCAATTCCAAATTTAGCAGCCCCTGTAACCTTTTCTGGTACATCAATGCGTTGAATTGATTTACCCACCAAAGAATATTTTTCCTTGGACTTTGTTGTAGGACTAGAAGGAACCTCAATTTTACTTGCTGCTACTGCAAGATTTCCGTAGCTTAGTTTTTTATTAGTATTCTTGTGGATAACATTCCCTAATTTAGTGTCACATTCTTCAAGAGGAACATTCCACTTTTGAGCAGCAGCTGTGACTAGCATTTCTCTCGCTGCGGCTCCAGTTTCTTGGAGTAAATTCCAAAATCCTTTAACACTATTACTACCACCTGTGATTTGTGGTCCGAAACCCTCTGGGTTTTTGTAATCAGAGTTGGCAGGTGCAGTTTCTGTACGAATACTTTCCCAATTTGCATCTAATTCTTCTGCTATTATCATAGGAAGTGATGTATTGACGCCCTGTCCCATTTCTGAACTAGGTACAATCAAAGTAATTGTATCATCGGAAGAAATTCGTATCCAAATACCGAGTTCATTCTTGATCTTAGTTTTTGCTGCTAAACTTTTTTGTGGGTCATATGTGAATCCAATAATTAAACCAGTTGCGGCTAAAGTAGAAGATTTTATAAAAGACCTACGTTTAAGTTTATATTTATACATTTTAACCTTTTTGATTCTCAATAAGTTCTGCAGAACGTTGAATGGCTTTATTTATACGCACATATGTTCCACAGCGACATAAATTTGTAATCTTATCTTCTATTTCTTTTTCACTTGGATCCAGATCCTTGGATAATAAAGCAGTGGTTGCCATGATTTGTCCGGTCTGACAGTAACCACATTGAGGGACTTGTTCTTCAATCCATGCTTGTTGAACAGGATGATTGTTACCAAGACCCTCAATTGTTATGATTTCTTTGTCTTCAGCTGCTACTACAGGGAAACTACAAGATCGTACAGCCTCTCCGTTTACGAGTACGGTACAGGCTCCACATTGACCAATCCCACAGCCGAATTTTGTTCCTGTTTTTCCTAGTTCATCTCTTAAAACCCAAAGTAAGGGCATATCATCTTCAACATCAACTTGATGTGAGGTTCCATTAATTTTTAATGAGTGCATATTTATTTACTCTCTTAATTTTTTCAAAACTGTGGGTTAGAAGAGCCCAATATATAACAATAAGCATCTTGTTTTAAAAGGAAGTGGGGAGATTGTGTATGGTGACTGACTGCACAGTAATAGGGGAAAGGTCAATCACTGAAGATTTTTTGAAATTTAGAATTGACCAATACGTTGGTAAGACTGGCGCACCCGGCACGATTCGAACGTGCGACCCTCAGTACCGCAAACTGATGCTCTATCCAGCTGAGCTACGGGTGCATTTTTAGGAGAAGTTTGTATGCAGTTTTAAAAGACAAACTAGCCTTTATATGATGCCTCTAACAGGCATGGAAGTCAATTTTAATTTAAACATAGAAACGCTCTTCACAAGTTGTCATTCCCGCGAACTAGGGGAGATTATATGACTAAAAAACTTTTCTAGTGATTCTGCAGGCAAGCATGTTTGCGGAACTAACCGGTCAATGCAAGGGGTGGTTCAAGCTGCTGAATTTCGCGCATACATTCCACAAATGATTTTTCATTTTGGCATTGCATCAAATTGTTACGCCATTCTTTCGCATTACGGAAACCACTTACATAATTGCCGATATATTTGCGAAATTCGCGTACAGCCACTAATTCACGTTTGAAACGCCTGTACAAATGAAAATGTTTTAGCGCCAAATCGATGCGTTCATCAAGAGTCGGCTCAGGATATTTTCTTCGATCCTGAAAACACCAGGGATTTCCAATTGCAGCACGTCCAATCATGAATCCGTCAAGGTTGGCCATTTTATCCAATCCATGGTTAAAATCCCGGATATCTCCATTGCCGATTACAGGAATTTTCAAGTTACGTTTCAGTTCGTAAATCGGCTCCCAGTTTGATTCACCTTTGAAAGCCTGATTATAGGTGCGTCCGTGTATTGTCAGCATAGAAGCTCCGGCAGATTCCAGAGCTTTTGCAAAATTAATTAAATTTTTATCGTCTTTCCAACCCAATCTTGTTTTAACGGAAACTTCCAAGGAGCAGGCTTTACGGATTGCTTCCACAATCCTGCAGGCCTTGTCAGGATCCTGCATCAAGGCACTTCCGTGCTGAGAATGCACAATCTTTTTGGCGGGACAGCCCATGTTGATGTCAACTCCCAGAATTCCGCGATCCTCAACCATACGTGAAGCTTCAGCGAAAATGTCCGGAGAGTTACCAAAAAGCTGCATAAAAAACGGCTGCTCGCACGGTTCAAAATCCAAACGCAAACGTACATGTTCACTGCGTAGAAGCCCATCAACACTGGTAAACTCGCTGAAAAGAATGACATCTTTGCTTAAACTTCGTATAATTTGACGGTAAGCAGAATTTGTCACTCCATCCATCGGCGCAAGACAAACAATTGGACGCTTGACTTCGGACCAGCTCATGACATGATTGGGAGAATGCCTTTTCATTGCTCAAGCAGTGACAAGTTTTTGTTAAAAGTGCAGCAGTGCATTAAAAGACGGAGTTTGAATTATGGTCTGCAGAAAACATTTCTGCTTTTCAGACACCAAAAATCTCTTCAGAGTTTAACGCGTAAAAGCTGAAATGTCCAGTTCGATAGCTATCCCCGAACCACCTTTTCCTGCTCTGATTCCTGCCGGCTGGACCAGCTCAGGAACTGCACGTTCACGCTTTGCGGAAGGCTTAGCAGATGAATCACTTATAAAACAGATTGAGGCACCAGCCCTGACAGACTCTCTCCTGAAGCTGAGAAAGCAATTTGCCGAAATTCAGCTGGGCAGTGAGTATTTTTTCCAGGCTCTGGATTTTCTGAACTGGACAGAGCTCGATAGCCGCAAAGAAAGTCCGGAGGGAAACCAGCGTTTTCACGTTTTGTTATCTGGATTGCTGCTGATGCGAAAAGCTAACATTTCCGGCAGCACCTGTCTTCCATGGGAAATTTTGCAAACTCAAATCACAGGATCGCTGCTCAATTCCGGATTTTCCGCAAATGAACTTTCTCCTGACAGGTGGCAAAAATGGTTATTGACAAGTTTCGGTACTGAAACGGATTCGGACCCTGTTTCAGTGGAAAATTCTATTTTCAGCGAAAATAATTCTCTGTTTTACTTTAGCAAATATTGGCAGGCGGAATCACGTTTGCTGTCACTGCTGCAGAAACGCATAAAGATGAATCCGCATGTTCCGGAAAGTTCGCTTGTTGAAAAAGTTCTCGAAACTGTGCTTGTTGAACAGCCGGTACGTTTCGGAGAGGAAACTCTACGCCTCGCTGATGAACAGAAAGCAGCGGTTTTGCGCTCAATATCTTCTCCTTTACTGATCGTAACAGGCGGTCCGGGGACAGGAAAAACTTCTATTACGATTACTCTGCTCAGGGTACTGAAAAGGCTTGGTCTGGCGGAACGCCCCGCATTGGCTGCTCCTACAGGAAGAGCGGCAAAACGGATGTCGGAAGCTGTTGTTAATAGCTTGAACTCACTTGTGAATTTGAAGGAGCTGCCGCTTGAGCAAAAATTGCTGGAGGATGCTGCAGAAGCCAAAACTCTGCACAGACTTTTGGCTTACCGTCCCGGCACGCATAGTTTTAAACATCACGAATTTGACCCTTTGGAACACGACTTGCTGATAGTAGATGAAGGGTCGATGATTGATCAGGAGATGATGAGTTCATTACTGCGTGCAGCGAATTCAGAGTTGCCGCACCAGCAGTCCGTACCGCGGATCATCCTGCTGGGTGATGCTCAACAGTTACCGTCTGTTGGTAATGGCGCAGTGCTGCTGGAATTGACAAAAAATTCCAGCACTCCGGAAACAGCAGATATTGAGGAAAATCAGCTGCATGTAGTAAGACTGCGTAGAAGTTACAGGCAGGAGATCGGAGATGCCGCGGGGCGCAATATCCTTGGGGTGGCGGAAACAGTCAAAGCAATGGAAGATGACCCAAGGCCGGAACTGCTTTTTGCTGCGCGAGAGCCAAATCACGAAATTATCCGCCGGCTGAAAAGTCTTGAGGAGGTTGGGCAGGAAAAAGTGTTTTTGCTGAATCAGGCAAATACTCCGGATCAACTGCTTAGTTTTGCTAGCTGGTGGGTGGAAAATTATTTAAGTGATGAAAAATTTATATTCGAAACTCAACAGAACTTTCACTACGATGCCCCTGAGTCTTGTACTGCTCAACTGGATTATCTGTTTGATTATTTAAAACATTTCCGTATTTTAACCGCAACTCAGGTTTTGCCAAGCGGAGCCGCGGCGGTCAATCAGAAAATCAGCGAATGCTGGCTGACGAAAAACAGTGTAAAAGATTCATTTTCGGAACACTATCCCGGTAAGCCTGTGATGGTGACAGAAAATAATTACAGGCTTCAGTTGTTCAACGGGGATCAGGGAATATTTTTGAAATTTATCAATCCTGAAAGCAGAGAAGTTGAGCTGAAAGCAGTTTTTGCGGTTGATGGAGTCTTCAAGACTTTTTATCAATATGAGCTGCATCATTTGCAGACAGCTTACGCGATTACCGTTCATAAAAGTCAGGGTTCAGAATATGATCATCTGGCGTTGATTTTACCTGCTTTAAGTAGTGATCACGTGGTGGGTGAGACTGCATCAAGGAGCATTGGGGAATTAATGAGCCGTGAGATGCTCTATACCGCACTGACAAGAGCAAAGAAATCTGTGCTGATACTTGGTGAACAAAGTGTGCTGGAAGGAGCGGCACTGCACAAAGTATCACGTTACTCAGGAATTGGCGCTGCTTTAGTGAGCAAATAAAATGATTAAAGATTTGACTTGGTAAACCATTATTATTCGCAAATAATATCACCTGAGAGTATCAAGTTCCGTAAAGTTAAAGAATAATAAAAACAGTTAATTCAAAAACAATATTCAAAAAGGACTAAGTAGCTGAAATGCGTTTTCTCTGTAACCTTCATCTATTATTATTTTTGACGGGCACACTTGTGTTTGCCGGGGATGAAGTAGATTTGTTTCAAGTTGCCAGAGAGGGTAATGCCGCGCAGATGAGGGAAATGATTGCTTCCGGAGCAGACTTGAAAGGAAAAGACATTTCAGGAAGGAATGCCCTGATGCAGGCTGTGGTTTTCGGTAATCAGGCAACCACACTGGTTCTGCTGGCAAACTCGCCGGATCTGGAAGGTAAAGATGGGTTTGGTTTTAATCCGCTTACCCTGTCAGTGCGTTACGGTGATACGGAAATGATAAAGATTCTTTTGGAACACGGCGCAAGTGTGAAAAGCACGATGGAAGATGGTTCAACTCCGCTTATTTTTGCAGCACTGGAAGGACAAATTTCGGCTGTGCGTTTGTTGCTTGAGTATAATTCTGAAGTTAATTTTCGCACAAATTATGGAGAATCGGCCCTCATAGTAGCATCCTTCGAAGGTTATTTAGGAATCGTACGTTTGCTGCTTGACGCTGGTGCAGACATAAATTCCGTCAACGAAGAAGGCTTCACTGCCCTTTTAGCTGCCGCTAGTAACGGGTATTTGGAAGTCGTCAATTTTTTGACTTCCAGAGGTGCAAAGTCAGAAATGGTTGAAATTCAAAATAATCTACTGACTCCGGAAAATTTGTTTGGCAGCAGTCGTGAGGAAGTTGATTTTCAAGATGATTCATCAGAAATGAAGGTCTCTGAACCGTTTTACGAATTGATAAGCGCAGCTATTGAAGGTCGCTTGAGTGTTGTTAATCAATTGCTTGCAGATGGTGCTCAAGTTAATAAAACTGACGATGTGGGACGTACTGCTCTGATGGAAGCCAGCTCTTTTGGACGTTATGGAGTAGTAAAACGTTTGCTGGAATCAGGTGCAAAAGTCAACCTCGAAGACAATCAAAAAATGACTGCACTCATGCTCGCAACACTTGAGGGACGGGAACGTGTGGTCAGCTTGTTGGTGGACTGGAAGGCAGATGTTAACGCAGCCGATGCGGAAGGTTTAAGTTCGCTGATGATTGCTGGAAATGAAGGACGGACCGAAATTGCCCGCTTGTTGATTAAGCACGGAGCGGATATTAACTGGCAAAGTAAAAGCGGCAGTACCGCACTGATGGAATCCGCTGCGGAAGGTCGAACTGATACAGTAAAATTGCTGCTTGACGCAAAAGCGGATCCTTTGTTGTTAGATTTGTTAGCAAGAAGCGCACTTATTATCGCGGAACAACAAGGTCATCTGGACATTGTGGAAATGTTAAAATAGAAATATAAACGCCCTTTCTCTGCGCGGATCCATAACTTCGCAAACAGTTACAATCCAAACTTCCATAGTTGCTAACTCACTAAAGTGAAACAATCCGAGTGGAAAGAACAGCTAGAGTCCATTGAAGCAGAAATGCACAGGCTTGGACAGGCAGCGGATGCTTCGACTGTTTTACGGCAATTCGGTACAAGACTCTCCACCACAATTCACCATTTTTTTGCCGAAACTGCTTCGTTTGTTCCGGATGCAGCTCTCACTGGTGAGCAACAGGCATTTATGCATTCCCTGCAACTTTATGACTTGCGTTCAGTCATGCGTCTCGTAGTTAATTACGATGCCAGTAAAGGTCTCAAAGTTGTTCTTCCTGGAATAGAAAAAAGTTACCGTTCATTAATGGTCATTCAGCAGTTGGAAAGTTTTACTAAAAATTCATCGGAATCTTCTGCTCTGGACTCATATAAATTTCGTCTGGAAGAAGCCTTGAGCCGTGTTCTCAAATGCAGACGTGAAGATTTGTATAAGGAAGATATCCTGGCTGAAAAAATGGTCTTGGTTTCAGGCGCGACACAGGCTCTGCTAAATAAGTTTTTTACTGAACGCTTGCGTACGTTATTTTCTTCAAATTACCGGGCCTATCTGATGCTCAAAAACCGCTACTTTTTGAATCGGCTTAAACAGTTTAGAAAGAATCCTGATAATTATAAAGCTCAGCAAAGTCGTCTGACAGAACTTGTAGCTCAGTTTGAAAATCACGAAGAATTGAGGCTTGAGCAGGTGATAGAGCAACTCGATTTTCGTGAGATAGAACAATTAGTAAAAGCCCAGATTTTACAAACTGCAGAGCGTGAAATTGTGCAGGGAGATTCCGCCGAAAAAGACAATTCAGACTTAGTGCTTGCAGAAGAAAGTTTAGAAAGCTCGAACCTTTCTGTTGATCAAACTCAAACTGAGCAGCAGATTTCTTTTGAGCCACTCGCCCAGGAAAATTCCAAAGACAACATTTCCGCATACGAGGATCTTTGTACCGCTTACGCTGAACCTTTGGAAAAGCTCTCTGCGAGTTTTCGTCCTGTGCCGGAATGCTCCTCGCCTTATTTCCGTTCCAGAGTTGAGGATTATTATGATGAATTTGCAAATTTTTTTCGCCAACTGCACGGAGGAAATTTGCAGGTAATTGCCGCAAGTCACAATTTTACGCAGGAATTACTGCTTCAGCGTGGACAGGAATACAAAGCTTCTGAACGTTGGGGTGTGGTAGCAAAAAATAATCAGGACGAAGATTCAGTCTATTTTCGTTCAACTGACGAAAAGGTGCCTTTTGTGGATCGTAAAGCAGAGTGGAGTATGCTGATCCAGGCCAGTTTACCTTTTATGATTCAACTCCCTGTTGAAAAGGCAAAGTCCATCGAAATTGAAAAAGATAAACTCTGTGTTTTTCAAATTGGAACTGCGTTTTTTGACCAGGGACATAAAAATAAGCGTGATGAATATCCAGATGTTTTTTTCAAATTGATGTTCGGGGGTCATCTTTTGTCCGGAAAAAATGCGGTGATTTATGTTGAGGAAGATCCTTATTTCACCACGACACTTGAGCAGATGTGGCATTGCCGTGGATTAGTATACCTCTTTATCATGGCAATTTCCCATCGTTTTGCGCTTGAAATATCTTCTGCCATGCAGGATTTTTTAGTAGATATTTTACCGAACACCCTTCTTGTAAGCGGTGAAGTACCTTGCACTTCGCCATTAACGCCTGCTCTGAACCTGACGGAAACTTCATAAAATCGGACATCCAGGCAATTCCTTTAATTGCAGTTTGCTATTATCTTTTGAGTGCTGACTCTTGAGTTCCTTTATGTGATGCGATAAAACAGATGATATGTTAAACTTATCCAATTCTACAGAATTAAGCAGTTTGCTTAAATGGAGAGCTGATACTCAGCCGCATTAATCCCTAAATTTACCAGTAATGGAACCAAATGTCTGAAAAAAATCAATCAGGAAAAAGCGGACACCGCCGCTACTCAAAACTTGTCACTGAAACGAATGCCCGTGCCGCCAGCAGAGGGATGCTCTATGGGGTAGGTTTTAAAAAAGGTGATTTCCAGAAGTCGCAGGTCGGTATTGCTTCAACGTGGGGCACTGTCACACCCTGCAACATGCACATCAACGCTTTAGCGGAACATGCTGCCAGAGGCGTCAGGAAGTCAAAAGGAATGCCTTTGATTTTCGGTACAATTACGGTTTCGGACGGTATTTCCATGGGCACCGAAGGGATGAAATATTCCCTGGTTTCACGTGAGGTTATCGCGGATTCTATCGAAACGGTAGTTGGTTGTCAAAGTTATGACGGTTTGGTCGCAATTGGCGGTTGTGACAAAAATATGCCTGGTTGTTTAATTGCAATAGCACGTTTAAATCGACCTGCTGTTTTTGTTTACGGAGGTACAATTCTTCCAGGAAAACACAAAGGTCAGGATGTGGATATTGTTTCTATTTTCGAAGCAGTTGGTAAAGAAGCAGCAGGGAAAATAACACAGGGTGAACTTGAGGAAGTTGAGTCCTGCGCCATTCCCGGAGCTGGTTCGTGCGGTGGAATGTATACCGCAAATACCATGGCGTCTGCGATTGAAGCGCTTGGAATGAGCCTGCCCAACAGTTCCGCGCAGGAAGCAGTTTCTGAAGATAAAGTAAGAGACTGCGTGGAAGCCGGTGAAGCGGTTTTGCGTTTGATCGAAGACAATATTTGTCCGCAGGATATCCTCACTCAGGAGGCTTTTGAAAACGCGATTACAGTGGTGATGGCTCTTGGCGGTTCAACAAATGCTGTTTTACATTTGCTGGCCATGGCTCATGCGGCAAATGTAAAATTGGAACTGGATGATTTTTTAAGAGTTGGCGAAAAAGCACCGGTGCTGGCTGATTTAAAACCAAGCGGCAAATACTTGATGAGTAATTTTGTCAAAATAGGCGGATTACCACCTTTGATGAAAATGCTGCTCAATGCAGGTTTGCTACATGGCGACTGTATGACTGTTACCGGAAAGACAGTGGCTGAAAATTTGGCAAATGTGAAACCTTATCTTGAAGGTCAAGACATCGTGCGTTCACTTGCGGATCCTATCAAAAAAACCGGACACCTTGTTATTCTCCGTGGTAATCTTGCTGCTGAAGGCGCAGTTGCGAAAATATCCGGAAAAGAAGGTGAATATTTTAAAGGTACAGCTCGCGTGTTTAATTCAGAAGAAGAGGCGCTCGACCGTATTCTGGATGGAACAGTAGTTAAGGGAGATGTGATTGTCATCCGTTATGAAGGTCCAAAAGGCGGGCCGGGAATGCGCGAAATGCTTTCGCCAACTTCCGCCATTATGGGGCGTGGGCTGGGACAGGACGTGGCTTTAATCACTGATGGACGTTTTTCAGGAGGTTCCCACGGATTCGTGATTGGTCACATTACTCCGGAAGCACAGGAAGGCGGTTTGCTAGCGATTGTTGAAAACGGCGATTCAATTATCATCGACATCCGGAATCGTAAAGTTGATCTGCAAGTTGCTCCAGATGAAGTGAAAAAACGTCAGGCAAACTGGAAACGTCCAGAAGCTCGTTATACACGGGGGGTGTTGGCAAAATACGCAAAAACCGTCAGCTCAGCTTCACTGGGTGCAGTGACGGATTTAAACTGAAAACTATTTTAAACTAATGCTTTCAGCAGAAAAATTTCAGCGAGACACTTTTGCTGCCCTGAAAAAAACGCAACGAAATTGCTGAAACCAGTTCACGGATTCTTTGGACCACTCCTGATGAACCGGGGCTTATGTCGCTGATTCCACCGATTCACCTCGCCGTCCTTTATGCGGATACCATCTTCAACACTTTTTGGGAAGCCGTCAATACAGAGCAGTCGAATTCCGGTATGCCGAACAACGCGTTGCTTATTTCCGGGCCTTCCAAAACGGCGGATATTGAACAAACCCTGATTTACAGAGTTCACGGCTGCAAAGAGCTGGTTGTGCTTTTGATACAATGAAGAAAAGGACTTAAGAATAATGCAGCAAACAGACATCATCATCATCGGAGGCGGAATTGTAGGGCTTGCGACTGCATACCAATTCAGCCTGGATTATCCCCGCCTGAAAATCACTCTGCTGGAAAAAGAACCCAGCCTCGCAATTCACCAAACCGGACACAATTCCGGAGTTTTGCACACTGGAATTTACTATAAACCCGGTTCTCTCAAGGCACTCAATTGCCGTGAAGGGAAATCCAGCATGGAAGAGTTTTGCCGGAAAGA
>Ga0208959_1000163_pt1 | contig 15612 bp, 15 predicted proteins | sample AOAMet2_C27A4_80_2_FD_188077 | JGI IMG/M metagenome (GOLD analysis project Ga0208959, IMG submission 188077) | Ammonia-oxidizing marine microbial communities from Monterey Bay, California, USA - C0912_C27A4_80 (SPAdes) | ecosystem: Environmental > Aquatic > Marine > Intertidal zone | place... | reverse complement strand
TCAAATATTTCTGCAAATCGTAAGGCTGCTTTTTTTGCTCCTGCCCAATCATCTTTTAACATTTTTTCAGTTACTTCGCCCTTCAAACAACCTGAAAGGCAAATTAAACCTTCACTATTTTCTTTTAGAAGATCTAAATCTATTCTTGGACGATAATAAAAACCATCAAGATATCCATGAGTTACAAGTTTCATTAAATTTTGATAGCCTGTATAATTTTGTGCTAACAAGACAAGATGGTTATTGCCCCAACCTCCTTCTGGTCGCGGTTTTTTGTCAAATCTACTTCCTACCGCAACATATGTTTCGCATCCAATAATTGGCTTAACACCAGCTTTCTTTGCTGATTTATAATAAGGAATTACACTAAACATATTACCATGTTCTGTTAAAGCTACCGAATCCATTCCAAGGTCATCAATAGTATTAACAAGTGTTTGAACAGTTTGGGCCCCATCTAAAAGGCTATAATCTGAATGATTATGAAGATGAACGAATTCTGAATTCATTTAATATTAAATTGGTTGGTTAGATATTGTAGTTAAAAATACAGAGTGTCTTAGATACTGGCAATGAATTGTATTGAATAATTTATTAAATATTAATTTTTAGTATTCTTTCATTATTATTATAATCTTTTATTAACTCTAATTGATCAAAGCCAGCTTCTTTAAACAAAGAAAATACTTTCTGAGGATGATTGCCTAAGCCAACCTCAAGTATAATTATACCATTGGGTATTAAAGTTCTTCCTACTTTTGCAATCCGAAAGTAAAAATTTAAACCCTCTTCAAAATCTGTTAGTGCAATTCTAGGTTCATAGTTTTTTACTTCAGGCATAATATTTTCAATCTCTTTTTGAGGTATATAGGGTGGATTTGATATAAGGATATCAAATCTCCCATCTGGAATTTCATTTAGAAAATCCATTTCTAGAAAATTAATATTTTTACAATTATTAGACTTAGCATTTATTTCTGCCAACTCTAAAGCATTTTTAGATATATCTAAAGAAAGAATATTAGCCCTAGGTTTTTTATTGCTTACCGCTATAGAAACACAGCCAGATCCCGTACCAATCTCTAATATTTTTGGTTCTGGTATTTTTTTAAGACTATTGAGTGTGATATCAACTAATCGCTCTGTTTCAGGACGGGGAATTAAGGCTTGTGGGGTAGATATAAATTTTAAACCATAAAACTCAACTTTTCCAGTAATATACTGAAGGGGTTCTCTATCTATTCTACGCTTTATCCAACTTTTTAATTTTTTAAGTTTAGACTTATTTATTATATCTTCAAATTTGAGGTATAAATCAATTCTTTTTAACTCTAATAAATCACAAAGAAGCCACTCTATTTCTTGTTTCGGGTTCTCAAAACCTTTTAATTTAAAATACTCTTCACCCCATTTAATAATTTCAATTATACGCCAAGTTTTTTTTATACCATTTGTTGAAACTTTCAATTATTCAACAACAGATGCCAACTGGGCTTGCTGATCAGCAAGTTTTAAATTTTCAATAATATCATATATATCACCATCCATTACTCCTTCAAGATTATAAGCTGTAAAATTAATTCGGTGATCTGTAATTCTTCCCTGAGGAAAATTATATGTTCTAATTTTAGCTGATCTATCGCCTGTCGAAACCATATCACGTCTTGTAGCAGCACGTTCTTTTGCCAATTTTTCTTGTTCCGCTGCTAATAATCTTGATCGTAAAACTTTTAAAGCCGCAGCTTTATTTTTATGCTGTGAAGTCTCATCTTGGCAAGTAACAACAAGTCCAGTCGGAACATGAGTAATTCGTATAGCTGATTCGGTTTTATTAACATGTTGACCACCTGCACCACTAGCTCTATAAGTATCAATCTTAATTTCTGCATCTACTACTTGAATATCTGCTTCTTCTGCTTCAGGTAAAACTGCTACCGTGGCGGCAGACGTATGCACTCGACCACTAGTTTCTGTTTTAGGCACTCTTTGAACTCTATGGACTCCACTCTCAAATTTCATCATTCCATAAACACTTTCACCTTTTACAGAAAAAATGATTTCTTTGAATCCTCCAATCCCAATCGCATTAGACTCCATTACCTCATACTTCCACCCATTTCTTTCAGCAAAGCGAGTGTACATTCTATAAATATCCGCAGCAAATAAAGCTGCTTCATCACCACCTGTTCCAGCTCTCACTTCAATAATAGTATTTTTATCATCTGTAGGGTCATGTGGAAGTAGTAATACTTTTAATTCTTCTTCTAAATTTAAAAGTTCTTTTTCTAATCCTTCAAGCTCTCCTTGTGCAATATCTATTAATTCTTCATCTTCTCCAGATAAAATCTCTTTATCCTCATCAATGTTTTGTTGAATTAAAAGATATTCTTTTGCCTTTAAGATAACAGGTTTTAATCGACTATGCTCTTTTGCTAATTCTGTGTAACGACTTTGGTTGTTAATAAGAGCTGGGTCAACCATTTGCTTTTCTAACAAGTCGTAGTGTGAAATAATATCCTTGAGCTTATTAATCACCCAATTGCTTCCGCAACATACTCTTTGCCTTGCATTTCTTCAAACTTATCTCCAAAAGCCTCTTTTAAAGCGACAATAGCTACTTCTACCATTCTATCTTCAGGTTTACTTGTTGTTATATTTTGAAGCCAAAGGCCTGGTGCTCGTAACATTTTAAAAAGAAGACTATCTCCTTTTCGTGCTGTTATTTTAATGACTTCATAGGATAAGCCTCCAACCAATGGAATCATTGGCAAGTGGACTAAAAGTCTAATTGGTAAACTTATATCCCCTATAATTGATATTACAATTGAATCTATTATTGAAAAAATAATTATTGCTGATAATAAAACAATGAACATGAAACTGGTTCCACACCTTGGATGTTGAGTAGGAAAAGATTGTGCATTAATAATATCTACTTTTTCCCCTGACTCAAAATTATAAACAACTCTATGTTCTGCACCATGGTACTGAAATAATCGACTTACATCTTTCATAAATGAAATAAGAATAAGGTAAATAATAAAAAAAGTTATCCGAAAAGCTCCAGATACTATATTAAATGCAAAAGCTTCACGCTCAACCTCTAAAAGTTGTGTGGTTAACCACATAGGAGCAATCATAAATAAAGTTAATGCTAATGCTATAGCAAAAATTGTTGAAAAAATTTCGACTATAGGATTGGGTTTTTTATCTTTTTCTTCAGGCATGGCAATATCAGCTGACCACTGTAAGGTTGTCATCCCCATTTTCATGGCCTCAAAAAGTCCAGCCATACCACGAAAAATTGGCTTATTCCAAATTTTTGACTTTTCAGTAATTGATTTAAATTCATGTCGATCAACATGAATTTTTCCTTCGGGGTCCCGAGCAGCAGTAGCATAGGCGCCTGGCACTCTCATCATAACTCCTTCAATGACAGCTTGTCCTCCAACTAAAATAGAGGGTTTCATAATTGTGAGAAGAATTGTTCTAATCATAAAAAAATAACAAAATCAAATGAATATGATGATGTCAGCCCTGTTTTAATGTTATTATTTGGTTGTTTTACCATATTTCTTTTTAAACTGTTCAATTCGACCTGCTGTATCCACCAATTTTTGCTTTCCTGTATAAAATGGATGGCATTCAGAACAAAGTTCGATAGATTGATCTCCCATTGTTCCATGTACTTGAAATGTGTGTCCACATGAACAAGTTACATTGCTTAATTTATAATCAGGGTGTGTATTTGCTTTCATTTTTTTTCCTTTAAATCCTTAATTTAATTTTACTAGAATTTTTTTAATCCTCTTAATACCATCACGAATCATGTCACTACTTACTGCGTAAGAGAATCTAATATGACCTGGCGCTCCAAATCCATCTCCTGGGACCGTAACTACTTTTCCTTCATTAAGAAACAAATCAGAGAGGTCAAAGGAATCTTTTATTTTTATATTATTAAAAGACTTCCCTAAATAATGTGAAAAGTCTGGAAAAGCATAAAATGCCCCTCCTGGTAAATCACATTGCGTTCCAGGAATTTCATTTAAAAGAGAAACCATTAAATTTCGTCGCTCCTTAAATTTATTTTTCATTTGTTCAACTGCTGACTGATCGCCAGTCAATGCCTCAACAGATGCTGATTGACTTATAGAATTAGCGCATGAAGTTGCTTGTCCTTGAATCTTACTCATTGCTTTAATTATTTTTTCTTCTCCAAAGGCGTAGCCAATTCTCCATCCAGTCATAGAATAAGTTTTTGACATACTCATGCAAGTAATAATATTTGCCTTAATATTTTTGTCAATATTTAATTTCTGCGCGCTAGTAAACTCACCATCAAAAACTAATCTTTCATAACATTCATCTGATATAACAACCCAATTATTTTCTTTTGCTAAGGTAAGAATATTTAGCGTTGCTTCATCTGACCAAACGCTACCAGTAGGATTTGATGGAGAATTAATAATTATTCCCTTAACACGACTAGAAATCTTTGATTTTAAATCTTCAATATTAGGTTCAAAATTATTTTTTGAATGTGTTTTCACAATAATTGGGCTAGCATCTGACAGTGTTACAAACTCTGGAAATGATACCCAATATGGTTTAAAAATTAATACTTCATCTCCAGCTTGAAATAATGCTTGGCAAGTAAGGTAAAGGCTTTGCTTTTCACCATTAGAAATTAATATTTCATTAGGATTAGCTTTAAGCGAATTTTCTCTAAGTAGTTTATCACAAACTGCTTTTCGTAACTCAATTGTACCCGGACCGGCAGTGTATTTAGTTTTACCTAAGTCCATAGCTTTAACTGCAGCGTCTCGTATATTTTTTGGAGTATTAAAATCAGGCTGCCCTGCACTAAAATTAATCACATCAATTCCTTGAGAAATAAGTTCAGCCGCACGTGATGTCATTTCAAGTGTAAAAGAAGGTTTTACTCGTTCGACACGATCAGCTAAAACAGTCATTTAATTTCACTTTAAAAGCTATGTTGTTTTTTATGGTACTCTTCAGAATTAAAGTTGATTTCATTTTCTGAAGATTTTTTAGGCTTATTTGATTTTCCATGTTTTGTAGATTTTCCAGCTTGTCTTAAAGGTTTTTTTCTTTTTGGTCGTTCATCTGATTCTATATCAAATTCCTCTGAAAGTACTTTTTTACTACGTTTGGGCTTCTTTTTTCTAAATTTTGATTTTGCATTTGATTTCTTAGGGCGAGGTACTTTTTGAACATCTATCTCATGAATTTCTGGATCATCTAATAACTCTAAATCTAATTCTGTTTTTTCATCTGATATTTCTCCTTTTTTTGAAAAAATATCAGGTTCAAATAATCCCAATATTGTGCCATATCCACGGGTAATCCCATTCCCAATGCCTATGTAATTTGGCAAAAGAAAATTAGTTTCAAATTCGCCGTCAAAAGCACCCCAATTATTTTCATCAATATTTTTTGGGAATAAAGATGACAATTTTACTTTAGTAAAAATATTATTTTCTAATTCTATACCCATTTCTCTTGATATAAAAACAATATTTTGACCAAGTAGATTATTTAGATAGTCAGTCCTTTCTTCATTTTTAAGATTGCGATAACGATTTCCCGTTGCCTGATTTAAAGCAATCCAAGGTGTAACAAAGCGGTAACTAATTAGTTTTGAAAGCGGCTTAAGGTAATCTTTTTCTTCCTCAATTTCTGTATCTGTAACCTCAAATGTTATATTCCCAAAGTCAAGTGCATCTAAGTTAGATAATATATCCTTAATTGGATTAACACCCTCAGCAGTAGCAACAAAATGTATCTGTTCATTTAATATTTTTACTTGAATCCGTGGATAAAGAAACTTATCACGATAAGTACCATCTAACATTGGTACAATTTCTTTATCATTGAACTTTCGCATTAGGACACCTTTGACTTGATAAGGTGTTTTACGAACTGGTTTATCTGTAATTAGCCTTACTGTAATTGTGTGTACTTTAGGGTACTTAGAACTCATATTTTATGCTTTCATAGATTATATCAAAAAGAGATAGAATTTAATTTTATTGGCTCATAGTTTCCATGAATTCTTCGTTTGTTTTTGTTCTACGCATTCTATCTTGTATAAACTCCATAGCTTCAATTACGCTCATTTCATTAAGGAGTTTTCTAAGAATCCACATTCTAGCTAAGACTTTTTTATCTAATAATAGTTCTTCTTTTCTTGTACCAGAACGAATTAAATCAAAGGATGGATAAATACGGCGGTCACTTAATTTTCTATCAAGAACAAGTTCCATATTCCCTGTGCCTTTAAACTCTTCAAAAATAACTTCATCCATTCTACTTCCTGTGTCAATAAGTGCCGTTGCTAGTATAGTTAAACTACCGCTTTCTTCAGTGTTTCTAGCTGCTCCATAGAAATGTTTTGGTTTTCTAAGAGCATTTGCATCTACACCACCAGATAAAATTTTTCCGCTGTGAGGGATAACTGCATTATGTGCACGACCAAGTCGTGTTATACTATCTAAAAGGATAACCACGTCATCACCAAATTCAACCATTCTACGCGCTTTTTGAATAACCATTTCAGCTACAGCAACATGACGCTCTGGTGGCTCATCAAATGTTGAGCTTATTACTTCTGCTTCAACATTTCTTTTCATGTCTGTAACTTCTTCTGGCCTCTCATCAATTAGTAAAATAATCATTTTTACTTCAGGATGATTCTTGGTTATAGCATTAGCAACTTTTTGAACAAGAACTGTTTTCCCTGTTTTTGGCTGAGCTACAATTAGTCCGCGCTGACCCTTTCCTATCGGAGAAATCAAATCCATAACACGCGTAGATAAATCTTTAGGATTATCTTCTAATTTAAATTTTTGATCAGGATATAATGGAGTAAGATTATCAAAAAGTATTGCTCTCCTAAGCTCAGACGGGTCTTTACCATTAACTTCTTCAACTTTTAAAAGTGCATAAAAACGCTCTTTTGATTTTGGTGGTCTGATTTGACCTCCAACTTCATGACCTGTTCTTAATCCGAACCTTTTTATTTGTGAAGGGCTAACGTAAATATCATCTGGTCCTGGTAGATAATTGAAATTAGGACTACGCAAAAAACCATAGCCTTCATTTAAAACTTCAAGCACTCCACTAGCAGAAACTCCTCCATCTTTTTCTGATTGAGCTTCAAGAATCTTTACTATTAGCTCTTGCTTGTTTAAGCCTGAATAACTTTCAATCTTAAGTTCAGATGCTAGATCTGCTAATTCTTTTATTCTTAGCTTCTGTAGTTCATTAACATTCATATGAAATAACCTTGTTTATACAATTAAAAATCTTTGAAATTGATAAATTGTTGGGGATTTGCCCTCTCAGGGCTATAAATAAAGGGTTTAACGCCTACCAACTGTCCAGATATTACATTATTTTAAATCAAAAATCCAAATTTATCAAAAACTTCTTTTGCAATGTAATGACTCCCAAAAATTACACCAGGAACATTCAATTCCGCTGATTTTTCTTCTAGAGCATCTAAAGCTTTTAATAAAGAATTCTCTACTAAATAATTTGAACCTTTTGGACTTCTTAAATGTTTTGATAACTCTGTTCCACTAAGTAAACCATGTTTTTTACTTCCACTAATAATAAGTAGTCCAAATTTTCCATATGTGGCTTCTTTTATCAAGTTTATTTCTTTATCGCTCTTTAACACAATTAAACCAAGGGGTGAACAATTATATAATAAAGCCATGGAATTTAGCATTGCATTAATTCCATTAGCATTATGAGCAACATCATAAAAAATTAGCGGCTTAATTAATAGTTTTTGTAACCTTGCTGGCCAAATTGTTTTATCTAAACCTTTTTGGATAACCTTAGACTTAATTTTTGGGTCAAATTGTTTAATAATTTTAATACTTAATGCTGCATTAAATGCTTGATGATGGCCAATTAATGGTATTTTAAAAGATTCACTTTTAATTTCAAACACCGTTCCATTTTCACTTAACACAATATTCTGAGGAGTTTCTTGATATATAATTTTTGATTTTTTACTTTTTGATATTTTGCGCAATATTGAGATAGAAACTTTCTCTTGTTTAGCTAAAACAACCGGGGTTTCAGGTTTAATTATTCCACCTTTTTCTTTGGTAATAGTTTCTATGTTTGGTCCCAAGATTTCTCGATGATCTAGTGATATTGGAGTTATAGCTGTCATAGCTGGACTTATGACATTTGTTGAGTCCAACCTTCCACCTAAGCCTGTTTCTATTACAGCTACATCAATATTGTTTTCAGCAAAGTGCTTAAAAGCCATTGCAGTTGTGGTTTCAAAAAAAGTTGTCTCTATTTTTTCAATATCATTTTTATGATTTTTTATAAATAATGCAATCTCATCATCTTTAATAAATACATTGTTAATTTTAATCCTCTCATTAAATCGGACAAGGTGTGGCGAAGAATACACTCCAACTTTATAACCAGCCGAAATTAATATTTCTGCCACCATTGCACATGTTGAACCTTTTCCATTTGTGCCAGCAACATGTATAGATCTATAATTTTTATGTGGATTGCCACAAATTTCTAATAATTTAAGAGTATGTGATAATCCAACTTTAATGCCAAGTCTGCTAAGATTATATAGATAATTTAATTGATTGTTGATACTTCTGGAATTATCTAAGTCTATCATTTTTTATTTTAGTTTAATTGGAATAAGTTATCGTAAAAAAATAATATTTAAAATCAGGTCTCTATTGATTATTCAACTTTCAGAAAGGTATTGCTCTCTTGAATAACGAAATTTAACAATAGATTTATAAATTGAGTTTGCAATTGTTTGTCGATATTTTGGATTTCGCAAATTTTTCTCTTCATTGCTATTAGTTAAATAGCCAGCCTCAATTAATATATTTGGCATACTCGCGCCAATTAAAACGTGAAAGCCTGCCTGCTTTACTCCTCTATTTTTGGATTTAACTTTCTTTGCCATTTCCTCTTGAACCATTGCTGCAAGCTCTTCGCTTTCTTTCATCTGCATGCTTTGTGCCATTGTTGCAATAATTAATTTTTCATCAGATAAATCTTTATATTTATTCTTTGACTTATCTTCAAATTTAATTACCTCATTTTCACGAGAGGCAACTTCAATAGCATCTTCAGTTTTTCCAGGACGAAGCAAATAAGTTTCAAAACCGTAAGCTGTTTTATTTGGATGTCCATTTAAATGAACACTAATAAAAATTTTACCATTGGCTTCATTAGCCATTTTTGTTCTTTTCCATAATGGAATAAAAATATCTTCAGTCCTAGTATAAATAACTTTTAAACTTGTATTTTTTTCAAGGAGCAGACCTACTCTTTTTACAATATCAAGCGCAATATCTTTCTCTTTTGTTCCTCTTTTTCCCATTGTCCCTGGGTCTTTTCCTCCATGACCAGCATCAAGAACAACTGTATCTAATTTCCAACGATCTTTTACTTTTTTCATCTGTGCTATACTATTTTTAATAGATGTCCTTAATGAAATAACAATTTCACTTGGGTCTTTGCTTTGATATAATTCGTGACTTTCTACTTTTGTTCGCATTTGAAAGGCTAACTGCGATGATTCACCTAATTGATCTGCAGCTACACTTTTAATAATCCCTCGAGTATCTGTTCTTCGTATTTCAGTTGTATCAACTAAGCCTCCTGCAACAGTTAAATAAAACCATCCATTCTCATGAAAAAATGAGCTGATATTTCCTTCAGGAAACAAATTTCGTGTCTTTATTCTTATAATTGTCCCATTAGATTTTTGAGAAATATTTACGTTTGTAATTGTAAATGCTTTTATATCAATATCTAAAACCATTCTCCTTGAATCATATTTTATGCCTGGTAATGCTTCACGCCTAATTATATTAAAAAAAGCTTCTGCTGGAATAAAAATATCATTATCTGTCATAATAGTGTGCATCGGCATTTGAAAAACTTGATCATCAACTAATAAATAACTACTATTAGCAGATATTTTTATTCTATGGTCTCCAATATATAATACCATTTTCCCACGATCTTTATTAATAAAAGGATCTCGTTTTGCTAATATTCTTGAAACATCAATGGTTGACACATAAGTGCCTCTAAGCTTATCAAGAGTTAAAATATCATCAATTGAGTTATCAACACGATTCACTACTCGTATTGTTCCTGCATAACTAATTGTAAATAAAAGTGCTAATTTAAATACAATGCTTAATAATCTTAGTAACATAGGCTAGAAATTATCCCCACTTTAAAGGATAAACAATAAATGCTAAATAAAGCTGAAGAAAAAAATTCTATTAGTTTTATTTCTTTTATAAACAAAAACGCCCCACATCTCTGTGGGGCGTTAATCAACTGACTCTTTTGGTATTTATTTCTTATACCAAAAAACTATTAACATTAAAGCAAGTAAGCCTGCAAATCCAGCATCGCCAAATTTGCTCATTAAGTCGCCAATACCTGCAATAACACCAAAGTAGTCGTCAAAGAGAATACCGACTACAATGCCGAGGACAACTAATCCTTTTAATAGACTAGTTACATCTCCGATAAAAGCAGTTACGGTTTCAAAGGCCTTATTCATTTGTTATCTCCTAGGATTATTATAGTAGAAAGAGGTTCAAAAATGAGCCCCATTAATCTACTGGTTAACCTGCGAAAGACACAAATATTAGCAAGGCCAAGAGACCTGAGAATCCTCCATCTAGGAAAGATTCAACTAGATCTACAATTCCGCCAATGGGATCAAACCCAGTGGAGTAAAGGATGTTTACAAATACAAACATCACAATAAGTGCTTTAATTAAGCCAACTACGGAATTGGCAATACCCTGTACGGTTGAAGTAAAATCAGCCATTAGGTTCCTCCTTGGTTAGGTTCAATTGAACAAAAAAAGGGGGCATGTATCCCATGCCCCCCTCGGTTCAATTCTTTCGCGTTTTGTGTATGTGGTTATCTTTTCCACTTGTCTGAATTTAAACAGAAATTGGAATTAATCAACAATTTTTGACTAAGTATGGTTTTTATGTCATTTCTCCTCGTGAATGTGCTTAAAAATAACTAAAATCAAGAGATTATTAATTAATAATAATTAAGGAATAATAATTTAAAAATGAAAATAAGAGATATTTTCGCCCGTGAAGTGCTTGATTCAAGAGGAAATCCAACCATTGAAGTTGAAGTTAAATTAATTGATGGAGCTAAAGGTCGAGCCATTGTTCCCTCTGGAGCATCAACTGGTGAGCATGAGGCTGTTGAACTAAGAGATGGTGATAAAAGTAGATATTTAGGTATGGGTGTTAAAACTGCGGTTTTGAATGTTAATACAATAATTTCTAATAGCTTAAAAGGCTTTGACCCAATTGATCAACGCGCAATTGATCAAATCATGATTGATCTTGATGGGACAACCAATAAAAAGAATTTAGGTGCTAATGCTATCTTAGGTGTTTCAATGGCAGTAGCTCGCGCAAGTGCACACTCAAAAAACATTCCACTGTATAAGTATTTAGGTGGAGAAAAAGCAAATACATTACCTATTCCGATGATGAACATTTTAAATGGCGGCAGTCATGCTGATAACAATGTTGATATTCAAGAATTTATGGTTTTCCCAATTGGGGCCAATTCATTTTCTTCTGCACTTCAAATGGGTGTAGAGATTTTTCATCAATTAAAATTTGTTTTAAAACAAAAAGGGCTCAATACCTCTGTTGGCGACGAAGGAGGTTTCGCTCCCAATCTAAGGTCAAACGCAGAAGCAATTGAGATAATATTAGAAGCAATTGAGAAAACCCCTTATACTTCGGGAAAAGATATATTTTTAGCACTTGATGTTGCCTCTAGTGAATTTTATAGTAATGGTAAATATCATTTAGTTTCAGAAAACAAAAAATATACTTCAGAAAACATGATCGAATTTTTAAAATCTCTTGTTAATCAATACCCTATAGTATCAATTGAAGATGGATTAGATGAAAATGATTGGGACGGATGGCAAGTTCTAACAAAAGAACTTGGAGATAAATGCCAAATTGTTGGCGATGATTTGACTGTTACTAATATTTCACATCTACAGCGTGCAATTGATAATAAATCAATGAATGCTATTTTAATTAAACTAAATCAAATTGGATCTGTCACTGAAACAATAGATGCGATTGATTTAGCAAAAGCAAATAATTATGCGGCTATTATTTCACATCGATCTGGAGAAACAGAAGATGTTACCATTGCAGATTTTGCTGTAGCGATGGGAATGGGACAAATTAAAACCGGTTCTTTATCAAGGACAGATAGAATTGCAAAATATAACCAATTGCTTCGGATTGAAGAACAGTTAGGCTCAAAAGCAAAATATCCAGATTTTCAAATTTTGGGTAAATCGTGATTAAAAATAGAAAATCTAAAAAAAATTATAAGACTGATATTCAAAAAAGAGTTATTAAAACAATACTTATAATTGGCGCACTATCTCTTATAATCATTTTCTTTTTTGGTGACCATGGTCTTTATCAGCTCTATACCTTAAAAAAGGAAAGAACTCAAATTCAAAATCAAATTAATAATCTTCGAAAAGAAAAGATTGAATTAGAAAACGAGAAATTAAAGCTACAAACTGATTATAAGTATATTGAAGAGCTTGCTCGTGAAAAGTATAGGATGGCAAAAAAAGGTGAAAAGGTTTTTAAAGTAATTGATAAAAAAAAGGACTATTAATCTTTTGTAATATTCTTTCCTAGATGTTTACTGTAAGTAAAAAGCTTATCTTTTTCATCTTCAGAAAGAGAATCGAAACCCACTTCGCTTACCTTATCTAATAATTTATCTACATTTGCTTGAATATTCGCAAGTTGCTTTTCTTTTTTTATACTTTTTTTATACTTTATACTAGCAAGATAAGAATTCAATAATAAACTAAACCTCTTAATTGTCCATTTTGATTTCATATATACAAACCCTATCATCATACCTGATAAATGAGTAAGGTGACTAATATTTGATCCAGAATAGCTCAAAGAAGACACAAAAGCCATTAACCCAAGAAAAATTACAAAATATTTTACTTTGACTGGAAAAAGGAAATATATCAAAACCTTTCTATTGGGAAACATAAGACCGTAAGCTAATAATATTCCGTAGATAGCTCCACTTGCCCCAATTAAAACAGCATTACCACTAAAATTAAATACAAGCCATATTAGACCAGATCCTATACCGGTAATAAAATAAAATTTTAGAAATTCTTTTTTACCCCAAATTGACTCCATCTCTGATCCAAACATCCAAAGAACAAACATATTCATAAAAACATGAAAAAAGTCTCCATGAATAAACATATATGTAAATGGCTGCCAAATCATTGGCCAAACACTATTAGAAGACAATCCAAATATTTGGGCTAAATCAAATTGTGATTGAGCAATATATCTTAATAAAAATAGAAGCGCATTTATAGATATTAATATCTTTATTGCATCTGTAAAGTTTCGACTTTTAAAGGCAAGATTGCTAGATTCTGATTGGAATTGATATCGCATATTAATTTAGTAGATTTATAATTTTATATTTTCAATAAGTGAAATTGTTTCACATTTTATTATGCCAAGTTAAACCTAATATTAATTTGAAAGTATTTCTCTAAGAATTTTGAGAGATTTTAAATTTTTAACCCCTTCAAAATGTATCCCAAGGCACGTGTTCAAATAAGTGCTAATAACCTTTCGGTCTTTTCCTGTTATTTTAAAGATTTTATTTTTTTCTATTTCACCTAAGTCAAAATAATTGAATATTTCTTTTGAATTTGGACCTTCAAATGGGTTTGGTAATGGGACAAAATCTAATTCGGACTGATTCAAATCTGGCTTAAAACCTAAAAATGCTAATAAACTATATTGATAATGCCAATATGTTAGATTTAACTGATTATTAGAATTTTCAACCTCTTTTAAGGAACTTAATAATGCATTATAAAGATTATTATGAGAATCATTGTCCGTAAGGCATTTATCAGTTAATTCAATCATTGCCATAGCATATGAAATTTTTTTTAAATCTTTAGAAATATTTGACCAGGAATGATTAAAAGATGCTTTAGATATTGTTTGAAGCTCTCGACTTTCTTTGAAGTAAAAAACTAGATTTAAACAATTTGCCGGTTGAAAGTAAGCACTCATTGGAGATTTTTTTCTATGTGCACCATGCACGAGAAAGCTAACTTTTCCTAGATCTTTAACAAAGCACCTAGCAATAAGACTCGTCTCGCTATAGGGAAAGCGTTTTAAAACAATTCCAACTGAATTTTTTATCATTAATAAGCTTTAGCAAAAATGACTTCATGCTTAGCCGGCTTACCAGAAAAAATGCAATTTAGTCCTTTTGTATTCTCATCGAAGGGAATAACACGAATAGTTGCCTTTGTTTCATTCTTAATGGCTGTTTCTGTTTCTGCTGTCCCATCCCAACCACAACGAATAAAACCCCCTTTATTTTTAATTACTTCCTTGAAATCAGCATATGTAGAAACGGTATGAGTATTATTAAGTCGAAATTGCTTTGCTTGTTCAAAAAGATTATTTTGAATTGAGTCAAGTAAGTTTGGGATTAGGCTAACTATATCTTCTTTTTTTACAAATTGTTTTTCTCCAGTATCACGTCTAGCAATAACAACTTGCTGCTTTTCTATATCTTTTGGCCCTACTTCTAAGCGAATAGGAACCCCTTTCATTTCCCATTCATTAAATTTAAATCCTGGACTTCCTTTTCTCCAATCTTCATGAATACGAACTCCAGCATTTCTAAGCTCTAATAAAACTGATTCTAAGTATTTATTAAAAATCTTTTGACCCTCTTTATCCTTAAAAATGGGTACAACAACAACTTGATATGGGGCTATTTTAGGTGGCAATCGTAAGCCTTTATCATCACCATGAGTCATGATTACCCCGCCCACTAAACGTGTGCTTATTCCCCAACTTGTTGCATAAACCATTTGTTCTTTATTGTCTTTTGTTTGGAAGGTAACATCAAAAGCTTTTGCAAAATTTTGCCCCAAATTATGTGATGTTCCTGCCTGGAGAGCTCGTTTATCTCCCATAATAGCTTCGATGCAATACGTTCGATCGGCGCCAGCAAATTTTTCAGACTCTGATTTAAATCCTGTATGAACAGGCATTGCTAAATAATCCTCAGCTAATTTGCGATATAATTCTAAAATAAGTAGCGTCTCTTCTTCCGCTTCTTCTGCTGTAGCATGAGCAGTATGACCCTCTTGCCATAAAAATTCTGTTGTTCTTAAAAAAAGTCTGGTCCGCATCTCCCAGCGCACTACATTTGCCCATTGATTTATTAATAAGGGTAAATCTCTATATGATTGAATCCATTTTTTATACATAGACCATATAACAGTTTCAGAAGTTGGTCTTACAATGACTTCTTCTTCAAGCTTTGAATCTGGATCAACAACAATTCCTTTCTTGCTATCTGATTTCAATCTGGTATGTGTTACAACTGCACACTCTTTAGCAAACCCTTCTACATGCTCTGCTTCTTTTGCTAAAAATGATTTTGGAATAAATAAA
>Ga0208959_1000141_pt1 | contig 16777 bp, 17 predicted proteins | sample AOAMet2_C27A4_80_2_FD_188077 | JGI IMG/M metagenome (GOLD analysis project Ga0208959, IMG submission 188077) | Ammonia-oxidizing marine microbial communities from Monterey Bay, California, USA - C0912_C27A4_80 (SPAdes) | ecosystem: Environmental > Aquatic > Marine > Intertidal zone | place... | reverse complement strand
GTAACCAGTCATGAAACGGCTCATTTTAGGAAATACTTTTTCAATCAAATCTGCTTTTTCCAGAACAATCTGATCAACAACTTTAAACACCTCACCCGCAATTCCGGATTTTTGTTTGTATGCACTTAGTTTATCTTCATCAAGAGGCACGGATTCAAAAGTTTCACCATTTGAGAGCACACATGACAACTCTAAAACATGGTCACTGGTACGTCCGTAAATGCGTGAACCTTTTCCGCAGGCATCGGTATTTACCATTCCACCCAAAGTAGCTCTATTGCTCGGTGACAGATCGGGTGCAAAAAAAACCTCCTGCGGCGCGAGATGTTCGTTTAACTGGTCCAGTACCACCCCCGGTTCTACACGTACCCAGCCCTGCTTAATATTCGTTTCGAGAATACGATTCATGTAACGTGAGCAATCAAGCACAATACCTTCAGTAAGTGACTGTCCGTTTGTGCCCGTACCGCCACCGCGCGCAGTGATTTTTATGTTTTGATGAAATTTCTGCTGAGCTGTCAACTCCAGTACCTCCTGAATGTCGCTTGATTTTTTCGGAAAAACAACTGCCTGTGGAAGTACCTGATAAATGCTGTTGTCAGTTGAGCTTACCAGGCGTGTCCCGTAATCATGCTGAATGTCTCCGGAGAAACTACTTTGATGCAGTTCTGCCAGAAAACTTTGCACAATTTCGGGAATACTTTCGGAATGACTGAGGCGGGGGATCATTTAAAACTTTATTAACAGATAATTACGAAATATCGTGAGCTTTACGCTTGAAAAAGCATTTGTGGTAAATTATATAATTGCACGCAACAGTCGGAAGGAACTGTGAAATCATCAATCCTTATATTCCGCAGAACGGTTTTGCAGCATCGCCATTACAGACTCTTCCAGATCAGCAGAAAGCAGCATGGCGGAGTTCCAGGTTGCTACATAATTAAGTCCGTCTGCAACCGAATTATCGCGAGAGTGCAAAAGCATTTCCTTAACTCCGCGCATAGCTAAAGGTGCTTTGTCCGCGATTTGCTCAGCAATCTTCCGGACTGCAGAAATCATCGATTCCTGATCTGCATAAAAACTGTTGACCAAACCAAATTCACGTGCCTCCTCTCCGGAAAATTTACGGCCAGTGTAGGCTAATTCGTGTACAATTCCTAGGGGAATCAACTTGGGAAGGCGCTGCAAAGTCCCGACATCCGCAGTTAGTCCAAGATCAATTTCTTTTATCTGGAAGACAGCATCATTTGTTGAGTATCGCATATCACAGGCACTTACCAAATCAACTCCTGCGCCTATGCAACCTCCGTGAATTGCAGCTAATACAGGCTTACGACACTCTTCAATTTGTGTAAATGCGGCCTGCAGTTTTATTATTTTACGCCGTAAATATTCCCGTTTCCGTCCTTCACAGTCAAAATGCTCAACTTCCTGACCCACTGACTGTAAGAATTTTAGATCAATTCCTGCAGTAAAATGACATCCCGCACCTCTCAGAATGCACACCCGAACAGCTTCATTTTCGTCTAATTCACGGAAACAGTCTCCGAGGGCAAACCATAATTCCTCATCAATCGCATTTGCTTTGTCAGGACGGTTTAATTCAATTTCCGCAACTGCAGAATTAATTTTAATTTTCAGTGAATCGGACATATCAAAGCATTGAGTATGAAGTTAAAGGTTGAAGGGGATCTGAATTCATCTCAAGTTGACTCAGACATTCTGTTGCTTTTTCCAACTCCCGCATTGCTTCAGCTTCGAGTTTTTCTTGCAGATTATGTTTATTGAACAACACCCTGAGCACTCTGGTCATTTCCTCCAGTTCAAAATCTTCCTGCAATTTTTCCGACATTTCACTGAGTTCACTTTCCGTTAAACATTCATGCAGTAAAAAGCAGAGAGGCGCCCACAATTCCTGATCTTTCAATGTCTGTTGAAAACGCTTTTCATCATCAATAACATCCAGTTCAGCTTTAAGTTGTGCAGCCATGCCGACATATTCACCAAAAGCGAACAAGGTAGAAGCTGTTGCTTGAGAAGCATTTGCCCAGTAAGCCGCACTTTTAGCACCTGCGCCAAATAGCCCAGCAATTTTGTCACGCGTTACATTCTGCCAGTGTTTTGGCGTCGCAGTAAGAGTAGGTTCCGAAATTTCAAGAACTTGCCCGCGTGAAATATTTTGTGTGGCTAGAGAAACACATTCCAGCACGTCCAAATTTCCAACACGTGTTAAGATTTGAAATGAGATGGAAAGCAGATAATCACCCAGCAAAACACTAGCCTCTGAACCCCATAGTTTTTGAACATGCTGCTGGTGACGTCTGGCGTTTTCAGGCTCTTTGATGTGACGGTGCAAGGCAGATGCAGTGTGTAAAAATTCTAAAGTGCTACCTATATCTATCACATCGTCATCAGGCTTTTTAAAGAGACTTGCGCTTTGCAGCAACAACAGGGATCTGGTTGAATTGTTATGAGGAGTTATTATATGGTGAGCAATATCTATTAAGAAAGGAAGTGAAACACCTAAATTTTTTTTAACAGCATTTTGAATCCGTTCCAAATTATTCTCACTGTCCAAAAGATTCTGTTCGCAAGTTGCCTGTTTCATTATTTACGGATTCCTGTTTTCTGACTTAACGTTCTTTTACTGAGATGATGAATAACTGAATTTGTGATCACTCTTGAAGATTCAAGCGTAATAATTCCACGATTAATGACATCATGGCCAGGATAAATCCGACAATCGGCCAAATTGCTTTCCATCTGGAACGAAGAGCCTGCAGCTGACGCAGGAGTAAAATCATCGCAAAAACACACCAGGCGCTGATTGACGCCACAAATCTCAAGTTTGCCAGTAAAGATTGATCATCTTTATTTATTAATATTCCCAGCATGATACCAATACTCAAAGCGAGAAAACCCCAAAGTGTTCCCTGCCAACTGAGACGATCCAGTGTACCAAGAGCTGGAAAACGGATCATCATCGAGGTTACCAGTTTTGTTTTAAGATGGTGTTCCTGATAAAGAAAAATGATACTGGCCACACAGGCGACACCCAGCATAACATAACCTGCTAAAAGAATGATTATGTGTGTTCCAAGTAAAAGCTGATAAAGCCAGGTTTGAGCTAATACAATTTCACTTGTCGAGACTTGATTCTGAAAGATAATAAGGGATAACCCCAGCAGCAGAATCGCAAAAAGTCTGACTATTGATGTGTTGACCAAACTTGGTAGCCGTTCTGGAAAGGCCTGTACTCCCACCATACTGGCCCATGCGGCAACGCTCAGGATATCACTTACAAAAGTTGTGGGCCAGACTGATTTAGTCCATAATAATCCAAGTAAAGCAATAGTATGAATGATCCAGCCCAGACGCATTCCTGTAAACTCCGTCCATGCCTGAAGCCTTGAGCCAGGAGACTCATCAAAAGGCGAAGGAAAAAGCCCTGAAATCCAACTGATGATGTAAAGCAACAAGGCTCCCCATGCACCTACAATCAGCATATTGTCTTTTAGTGAATATATGTTTTTATAATGCTTCAATTAAATGATTATCAAAGCAAGGTGCTTCGTAATTTGTCCTCTGCAGACTTATTTTATTAACCCGAAAAATGAGCAACAAAATCAGTTTAAAAGAGCATCATATAGTTGAGCAAATTCCAGAGATGCAGAGTTACGAGTGTAGCTCTGTCAGCATCACCAGTCAATCTGAATATGAAAATCATGGGCAGGAGAGATTACCGGAATATTGTTTTCCGGAAAGCAGTGCTATTTTTTTACTGACCGGTAGAGTAATCAAAAGGTCCAGCTTGGAATCATTATCAACGTATGAAATTGCCAGATCAGCTGGTGCGGAACCCTCTGCCGCGAGGCTTGCGGCAAATGAAACAGGACTTGCATAACCAGTTGATGAGGTGTTGTCACTGAGAGTCAGTGACAAGTCACCTGTCAGGAGAGAGACTCCGGACGTACTGACCTGGAAATTGTGTCCTGCCACAAAATCCATTTTACTGTCATTATCAAAATCCGCGGCAGCCAGTGTCCTAGGTCCGCTTCTGGAACTGATAGTAAGTGGTGAATCAAAATCACCAGTTCCATTTCCGTAAATCAGCGAAAGAGTACTGTCTCCGTAATTGCTGACCGCGAGGTCTTGTTTTGCATCACAGTTCCAGTCTCCGGAAATCATGTCGGTCGGTAAACTGCCTACTGTATATGTCGTAGATTGGGCACTGAAAGTTCCACTTCCGCTGTTTAACCAAATTTGAACCAAAGTACTGTCCCTTGACAAAACTGCGAGATCAGTATCATTATCTCCATCCCAATCCGCGCTAACAATCTGTATCGGATGTGCGCTGACAGATAAAGTCTGTGAAATAGCAAATACTCCACTGCTATTTCGCAGAATAGAAATGCTGCTGTTATCACGATTTACCACAGCCAAATCTGTTTGATTGTCACTATTCCAGTCTCCGGAAAGCAGCTTGAGCGGTACATCACCTACAGTTAAACTACCGTTATCAGTAAAAGTCGCGCTACCGTCGTTGCTTAATAATTTAATTTGGTCCTGATCAGTTTGTGTGACCACCAGGTCAGTTATGTTATCTCCGGTGAAATCTGCTGAAATCACATCCTGCCTCCACTCAGCGGTAGCAGGAGTAATAGTACTGGATGTATATGGGAAACTACTTATAGATGAAGAATTATTAAGAAAGAGGGTCATGCTTCCGTCTGCAGTAGTTGATATTCCGTCCTGCTTCCTGGGACTTGTCACAACGATATCTTGTTTGTTGTCTCCATTAAAATCACCAAAAGTGATGCCAAGCGGATTTCCTCCCGCATCATATTCCACCACTGCCTCAAAGACTGTTCCGGAAACACTTGAAGGCACGATACTTGATTCTGTTGGCAAATCTGTAGAATTGCATGCAGCAGTAAAAAATGTTCCTGAACTTACAAGAAATAAAAGGATAAATGTCCTTAAATTAAGACTTGGAAATAACTTAGTGTTCATTAATCAAGCCTTTAAAAAAGAGACCATATTTGTCTTCATGATAGTCCTGAATTAAACCAAAATATTTGTTCCAGGGAGGAACCGGAGTACGTTCCCTGCTTTGATAATAAAGTACTGTATTAATCAGTTTCCAGCGTTCTTCAAAAAACGCTTTCAAAGGCGAAGTTTCCTGAAGTCCTTCAAACACAATCACCGGTGATCGTGCACCATGAGCATATTCTTCAAAATGCAGAAGAATATTTTCACCTTCTCCCGCCAACAACTTTTCTTCCAGGTAGGCTGTTGCATGAAAGTCAATCTTGATCCAGTCTGCAAGGTCCAGCAATTGATGATGAACATTCACATTCATTTTATTGGTATCATCAAGAGCAAGCCGAATTCCCAAATCTTCCGCCAACTCGCGGATAGTTGTTAAATAATCTTCGGTGACTTCTTCATTTATTTCAAAATAAAACATCTCCTGATACTCCGGAAACAACTCCAGCAGTGTCTTTAATGTACGGGGATAATTCAGATAAAAAGAGTCAACGTTTTGCGAAAATGTCAACGAAGGCATACTTTCCTGATCACGTTCCATGTGTTGTCTCAACAGACGGACAGTCAAAAAAGTAGCAATCAATGAAGCAAAACGTACAAGTACCGACGGGATCGATAATTCTTGTGAAATATCTACTATTTCACCAAAACTATTTGCATCTCTGTCGATAGCCAGCAACTCAAAACCCCGTGTAGTTGTCTGTAAATTTCGTGGAGCAAGAGCATCAATGGATTCCGCTTTTACTGAAATCCACTTCAGGTAATTTCGCGCACGATCAGTCAGTTCGTCCCATTCACCTTCAATTAGAACCTTTAAAACATTCTCGATCACATCCGGAAAACACGGAGTCGGCAAACCGCCTGGAGCTGCTGCAACTGTCTGACCCGACAGATTCGACTCATTCGTTAAACTGACAAGATATTCCTGCAATTCTTCTATGTTTTGCATCAGTATATATTTCTCAGGTGAACTTTTGTCTGGAAATCAACCATCTGATTTTTAATTTCCCCACGGAATTTTATGTTGAAAAACTGTCTAAACGTGTTGCTGGAGCAGAATAACACGAAAATCCTAAAAATACTGAATCTCAGTTGTTCTTTTATGTTTCCGACTATTATTTCCTAACTACCTGTGCCAAGAGCTAAATTGGCAAATTTCGTATACTGACCGATAAAAGCGAGACGTTTCATCCCTATTTCACCATTTCGATGTTTTGCAATACTAATTTCAGCAATGCCCTTGTCCTCAGTCTCAGGATTATAAACCTCATCCCGGTAAATAAATACTATCAAATCCGCATCCTGTTCAAGTGCGCCTGATTCACGCAAATCAGACATCATCGGCCGTTTTTCTGTACGCCTCTCGAGTCCTCGGTTCAACTGAGAAAGAACAACCATCGGCAGAGAAAATTCTTTAGCAATCCCCTTCAATGATCTTGATATTTCTGATATTTCCTGCTCACGTGAAGGATTCCGCATATTGCTCTGCATCAACTGCACATAATCAATTACCACAAGCCCAAGTTCAGGATATTCCTTTTTGGCCTGACGAATCACCTGTCTAACGTAATTAGGATTAATTCCAGAACGGTCATCTACTAACAACGGTGCTTCCATCATCCGTGTTGTACCTTCCATCAGTTTGTCCCAGTCCTCCTGTTCGAGGTCACCTACGAGCAATTTTCTATTATTTACTTTTGCTTCACTGCATATCAAACGCATGGCGATGTGTTCTTTTGGCATTTCAAGACTGAAGATCAGTGACGGAATTTTAGCATGTCCTGACGCATAAAGCGCCATATTCACCGCAAGAGCGGTTTTTCCCATTGAAGGTCTGGCAGCAAGAATGATTAAATCACCCTTTTGTAAACCACGTGTTAATTCGTCCAACTCAGTAAAACCGGTTGGAACTCCGGTTACATTTTCCGGTGATTCTGAAATTTTCTCTAACTCTTCAAAGTTAGTAGCAAGAATTTCTTTGAGATGAGTATAACTTTTAAGACGGGTACGCGCATCAATTGATTGTAAGCGTTCGGTCGCTGACGCGATGAAATCAGATATATTGTCAGCAGAACCTTCCTGACCATGTTTTGCTACTTCATGGGCCGTGAGGATAATGTCACGGAGTTGACCTTTTTCTCTGACAATTTGTGCGTAAAACTCAGCATTTTCGGCAACAGGTGTTTTCTGTGACAACTCATTCAAATAATCAACCCCGCCTGTTTGTTCGAGTTGCTGTCTTGATTCCAAACGGCTCAGGAGAGTCAGTTCATCAATCGGAACAGGGGGTTCCTGCGAGACCATTTCCTGCATGGCGTCAAAAATGAGTTGATGCGCCGGAGAAAAAAAATCGTCTGAACTAAGGATGTCCAGAATCCGCAGAAGCACAGAGTTCTGAATAATAATTGCTCCCAACACAGCCTGCTCAGCCATCTTATCGTGAGGGAGCAATTCATCAAGACCAACAGTTTGCTGGCGAGTTCTCGATGTCCGACCGGAAACCTTTGAATTTTGGATTTTTTTTTCGGAAGACAGCATTGAAACTCCAGATATGGAGAAGGGAATCAAGGATTATGAGACAGGAAGCAGGATAGAACAATCATCTCAAAAAAAAAAGGCAAAAGGCCGGAATTTTATCCGGAGCCTTTAGCCTTAATGGATGGAGTATTAACCCTACTCGATTTCCTCGGTATCTTTGTTTGCTTCGAGTTCTTCGAGTTTTTCGAGTTCTTCAGAGTCTATTTCTGATGCATCAACAACATCTTCTTTTGGCTTCTCAACAACAGGTGCTTCGACAGTGTCACCAATTACCTTGATTTGTAATGTTACAGTAACTTCCGTATGCACACGTACAGAGAATTCATGTGTGCCTACATTACGAATGGGTGTATTCAGCAGAATCGCACGTCTTTCAAGTTCAAAGCCATTTTCTTTGAGCAATTCCACCAGATCACGGTTTGTAACCGAACCAAATAATTTGCCTCCAAGACCGGCTTTACGCACGATTTCAAATTTAAGTGCATTGAGTTTTTCTGACTGTTCATTGGCAAGTGCAATTTTTCCTTCACGCAACTTTTCAAGATATTGCAGACGATGACGTAATTCTTTAGAGGCTTTACCTGTTGCCAAAAGAGCCTTCCCCTGCGGGAGCAGGTAATTTCGACCATAGCCGGCTTTTACTTCAATTGTGTCACCCAAAGACCCTAAATTAGGGACATCTTCAGTTAGTATTAACTTCACGGTATTTCCTTATTTTGTATGTAGCTGTTTCGTAATTCGTACTTTATTTTACGAATTCAAGATTTAATCTCGATTAGTATTTGTGCGTCCTGAAAATCTTCGATCGACACTAACCTGTTGAGGCACATAACCCTTCAAAGGAGAGAGCAGCGCCAAGTTGCGAGCTCGTCGAATAGCTGTTTTTAACTTCCTCTGATTCGCAGCGCAGACTCCTGAAATGCGGCTTGGAATAATCTTTCCGCCTTCAGTCACATAACTTTTGAGCAACTCAACATCCTTGTAATCAATCCGATCAATTCCAGCTTCTTTAAAAGGACAGACTTTGCGTTTGCTGCGCAGTAAAATGCTTGTTGGTATACGTTTTCGACGCAAATGTGATCTTTTTCTTTTTTTTAACATAATTAATTTTCCTAAAAGTTTTGTGTAGTACCGAATATTTTATGAAAGTCAAAGGACATCAAGCATCAACAGCTTCAGTCTTATCTTTCCCGGTATCATCCGCAAGTTCATCTGCTTTATCTTCGGATTCAGTTTCAACTTTTTCTACAGTTTCTGCCTCATTTTTTTCAGGCACAGTTTCAGCTTCAGTTTTTGTCTCAACCTTTTCTGCAACATCTGTTGCATTCTCGGCAGGCTTTTCCTGAACTGTCTCTTTTTCTGCTATTTCATCTTTAGGCGGTATTAAGTTATGTAAAAATGCTGCTTCTGCATCAAGGTCATCTGTTTTCACTATTTGATTACGTAAAACATCATCGGAGTAACCAAATTGGCGCTGTAATTCGTCAACGGTTTTCCCACTACCAGTGAAGTACCAGACGTGATATACACCAAAATCATTACCAGCAATTTCGTAAGCTAATCTTCGGCGTCCCCAAACATATTCATGAATGAGTTTTCCGCCATATCCGGTGAGGTTCTTTTTAAATTTTTTCAACACAACAGCCAGGTCATCTTCACTGAGAGTCGGGGTTGTGATGAAAACGAGTTCATATCCTGTCATTTATCTTCCTTTCGGATTATTGAAATGTCAATAAGTCCACCTGAGTGAACAAGGAAAAAGCAAAAGTACATTCCTTTGCTTTACAGCAATTTGTTCAGAAACAAATGCTAAACATTAAAACGAAAGTGCATTATGTCTCCATCCTGCACCACGTAATCCCGGCCTTCAAGTCGCCATTTCCCGGCTTCCTTGACTGATGACTCAGAACCTAAGCTGTTGATGTCATCAAAATGAAAGACTTCGGCACGGATAAAGCCTTTCTCAAAATCAGTATGTATTCTTCCTGCAGCTTCCGGAGCGGTAGTACCTTTTCGGATTTCCCAGGCACGTACTTCCTGTTTTCCTGCAGTGAAATAAGTAATCTGTTCGAGCATCCTGTAACCGGAATGCGTAAGTCGATCAAGTCCGGAACTGTCTATTCCGAGCTCTTCCATAAACAACTCAGACTCATCATCTTCCATTTCCGCCAGTTCAGCTTCCACCTGAGCACAAATGGGAATAACTTCCACACCTTCTTCCGCTGCTAACTCATTCAGTTGCTGCAGATGTACTTCCGGATTTTTAAGTCCGTCTTCAGATATATTTGCAATATATAGATATGGTTTCATTGTAAGCAGATTCAATTCAGCAACCAGAGCCTTGTCATCTTCGCTGATTTCCATTCTGCGTGCAAATTTACCTTCACCTAAATAATCTCTCAGACGTTCAAAAACATGCATTTGTGCCGCCAAAGAACGATCACTTTTAAGCTGACGCGAAAGCCGTTCAATTTTACGTTCTGTCTGCTCCAGATCAGACAAAATCAATTCAGTCTGAATAACCTCTACGTCACCGACAGGATCTATCTTTCCATCAACATGCACTACATTTGGATCTTCAAAACAACGCACCACGTGCGCCACCGCGTGTACTTGTCGAATATGGCTTAAAAATTTATTCCCCAAGCCTTCACCCTTACTAGCGCCTTTGACTAGTCCCGCGATATCAACCACCTGAAGAGTCGCTGGCACAATACTGTCCGGAGTTACCAATTCAGTCAAACGATTCATCCGGGGATCCCGCAATTGAACTATACCAATATTCGGATCAATCGTACAAAAAGGATAGTTCGCCGCTTCAGCCTGTACCTTGGTTAACGCACTAAACAGGGTAGACTTCCCTATATTCGGCAAACCAACAATTCCAACTTCTAAAGCCATTTTCTTCCGGAAACTTTACTCGTTTTGATTAATTTTTCTGAATATACTCAAGCCAGTTCCGAAGCAGAAAAAGAAGTGTTCTCAAATTTTGAAGTTTCCAAAAAGTTGATCAACCCAGTCAGCATGAGATCAATCGCACTCAAAGCCAATTTTTCTTCAGCTTTGGACCAACGACCCAAAACATGTCCAACAACGTCCCGTTTTCCGGAAGGCCTGCCTATGCCTATCCTGACTCTGCGGAACTGCGTGTTCCCTAATGAGTCTATAATGGAGCGCAAACCGTTGTGTCCGCCGTGCCCGCCTCCATCACGGAAACGTGCTTTACCTGGCGGCAAGTCAAGATCATCAGAAATAACTACTATATTCTCAACAGGAATTTTGTAAAAATTAGCGCATTCAGCAACCGCATGACCACTTTTGTTCATGTAAGTCTGTGGCTTGAGAAAAATACAAGCTTCTCCTTTTAATGAAGACCGCAGGAACTGGCTTTGAAACTTCTGCTGAAATCCGCTGAGACCCAACTGCTCCAGGAGTATATCAACTGCCTGAAAACCAACATTGTGAGGCGTTCCTTCATACTCTTTGCCCGGATTTCCCAAGCCGGCCACAAGCTTCATGCCCGCCCTTTCTTGTTTCAGTACTTACTCGCGTTTACTCTTCGTTTGCTGTCTCTTCTTCTGCAGAATCTGCTGCTGTTTCCTCAGCACCTTCTTCTCCTTCACTAATTTCTTCTTCTACTACTTCTTCTTCTTCTTCTTTTGCACGTCCAACAATTGAAATGACTGCATAATTTTCCTCAGTACTATGAGAAACTTTTTCAGGCAATTCAATATCCTGAATCCTAATTGAATCGCCTAATTCCATTTTTGAAATGTCTAACTCAATAAAAGATGGGATATCTGTAGGCAGACAAAATACTGGTATATCTCTGACTACCATTTGTAGAACACCACCGCCTTTAACACCGGGTGATTCACCTGTTACCTCTATTGGTATACGTACAATCTGCTCCTTTGCTGCAGGAAGTTCCCAAAAATCAAGATGTTTAAGGGAATGTTTATATGGGTGCTTCTGCACTTCCCTGATTACAACCTGTGCTGTCCAACTATCTCCGCTGGCAGAATCCGTGACTTTGATTGGTACCAGTTCGTGCATACCGGTCATTTTTTCAAGAAGATGACGGGTAGATTCTTCTTCCATCTCCAGCAAAATATTCCCCCTAGGCCCGTAAAGAACTGCTGGGATATTACCCGATTGCCGCAATTTTTGATTGGCTGATTTTCCTTTGTTGCTACGAATACTCGCTGCTAATTGATTTTCTGACATGTCGTTATTTTCCATCTAGTGGATGGTTTGTTTGAAAAAAGTTAAACCCCAAGTCTAACCGGATTATGGAGCTCAGTCAATTAAATTCTTTAGTAATTTCGGTCATTATAATTTACCTTCAGATAATTCTGTAAAAAGGCAATTCCTCTGTAAAAATAATGTAACCGTTCCACTTATGGACAAATGACGTTAGCGACACCACAACGTGAAATTTTTTTCTCGATTATTGTTTCAGTTTCTGCTGCTGTTTCTTCAACATCTTCGATCACATCTTCAATGTCATCTTCGGTTACTAAGGTCCTTCTATTTAAGTTTCAGCAATTTACGGTTCATTCAGTTATATTTCATCGAACTCCGCACCTGCAGTAAAACTTGTTCTGACCCCGGTCATTCTCGAGGATAACTGACTGTGATTTAACTTAATACTAACAATTGCAGTGGCAGACTCGGTTTTATCTATTTTTTTGCAGGCAGAAAATAGTAGAACAAGTAGCAAAACACTCAACAACGGTATGATATTACGAATAAGTAGCTTTGAGTTTTTTCTTATCATGTTTTGTTTGAAAATCAAAATCTGCACAGGCTCAATAATTGAGAGGTTCAGCTAAAAAACAAAAGCCGCAAATACTCAACATGTCTTTCTTCTTGAGTTTTGCACTTCAAGGCTCTAAGTTGACAGTCATTTGCAACGTGATTTTATCAACATTAACAATTAAGAACAACTTAAAACTAAACCGCATGTACTGTTGAAAATGAGTAGATTTCACGGGTTTGTACACACAATACACCACACTTGGGACAAGTCTTTTGCGGGAACAGGAATCTGAAGCAGTTGTACGTGAAGGTTCACTGCATGGAATCATCACCGACGGTGCTAATCTCAAACACTCTTTGGTGCGCCGTATGGAGTACGGAAAACTAGTTGATCATGTACCGGACTCTCACTATGACGAATTAGAAGCACGCTTACTTGCCTGGGACAGGCTTGCGTTTGATTTAATCCGGCAGAACAGATGGGCACCTTAAAACTGAATCAGAGGGAATATTCTTGATGAAAAATAAATGGATTATGCTGTTTTTGCCTGCCATTGGGCTGGCAGTTGCCTGCGAAACTGCAAAAACTTCCTCTTTTTATGTAAAAGCCAGAAATCCTGAAGAACTAAAAGTTCATGCTTTTGAGCGATGCGGAAGAAAGTACAAAGTGCTTGCTTATGAGGATGACACTGTGCGCATAGAGTGTCTGGGAAAAAAGGATTAAACTGGAACTATCACATCATTTACGTAAAATGTCCATTACAGTAAAATAACCTATCGGTAAGACCCACAAAATATTTAATATTGCAAAAACCGTTACTATTATATTAGCATTCATTGCTAACCCTCCTTTTTTGTAAACCCTGCAACTTTTAAAAAATATTCTCACAGACTTTTCAATTGTACCTGTGCATTCTTAAATAAAATTTTTCTACGCTATGTAGAAAAAAAGTAAAACTAGCGGGTTTTTCTACAAAAAGCAAGTTAATACTGTTACTCGTTGGAATAAATTCGGGGAAGGCGTTCATTCAGGTTGGTTAATATTTCGTAGGGGATGGTATCCGCTAAAGCAGATATTTCTTCAACCGTGATACTCTGGTCTTTATGTTGACCGATCAACACAACTTCATCGTCAATTTTAATTGCTTCATTTTCACAGTTAACCATAAACTGATCCATACAGACTCTGCCTGCAATTGACCTGCGTTTTCCATTTATCAGCACCACTCCGCAATTTGAAAGTTGCCTCCGATAACCGTCACCGTAACCCAGCGGAACTGTGGAAATATTCGAGGCTCTTTCTGAAGTCCAGCTTGCCCCGTAACTGACTGAATATCCAGCCGGAATAGATTTATAAAAAGAAACCTTGGATTTCAACTGTAGAGCTGGACGCACATCCAGAACATGCGGGCTGGACACATCAGGATATACCCCATAGAGCAAAATACCTGGTCGGATCAAATCAAGATGTGTTTGTGGGAAATAAAGCACACCACCGGAGTTTGCAAGATGCCTCAGAGGCATCTCTACACCAAGACGTTCAAAAACTGAAACTGCTGCTAAAAACCGCTCAACCTGTTTCAAGGTCAAAGGATTTTCAGGATCATCAGCGCAAGCCAAATGTGAACAAACACCTTTAACAGTGATGTGTTCCGCACGCACTGCTTCTTCAATAAAACTTGCGGAATCTTCGGTATTGATCCCAACACGTCCCATTCCGCTGTCTAGCTTAAGATGTACTGTCGCCCGTTGTGAGCCTGATTTGCAGATTGTTTCGGTAATTCGCAAAACTTCAGGTGATGAGACAAAAAATTCTAAATTCCATTCCAGGTATTCCGCAATCTGCCGGGGAAGCACTCCTCCAAAAACAACGATCGGCAAGCTTATTCCGGACTCGCGTAAGCGAATACCTTCTTCTAGTAAAGCCACACCAAGACAGTTCACACCGAGTTTTTCATAGAACTGTGCCACCTTCAACAAACCATGCCCATAGGCATTTGACTTGACAACTGCCATCACTGGCCTATTCTCCGTATGATTGCGGATCAGCTCCAGATTATGTCTTAAATTGTTTAGCTCAACTTCAACGAAGGAAGGCCTCATTAAAAATGCGGATTTGAGGTTCAAGAATGGGAATTCCGGATTTTTGCTTCAAACTAACCTTTACTCTGGGAACAGTAAAAGACAAAAATAGCGCTGCAGAAAAGCTCAAAATTTTCCAATTCATTATCACTGCTGATCTTTTCTAGGGTGGTGATCAAATCCTCCATCGCTTGTATCTGACGGAATGCTTCATAAAATCGTATTCGGATTTGATGTTCAACAAAAAAAGGCACTAGTTCATTGATGATCTCAGGCAACCCGCCAGGTTCTTCTCCAAGACGTTTCAGAAAATGACTGAAAAAACTTTGAATATATACCTCGAGTTTTCGTTTATCTTCTTTTAGTTTTTCACGTGGTAGATATTCCATAGAAGCAATTTTAAGTTTTTCTTCTCGAACTGTTGCTGTTTTATTCCCTCCTGATAAAGAAAGCTCTTGAGTAGAGGATAACTTGCGTTTACGATGTGCAGAAATGTTAAGCGGATACTCTAGTGTATAGGTCGAGTCTTTTTCAATTTGTTGAAAAAGTTTTTGAGTATTGATGGGATCTAATTGTATTCGATCTGCGTCAGTACCAAGTATTCCGACCATAAATGGGTTTTTGAGATTGCTGTAAACATCATAAGTTTCTGCACCAAATTCATACGGCCGCGCCTGAGTACCTTTGGTGTTATGAGAAGTTTGCTTCAAGATCAAGGGTTGAAGCACTACCGTCTGTGTAGATTCATCCGGAACTCCTTTTTTTTGTTTTACCGAAAACTCATCCTCCATTTGCTTTACTTCACTATTTATTTGTTTTTTTGCATAAATCAAAACTATTTACACATTCAGGCAAGATATTTGCTCTTGCTTTTTTAACTTGCTGAGAGCAGTATTGACTTTGTCGAGCATTAACAAGCACCAACTATACCAACTGATTAAGATATGTTTCAGAGTTTCAAGCAATTAAAGGGATTCATCAATTTTGAAAGGAGCAAATATTTCAGTAAGCCTTTCAAGTTTGCTGGAATGCTCTGTTTTGTTTTTGCCCTGCTGTTACCCTTAAATTCTGTCTCTGCTCATAAAAGATCATCCTTGAAACCTTTCATTCATTTTTACGAAAGTGGTGACTGCAAGGTACTAATCCGCCAGTTGAAACCTTTAGTAAAACCAAAGTCGTGGACTAACAACGGTTTATGGAGTCGTTCACGTATTTTGAATGCTAAATGTCATCTGCAACTTGGGAATTATGAAGCAGCGCTGAAAAGTCTCAAACAAACTCCGCAATCAGTAGTGAGCGATGCATGGACTTTTCAAAAAATCCGCGTTTTACTTAAGGCAAACCGTCACCGTGAAGCAATTGTCAGCATCCGGAAACTGCTGAAACTTTCGGAAAAGAATTTTTACCTGGGTTCACTACGTGAAAATATTAAAAGTGAATTCAGAACTGATAAAGAAGTCGGCCAAATTTTTCAACTGCTACATGACACACGTAAAAACCACAAATGGTTTCTAACCGATTATGAAATACACGCAATTTATCTGCGTGGAGCAAAGCTGAAAGGCGTAAAGCTTGAGCACAAATATAAAGTCTTAGGCTGGCAGTTCCCGCTTGATCAAAAAACTTCTGTCCTCTCCCATAGAAACCTGACAGCAAATGAACTTAAAAAAATGTCCTCGGCAGAGCTCTCCAGCCGTGTCCGCACTCTGTCAAAACTTGGCTTGAACAAATACCTGATTAAACACCTTCCGCAACTGAGGCAGGGAAGAAGCCGAAAGGTGGTGAAAAAACTTGGGGAAGCCTATATGAAAGCTCTGTTCAAGGAAAAATATTATGCTCGAATCATAAAACTTCAGCAGCAGGGAACTCTTGAAAAAAAATGGGCGGTAGGAAAGGAATCTCAGCTCTACTGGACGGCACGTTCCTACATTAAACGTAAAAATATACCAGCTGGACGGAGTACTATTTATAAACTTGAAAAACTGAATAATAAAGCAAAACAACTGCCGGTTTTGTTTGATACATTTGCTACCCGTTATCGTTTGGATTCAGAAATCCGTAAAGCACAGTTTTGGTGGGATCGCCTGCTCCGCCATTTTCCTAAACATAGCCTGGCCGCAAAGTCAGCATGGGAACTCGCATGGTCTTATCAACAGCAAAAGAATAGAGAAAAAGCGCTGGGATACCTTAAAAAAGGACTCAAGACAAGAATATATAATTCTGAAATGAAAGCCAAGCTACTGTTCTGGCAAGGTAAATTATTACAAAAAAGCGGACATCCTGAACTTGCTGCAAAAAGTTTCAAACAACTGATTCTTCGACAGCCTAATACCTATTACGGTATGCG
>Ga0208959_1000130_pt1 | contig 17215 bp, 10 predicted proteins | sample AOAMet2_C27A4_80_2_FD_188077 | JGI IMG/M metagenome (GOLD analysis project Ga0208959, IMG submission 188077) | Ammonia-oxidizing marine microbial communities from Monterey Bay, California, USA - C0912_C27A4_80 (SPAdes) | ecosystem: Environmental > Aquatic > Marine > Intertidal zone | place... | reverse complement strand
AACTCCAGAAGGATTAAGAATTGGTATCATGGCGTCTACCATTGCTAACTCACTTTGATGACAAGTAGTGGAAGATTCGCATGTATGGTCATCCCCCATCAAAGCCAGAACACCGCCAAACTTTGATGTCCCCGCATAATTAGCGTGTCGCAGTACATCACCTGAACGATCAACCCCGGGGCCTTTACCATACCAAATTCCAAAAACTCCATCATATTTTCCTTCACCACCCAGCTCCGTCTGCTGTGTTCCCCAAAGCGCGGTTGCGGCTAAATCCTCATTCACCCCTGGCTGAAATTTAACGTGAAATTCAACAAGCAGTTTTTTGTTCCGTTCCAATTGCTGATCATATCCACCCAGTGGCGAACCGCGATAACCACTGATGTAACCTGCCGTGTTTAGTCCAGCCTTAAGATCAAGTTCACGCTGCACCATAGGCAAACGCACCAGAGACTGGATTCCTGTCATAAATGCATGACCTTTTCTCAATGTGTACTTATCATCAAGTGACACAGATCGTTTTTCCATAACAGACATTATTTTAGCTGGTGAATATTTTCTTTAAAATCAAAAGTTTAATACTTTCCCTGAATAGTTCTTACAAGCATACCTTGAATGCGTTGATTTTCGCTAATTCAGGGCATTCTATCACAACAAGGTTTTACTGCAAACCAAAAGCATTATAATCCTCTCTAAGCTAAAATGGCTTTTCTACTTAGGACTCTTCTGCTAGAAAAATAGGTGGACTTTAAATCTTAATTATTGGAGGTTTAAATTTTAATAAACTCAGCAGAAACTCAATCGCTGTTTCATAAAAGCAAGTATACATATGAAATCATAAAAAGTTGTCTGGCTCATTTTGATACTGTTTGCTAATATTCCATAAGTAAAAACTATGAATTTTCCCCACTGTTGATTTTTTTACATTTTTCTATATTTTCTAAGTGAATTTGACCTCAAATCAATCAGATACAAAGGCTGATCCGCGTTTTTTTGTAGTCCGTGGAATATTACTGATTTCCGTGTTGCTCATTTTTTTAGTGGTTTTTACACTCTGGGGAGAGGCAAATGATGTTGACCGTCGTTTCTCGGCTCAGTTTTTTTCTACTGAAAACGGCTGGTTTTTAGCAGATAGCTTTCCCTGGAACTGGCTTTACGACTATGGAGTAGCGCCGGGAATTGTTTTATTTATTCTGTGTTTTGTGAGCTGGATATTTTCTCGCACTGACCCTGCGCGAGCTAGACTCAGGCCTTACTTATTAATATGCACATTAACTCCGTTCATCGCTTCAGTTCTATTAGTAAATGTTGTTTTCAAAGATCATACAGGAAGACCGCGGCCACGTGAAATCACACAGTTCAACGGAGCCTGGGAATATAAACCAGTCCTGAAAGCCGGGCTGCCTGGACGAGGACACTCTTTCCCCTGCGGACATTGTTCAATCGCCTTTACCTTGACTAGTGGAATTGTTTTCTGGCGGAGATCACGAAAGTTTGCACTTTCTTCATTGTCTGTGGGACTGGCCTATGGAATACTAATGAGCATTGCCCGTATCGCGCAGGGCGGCCACTTTTTGAGCGATGCTCTTTGGTCTTTAGGTATAGTATGGTTGACACTCATGGCGCTTTATTATTTCGTATTTCAACCACCGCGGACAGAAAACAATCCCGTTTCAGCTTTTTCTAAACAACAAAAATGGAAGATTACCGGTGGAACTGCAATTGTCCTGGCCATTTTAGCTCTCTTTGTCTGGACGAGGCGGCCATTTTACAAAGATCACAATGGAAGTTTTAATATTTCAACAGACATTAAACAACTCAATCTCCATCTTCCGGAAAAGTGGAAGTTCGGGCAGCCTGTTTTTGAGCAACGTGATAACGGAAAATTTCAATTGATAATACAAGGCTTTGCACCACCACATACAACTCATTATCTGACTTTTACAACTGTAACTGAAGAATCTGCTTTGACATTACAGTTTAACGAAAATATAGTTGGATACCACAGAGATTTTGAAAAAATTTTAGTACTACGATTACCCGAACATATTAAAGTTAACATTAATTAAATTCCGTGAAAAAACCTTAAAACCACCTTACCGTGCATTGCTAAAGTCAAGCCCAGCAGTGAAAATTCAAACTCTATCTAAGACCGCTTTCAACTGGATCAGCCTGACATATGTTGATTTTATTATTTTGGTCTTGAGATAAACAGTTCTCCGGTAGAAGATATAACTGTTTTTCAGTTTTAGCAAAAAAAGGCTTTCTGCCTTTATTTCAAGAATAACCTCATCCAACAACTCAACAATGAATATTTTCCGTCAAATAATTATATTTTTTCCCCTAGCCAGTCTCATGATAGGCGGTAGCGTTACTGTTGTTGGCGCTACTGATCTTATCAAAGCTTCATCAATTGCAATGAACGGATCAGCTAAATATCCGGACGGCTTTAGCCATTTTGAATATGTAAATCCGGATGCTCCAAAAGGCGGTTCTGTACGTTTGAATTCCATCGGCACTTACGACAGTTTCAACGGATTCATCTCCAAAGGCGTTTCCGCGGATGGACTGGGCATGATTTACGAAACACTGACAACTGGTTCTTCCGATGAGGCTTTTACCGAATACGGCTTGATTGCCGATGAAATTGAGTATCCAGAAGATAGGACATGGGTTATTTACCACCTCAATCCAAAAGCCAAATTTCACGATGGAGAGCCAATCAAGGTTGAAGACGTAATTTTCACCTTCAACATTCTGCTGGAAAAAGGAGCACCTTTTTACAAATCATATTATGGAGACATTGTTGAAGTCAAAGACCTAGGTGACCGCAGGGTAAAATTTCAGTTCCGTGAAGGTACGACTAACCGTGAACTGGTCTTGATTACCGGACAGCTTCCGGTATTGCCCAAACATTATTGGGAAGGAAAAGATTTTTCCAAATCGACTCTGGAACCGCCTCTGGGAAGCGGTGCTTACCGTATCTTAGATTTTAAGGCAGGAAAATACATCACTTACGAGCGTGTCAAAAATTATTGGGCGGCAGATCATCCTGTCAACAAAGGCAGCAACAATTTTGATACAGTGCGTTATGATTATTACCGTGATTCAACGGTCGCGCTGGAAGCCTTCAAAGCAGGTGAGTACGATTTCCGCGAAGAAAATAATTCCAAAATGTGGGCTTCCATGTATTCCGGAAAAACCTTTGAGAATGAGTTGACTGTCCGTGCTGAAATTCCGCATGAACTGCCGCGCGGAATGCAGGGTTTTGCCTTTAATTTGCGGCGTCCGATCTTTAAAGACCGTAAAGTCCGGGAAGCCATCGGTTACGCATTTGATTTTGAATGGAGTAACAAAAATCTCTTTTATGGTCAGTATAGACGTACCGATAGCTTTTTTGAAAATTCCGAACTTGCATCAAGCGGTTTGCCTTCTCCGGAAGAATTGGCGATTCTTGAGCCTTTACGCAAAGACCTTCCGGAAGAAGTCTTCAGCAAAAAATTCAGGCCTTCTCTCACAGACGGTTCCGGAAATATCCGCAGTCAACGGCGTATTGCTTCTAAACTCCTCAAAGAAGCAGGTTGGGAAATCAAGAACGGAAAACGAGTCAACAGTGCCGGAGAAATTCTTAAATTTGAAATTTTATTGATTTCACCTGCCTTTGAGCGCATCGTTTTACCTTTCAAGAAAAACCTCGAACTCATGGGGATTGAAGCAAGCATCAGGGTGGTTGACACATCACAATATGTTAACCGCATCCGTTCCTTTGATTTTGATATGTTTGTGATGGTAATTGGACAGTCGCTTTCTCCAGGTAATGAACAGGACAATTACTGGAGTTGTAAAGCCGGAAAAACCAGTGGTACTAGGAACTTTATCGGCATCTGCAATCCTGCCATTGATAAACTAATCCGACTCGTAATTGAGGCTCCTGACCGTGGGAAATTGATTGCCAGCACAAGGGCTCTGGACCGTGCCCTGTTGTGGGGACACTACGTTATTCCGCACTGGCACATCAACTACTACCGTCTCGCATATTGGAACAAATTTTCACGTCCGGAAATTACCCCAAAATATGGTTTAGGATTTTTCACCTGGTGGATTGATGCGGAAAAACATAAATCTCTGCTAGATAAAAAACCAAACCTGAAATAAATGCGTAAATTTTAGAAGATTGATATACTCCTGCTTTTATCTTTATGACCGCTTATATCATCCGTCGTTTGCTGCTGGTTGTTCCAACTCTTATTGGAATAATGACTGTCAACTTCATGATCATCCAAATTGCTCCGGGCGGTCCCGTGGAGCAGATGATTGCAAAACTGCAGGGTGACGCAGTCAGTGCGACAGAACGACTCTCAGGCGGTGGTGAGGACATCAAAGGCCAAACAAGCGCAACTTCCGAATCTTCTTCAAAGTATCGGGGCGCACAGGGTCTTGCTCCGGAACTGGTTGGTGAAATAGAACGCATGTACGGTTTTGACAAACCGCTGCATGTGCGTTTTTTCAAAATGATGAGTGATTATGCAAGCTTCAATTTCGGTGACAGTTTTTTCAGGGATCAGAAGGTGGTCGATCTTGTTCTGGAAAAAATGCCGGTTTCAATTTCTCTCGGTATCTGGAGCACACTTGCGGTTTATTTGATCAGCATACCACTCGGAATCCGCAAAGCTCTCAAGCACGGCTCCCGATTTGATGTCTGGAGCAGCACAGTTGTAATTCTGGGAAATGCCATTCCAACTTTTCTTTTTGCTATACTCCTGATTGTTCTTTTCGCCGGAGGAAGTTATTTCAACTGGTTTCCTTTGCGTGGGCTCCTATCTGACAATATTTCCTCTCTTCCCTGGTGGCAACAGGTTTTAGACTATTTCTGGCATCTGGTGCTTCCTATCTGTGCTATTCTGGTCGGTAGTTTTGCCTCATTGACAATGCTCACAAAAAATTCCTTTCTCGATGAAATAAACAAACAATACGTAATCACAGCACGTGCAAAAGGAATTACGGAGAGGCGAGTTCTCTACAAACATGTCTTCCGGAATGCCATGCTGATTATCATTGCCGGTTTTCCTGCCGCCTTTATCGGTATGTTTTTCACCGGATCATTGTTGATAGAAATAATCTTCTCTCTGGACGGCTTGGGACTGCTGGGATTTGAGTCCGCAATCCAGCGTGATTACCCGGTCATGTTCGGCACACTCTTCATTTTCACCCTGTTGGGACTTGTCGTAGGGATTATCAGTGATTTGATGTACACAGTGATTGATCCTAGAATTGACTTTGAAACCAGATAAACATAGTAGATGACTCCAATAACACGCCGCCGCCTGCAGCATTTTAGTTCTAACCGCCGAGGTTTTTGGTCTTTGTGGATTTTCCTGATTTTGTTTCTCATCAGTCTCTTCGCTGAAGGAATCGCCAATGACAAACCGCTGCTGGTATTTTTTGAGGAGCGTGTGATTTTTCCTGTTTTTGAGAAAATTCCGGAGACAGAATATGGCGGTGAATTTGCCACAGAAGCCGAATATCGTGATGAATTTGTACGTGATTTAATTGAAGAGAAAGGCAAAATATACTGGAGTCTTATTCCATACAGTTACGATACTATCAACTATGATTTACCTTCTGCCGCTCCTTCTGCTCCTACTGCAGAAAACTGGCTGGGGACTGATGATCAGGGGCGTGATGTGGTAGCGCGTTTGATTTACGGTTTCCGGATTTCCGTTTTATTCGGACTTGTGCTGACCATTTTGAGTTCCATCGTAGGGGTTGCAGCTGGTGCGGTACAAGGATATTTTGGCGGACGTGTTGATATTCTCGGGCAGCGCTTCATTGAAATCTGGTCCGGACTACCGGTTTTATTTTTGCTGATTATCCTTTCAAGTTTTGTCGAACCAAACTTCTGGTGGCTGTTACTGATTATGCTGCTCTTCAGTTGGATGGGATTGGTTGGAGTAGTACGCGCTGAATTTTTAAGAGGACGCAACCTGGAATATGTAAGGGCTGCCCGTGCACTGGGCTTGAGTCACAGAAGAATAATGTTTCGACATATACTGCCAAATGCTATGGTTGCTACCATGACTTTTATGCCTTTCATCCTTTCCGGATCGATAACCACCCTCACTGCACTAGATTTCCTGGGCTTCGGCTTACCTCCGGGATCGGCTTCTCTAGGCGAATTGCTGGCTCAAGGCAAGGCCAATCTCCACGCCCCTTGGCTCGGAATTGCCGGATTCACCGTGATTGCCCTGCAACTGAGCCTGCTGGTGTTTATAGGTGAAGGAGTACGTGATGCCTTTGATCCAAGACATAATACTTAAATTCACGTTAAAACTCATTTTGATAAAACACATGTTCATCCATCTTTATTGAAATCAATAAAAGTCAAATTGAAATTTATTGTAACTTCATGATCCATTATAAGTTATTACTTTTAAACAGTGTGAAAACCAGTTACAACTAAACCGAAATAGAGGTAAAAATGAAGAATGAAGAAAAATCACCCGTTCAACCGGTCAGTGGAAAAATAGTTCCACGTTATGCTGGGCCTTCTACCTTTGCAAGACTTCCTGAAATTAGAGACGTTACAAGTTGCGACATTGCCCTTTTAGGAATTCCGTTTGATTCAGGTACCAGTTACCGGCCCGGTGCCAGATTTGGTCCACAAGCCATCCGGCAGGCTTCACGGCATCTCCGGACTCAGTATCATCCAGCCTATGACACCGAACCTTTTGCGGAATTGCAGGTAGCTGACGCGGGAGACATAGCCTGTAATCCTTTTAATATTGAAGAAGCAGTCGGGGAAATCCAGTCTGCTGCGACCGATCTTTTGGGGAAAGTGGGCAGCATTATCAGTCTGGGAGGCGATCATACGATTGCACTGCCTTTGCTGCGTGCAGTAAATCACTTTCACGGCCCGGTCGCATTAGTGCATTTCGACGCACATCTTGACACCTGGGACACTTACTTTGGCGCTCCTTACACGCACGGTACTCCATTCAGACGAGCAGCAGAGGAGAAATTGTTTCTCGATCACGCTTCAATTCATGTAGGAATCCGGGGACCTTTGTACGGTCGTGATGATCTCACGAATGATGAAGAACTGGGATTTAAGGTTGTGCATTGTGACGAACTCCAAAATGAAGGCGTCGAGCACGTTATCAAGCGCATCCGGAATCGGGTGGGGGATAACCCAATGTATCTTTCAATTGATATTGATGTTTTAGACCCCTCACATGCTCCAGGTACAGGCACACCGGAAATAGCTGGAATGTCTTCAAGAGAGTTGCTCGGGGTTTTGAGGGGCTTGGCAGGACTTAATATAATCTCCGCGGATGTTGTGGAAGTTGCACCCGCTTATGATCACGCAGAGTTGACTTCACTGGCTGCGGCAACAACGGTTTTTGAGCTTATCAACTTATTGGCTCATTACCGTAAAAGAAATGCTTAACAATAGAACCGCTGTAGTTTCAGTGGACAATCTTAATCCACTGAAACTAAAAACTAATTCTAGATAATCCAAACTTACAATACTTGTTCCGGTGGAACAAAGTCATATCCAAAAGCCTCAGAAACGCCTATACAGGTTACATTCCCAGCATGAGTGTTGAGACCTAATGCCAGTGCATGATCTTCCTTACACGCCGTTTTCCAACCTTTATTGGCCAATTGAACAGCATAGGGCGTAGTGACATTTGTTAAGGCCATCGTCGATGTTCTAGCTACCGCGCCAGGCATATTACCTACTGAGTAGTGCACAACTCCGTGCTGCATATAAACCGGGTCACTGTGATAGGTGACACGATCGATGGTTTCAATACAACCACCCTGATCAATAGCTACATCCACAATCACCGATCCCTGTTTCATGGTTTTGACCATGGCTTCAGTTACCAGATGTGGTGCTTTTGTTCCTGGAATCAAGACTCCTCCAATCAGCAGATCAGCGCTTTCGACAGCCCTTGCAATGTTATAGCTGTTTGACATCACAAGTTGTACACGTCCGTTGAACACGTCATCAAGATAACGCATTCTATCTGCACTGACATCAAGAATCACAACTTTGGCACCCATACCGACAGCCATTTTAGCGGAGTTGATACCGACCACACCACCGCCGATAATCACGACTTGTGCAGGTTCTACTCCCGGAACACCGCCCAGTAAAACTCCCTGTCCGCCCTGTGGTTTTTCGAGGAAACGTGCTCCTACCTGAACTGCCAAGCGTCCGGCAACTTCACTCATCGGTGATAGTAGTGGCAAGCTACGATCGGAAAGCTGTACTGTTTCGTACGCAATAGAGGTAGTTTTACTGTCCATCAGTGCTTTGGTCAATGCACCTTCCGCGGCTAAATGCAGATAAGTGAACAATAGTAGATCTTCCCGGAAAAAACCATATTCAGCCGGAAGAGGCTCTTTAACTTTATAAACCATTTCGCTGGCCCACACTTCAGCTGCAGTATCAACCATCTTCGCGCCTGCCTGTTCATATTCTGCATTGTTGAAACCACTACCTTCACCAGCGTCTTTTTCTACACAAACCTGGTGACCGTTCCGCACGAGTTCTCCCACTCCTGCAGGCGTTGCCCCGACTCGGTTTTCCATTTCCTTTATTTCAGTTGGTACGCCAATACGCATTTTTTACTCCTATTTTATAGCTAGTTTTGTTGTGAGAATCTGCCCTCCACCACTTCTCAGATTAAGTTGAAGAACAGACCTTTATTTTGTTTAATTCAACGCCTGCTTTAAGGCATTTCCAATTGCATCCACAATTTGATCAGCTTCATTTTCCTGAAGCACCAAAGGCGGAGCCATGATAAGCACGTTTCCTAGACCTGGAACTGTATTTCCGTTGCGCATTATTGAAACTCCCTGTTTGAGGCAATTTTGAAGAATCGCATTGGCTTGAGCCATCTCCAGAGGTGTCTTCTTTTCTTTGTCTGAAACAAGCTCTATACCGAGCAAAAGACCCTTACCGCGTATTTCTCCAACATAAGGATGATCCGCAAATTCATTCAGGCGTCCCTTGATGTAAGCTTCCATTTTTGCAGCATTATCAGCCAGATTTTCACGCTGCACAATTTCTATATTTTTCAAACTGACAGCTGTTGCAACAGGATGTCCGCCGTATGTGTTAACATGCCGGAAATGCTTGAGCTCGTTTGCTTCTCCGTAAAAGGCTTCAAAGATCTTTTCCTTGACGACAGTCGCAGCCACAGGCATATAACCACTGGCCATACCTTTAGCAAAGGTAAAAATGTCGGCCTTGACTCCCCAGTGTTCATGTCCAAACATTTTTCCGGTTCTGCCGAATCCGGAAACAACTTCGTCCATAATCAGCAAAACATTGTATTGATCACAGACCTTCCGGATTTCAGTCAAATAATTATCCGGAGGTACAAGTACTCCTCCTCCGGAAATCATCGGTTCCATGATGAAAGCCGCCACTGTTTCTTCACCTTCGTGAATAATGGTATCTTCCAAAAATTTAGCACATTCCAGTCCATGTTCTTCAACAGTCAATTTCTCATGACGTCTGTATGGATAAGGTGGAGGAACGTGCAGGAATCCTGGAGCCAGCGGTTCATAGCCGATCTTACGCTCAGCCTGACCGGTAGCAGTCATTGTGGCCAAAGTGTTGCCGTGATAAGCACGATGACGTGAAATAATCTTGGACTTACGTGGATTGCCTGACTGTAAATGATATTGACGCACAATCTTGAATGCCGTTTCATTGGCCTCAGAACCACTACTGGTAAAATAAACATGTCCTTTATCCATACCAAGCATTTCCAGCATTTTTGCGGACAATTCCACTGCAGGATCACTGGTCATGACCGGAATCACGTAAGCCAATTTTTCCATTTGCATCTTTGCAACTTCGGCCAGCTCTTTTCTACCATGACCAACATTTACACACCATAACCCTGCTGTTGCGTCGAGTATACGATCACCGTCTTCATTGATCATGAAACAACCTTCAGCCCTGACAATGTGTTTAGGACGATTGGTCAGCAGAGTTTTATGCTGTGTCATTGGGCGCCACAATGCATCTGGCGCATTCATTTTTTGTGCTTCCATAATCTACTCCTTGATAATCAATTAATTGTTGACTGGAAAACCGGTTAAACAGACTGAAGCATTTTGTTCAGTCTGACTCCCTTTCACTACAGACAAAGGCGTTTGATGCATAGCGATCAAACAATAGACCTACTGCGGACACATGTCGTTTTTACTCACTCCTGCCACAGGAACTGGTGTTTTCATCGCATCTCTACGGAAAGGATCACCTAACTCCTGATTCAGGATTACCTCTATGAAGGTAGTCTCTCTCTGGTCCATCTGTGCCTTTACCGCATTTCCCAACTCACTTGTAAGTGCCTCCATAGTCCGAACCTGAACACCATTTACGCCGCAGGCTTTGGCGATATCCGCATATGAAACCTGTAAATCGAGTTCGGTACCGACAAAATTGTCATCATACCAGAGTGTTGAGTTGCGTTTCTCTGCACCCCACTGGTAATTCCTGAAAATTATCATCGTAATACCCGGCCAATCGCTACGTCCGATTGCCGTCATTTCGTTCATTGAAATTCCGAATGCTCCATCACCCGCAAAACCAACAACCGGAGTTTCCGGATTGCCGATTTTTGCACCAATTATTGAAGGAAACCCGTAACCGCAAGGTCCAAAAAGTCCCGGAGCCAAATATTTTCTTCCGCTTTCAAAAGTTGGATATGCGTTACCGATCGCACAGTTGTTACCAATATCAGAAGAAGTAATCGCATCTTTCGGCAAAGCTTCCATAATCGAGCGCCAGGCCATTCGAGGCGACATGTGATCAGGTTGACGTTTCCGTACGCGCTCATTCCAGCTAGTTCCAGGATCGTCCTCTTCAAAATCCATGGAAGCGAGTGTTTCCGCCCATACGGCTTTCTTGTCGGCAATCTGTTTGCAGCGCTCATCACGTCCTGCATCACCTGCAGAGTCAGTTAGCTGACTAAGAATTTGCTCCGCTACCTGTTTTGAATCACCTACAATTCCGACCGAAACAGGCTTTGTCAGTCCTATCCTGTCCGGATTAATATCTACCTGTATCAGCTTTGCTTCATTCGGCCAGTAATCCAGATTATAGCCCGGAAGAGTTGAAAATGGATTCAAACGTGTGCCCAGAGCCAAAACAACATCCGCCTGTTTGATTAACTCCATTCCGGCTTTTGAACCGTTGTAACCCAAGGGTCCGGCAAACAAAGGGTGTGAACCGGGGAATGCGTCATTGTGCTGATAGTTACAACAAACTGGTGCGTCCAAACGTTCAGCAAGTGCTTGTGATGCCGGAATCGCTCCGCCGAGTATAACTCCGGCGCCGTTTAGAATTACTGGAAATTTTGCTTCAGACAGGAGTTTGGCTGCTTTAGATATTGCATCAGTTCCTCCAGCAGGAAGTTCAAACTCAACAATTTCAGGTAAATCTATGTCAACTACCTGCGTCCAGATATCACGTGGAATGTTGATTTGAGCTGGAGCAGACATACGTTTTGCCTTCGTAATTACGCGATTCAGCACTTCCGCAATACGCGTTGGATCACGAACTTCTTCCTGATAAGCGACCATATCTTTAAAAGCGGCCATTTGCTCAACTTCCTGAAAACCGCCTTGACCAATCGACTTGTTGGCCGCCTGTGGTGTAATCAACAGCATTGGTGTATGGTTCCAGTAAGCCGTTTTGACACAGGTTACGAAATTGGTGATGCCCGGGCCATTCTGGCCAATAATCATTGACATTTTGCCGGTTGTGCGTGTATAACCATCCGCCATGTAACCACCATTGCATTCATGGGCCACGTCCCAAAACGTGATCCCTGCTTGTGGAAAGTAGTCGGAAATTGGCATAAACGCTGAACCGATGATGCCGAAAGCGTGTTCGATACCGTGTTTTTGAAGGACTTTGATAAAAGCTTCTTCTGTTGTCATTTTCATAAGCTATTCTCCTTGTCTTTTTTTATGTATAAATGCGGTTTTCAAATTATAACCCATAAAAATCCTACTTTCCGCAAAATAAGTCTAGTGTATTTTCCCCAAAATCAAGGTTCACAAAATTATTCCGCACATAAAGCATTCTACAGCAAATTATGCTGTAGAATTACAGTCATTCAGAAATATTAACAAATCTTGTATACTTCGCATATCTGGAAAATATTTCCATTCAGTGAGACCCCAGGTCTCTAAAATTGACATTAACAAAAGTTTTATACGTAAATAACTAATTCAAGTCAACATTTATTATCTCCTTTGAAAGTATAAACCACTATCAGTAAAGAGAATAGAATTTTCTTGAGTTATAAAGCATTGAAAATATCATTGAATTAAACTTGCCTAATTTGGTGAATTCATGAAAATATGCTTACTAGTCTTTAATCTAGATATTTTTGATATAATTATAATTTTTTGTATATAGCCCCAATTGAGTGGAATACAAAATTTTTATATTATGAATTTATTATGTTACTTAACAGTTGATAGATAAGAGTCTTGATTACCTGACTATTTACCGCACATCAATCAAGACTAAGGTCGATTATGTTTTTTAAAACTGCAACTTGCGGATAGAATTTAGTCGTGTACAATTCCAATCATGCATATAGCTTTAACTTGTAGTTAAACAACTAACTGAGAGTCCTCAGCCTTGTAATATAAACACTTAGGAGCAGCAGAATTGCTCCAATTTTATTTCAATAATTAAGATATAAGCACATAAATTTTCTTAAATATTAAACGGAGTAGGTCATGGTCATTAATCATTTTATCAATGTTACTTTAGAAATTCTGATTTATTTTTTGGTTAGCATAGTTTGTTTGTTCATTGGCAGGAAAGTTCTTGATTGGATAACGCCTTATGATTTAGACAAGCAAACTTCTGAAGAAAAGAACCTTGCTGCTGGTATTACAGAAGCCGGATTTTATATCTCAATGGCTATTATTGTCCACGCTTCAGTAACAGGAGTTGTTAACTATGAAATGTTCAGCTTCATCAATCCGGAAGATCCCCAACGTTTTGCGCTGCTAGGAGCAGAGTTGATTACAACGGCAGTATATTTATTGATCGGCTTGATTTGCCTGAGTCTTGGTCGCCGAACACTTGACTGGATCACAAAATTTGACTTGAATAAGGAAATTCAATTAGAACGCAATGTTGGAGTAGGAGCGATTGAAGCATCCATGTACATATCGATTGCGATCATCATTCACGGAATTATGGTCTGATAAAATTTATACCTCTAGTTTTTTTGATAACATATTTTAAGGTTTAATCTGTAATGAATTAAATTAGTTTGTTACAACCTTCCAGTACTCCTCAGAAAATAATCATTTTAACAATTTTTTCTCAAGAATAATTAATGCAGTTTGAAAAACGACTTTGGTCCTTCACACAAGGTGTGAGAGGGCGTATTGCCTTTTCAGTTTTTATCGGCATTGTTGCGGCTGCACTGGGCGTGATCCGGCTTGCTTTACTCGGATGGTTGATCGGCCTGGTTCTTCTCGGTCATTCTATAGACGAGTTGATCATGCCAATATTTTTTACTGCTTTCGTGATACTGTTGCGGGGGTTGTTTGAACATTGGCGTACAATGACAGCACATAAAACATCGGCCATAATTCAGAAGAAACTGCGTCGCCACCTATTTGACCAAATAATAAATCTCGGTCCTGGATATGCAGGTCGTCAAAGATCAGGAGAGCTAGTATTGACATTAGTCGATGGAGTGGAACAACTGGAAACCTATTTTGGAGAATACCTACCACAATTATTGATCTCGACACTGACACCAGTACTGATTTTTGCTTTTGTAGCCTTTCTCGACTTACCGGTTGCCATCATCCTTTTAATTGCAGCTTTTGTGTCACTGTTAGCACCATCATTATGGCATAAATTTGATACCAAAAGATCTCTTGAAAGACAACAAGCCTATGCAGCATTTGCATCAGATTTTTTAGACGGAATCCAGGGCCTTGCTACACTCAAATCATTTGGTCAAAGTAAATCCCGTATAGACTTACTAAAAAAACGATCTATTGAGCTTTTTCGAAGCACCATGTGGGTGCTTGCCACAAATTCCCTATCAAGAGGAATCACAGATACAGCTATCGCTGTCGGTGCTGCTGCAGGATTGGGTTATGGGGCCTTCCGGGTGTTAGACGGCGAAATGGAACTTACTACTTTGCTGATAATTTTAATGATGGGGGTTGAAATTTTCAGACCAATGCGAGACCTACGTACTGTTCTGCATGAGGGTATGGTTGGTCTTTCAGCTGCTCAAGGAATCTACAAGATTTTCAATGCTGAACCGCTTGTTTTGGAGAAGTATTCCGGAAACCGTGAACCCAATCTAGAGCCCTCTATTGACTTCGATTCAGTCAGCTTCAGTTACCCTGAACACAGCCACATTGTCCATGATTGTTTGAATTTCAGCATCAAAAAGGGAGAACGAGTAGGGGTCGTTGGTTCAAGCGGGTGCGGCAAATCTTCGATTGTTAAGCTTCTTCTTCGTTTCCATGATCCTGTACAGGGATCAATCACCATTGGTGGAAAGGACTTAAAAAACATCTCTCTCGATCAGATAAGAAATGAAATTTCTGTTGTTCATCAGGACACATTCCTTTTTCATGGAACAATTGAAGAGAATATACAAATGGGGCGTCAGAATGCAAGTGAACGTGAAATTACTGATGCCGCAATAGATGCAAACATTCATGAGTTTGTAACAACTCTACCGGACGGATATAAAACTATAATTGGTGAAAAAGGTATCAAGCTTTCAGGTGGACAACGACAACGTATAGCAATTGCACGTGCTCTTTTGAAAGATTCACCTATTTTAATCTTAGATGAGGCGCTTTCTGCCGTTGACGCAGAAAACGAATATGTCATTCAGCAGGCTCTTGATCGTTTAATGAAAGACCGCACAACCCTCATTTTGGCCCATCGACTTTCAAGTGTAATCAAATGTGACCGCATACTTGTATTAGATAAGGGGCGCGTTGCAGAGTCTGGTTCTCATGCAGAGCTGATCAATAAAACTAGTATTTATACGGCTTTGATGACTGAGCAGGTTCACGAGGCAGAATTAAAAGAACTAGTAAATGGTGAAGAAGAATCAATATTTGTAAATAACGAGACTGTAGAACAAATAGATGAATCTTTAGGGGCATCACCTACAGAGGGCATTATTAAAGCAGAGGGTCTCAACTGGAAGCAGTTAATTTTAGAATTAATGCGCCACATAATGCCCTGGAAGGGAAGGCTAATACTTAGCTTCTGTTTCGGCGTATTACGAGTGCTGGCTTTTATAGGTGTGGGTGTATTCAGTGCACTTATTGTACTTGCTCTTAAAAACGGCTCTGATTTTAATTTGCAGCTCACAGCACTTATTGTTGTCGCATCACTATCGGGAGTGCTGCACTGGCTTGAGTCATGGGTGGCCCATGACATGGCCTTCAGATTACTGGCTGAGATGCGGATTAATGTTTTTAGGAAACTAGATAAACTAGCACCAGCATATCTAGTCAGACGCAGAACCGGAGATTTGATGGGAATTGCCACCCAGGATGTTGAACTGGTTGAATACTTTTTTGCACATACAGTAGCCCCTGTTTTTGTTTCAATACTTGTCCCAGTTACTGTAATTACTGTCCTGGCAACAGTGAGCTTCTGGATGGCATTGGCGCTATTGCCCTTTCTGCTTGCAGTAGGGTTAAGCCCATTTTTAATGCGTGACAAAGTAGATCTGCTTGGTTCAAAAGCCAGAGAAGCTGCCGGCGAGCTATCTGCACATGCAATTGACACAATACAGGGTATTGCAGAAATAGTTGCTTTTCAGCAGGCAGGACATAGAGCTAAAGACTTTGACAATCTTACGAATCAACATATCTCGATAAGGTTACCATTCTTCAAAGAGTTGACAATGCAAAAAACCCTTCTTGAGGTCTTAACCGGCTGGGGGGGGCTTGCTGTTGTATGCGCTGGAGCGCTGCTCACAACTAATGGTTCCTTAGATGCGGGGGTGCTTCCTTTGCTTACAATTTTGGCCATGTCAGCATTTTTACCAGTTTCTGAAATCGCACAGATAGGACGACAATTGGCCGACACTATGGGTGCCACAAGGAGGATTTATGCATTGGAAAATGAACCTGTGCTGATTAACGATGGAATAGATGAAACACCCGGCGATTTATCATTAGGCGTTTCCTTCCGCAATGTCAGTTTTGCGTATCAAGGAAGATCAAAGAGTATCCTGCAGGACCTTAATTTCGAAATACCTGCAGGAAAAACGCTTGCGTTAGTGGGCCCATCGGGGGCTGGAAAAACAACCCTCGCTCAATTGCTAATGCGTTTCTGGGATCCTGAAAAGGGTTCCATCAAATTAAATGGAATTGAACTTAAAGATTATAAATTGGAGGATTTGCGTTCCAGGGTAGCATTGGTTGCTCAAGACACATATCTCTTCAATAATTCACTGCGGGAAAATATCCTCGTTGCTAAACCGGATGCTACTGAGCTGGAATTGGGTGAGGCTGTTAAACTGTCAGCACTTTCAGAAGTTATCGAAAGTTTGCCGGATGGCATCGATACTATGGTTGGTGAACGCGGCGCCAGCCTTTCTGGAGGTCAGAGGCAACGTGTTGCAATTGCCAGAGCTTTTTTGAAGGACGCCCCTCTTTTAATTTTAGACGAAGCTACTTCACACCTGGATGCTCTCAGCGAACAAACTGTCCACAAAGCTCTTAATTTACTTAAGACAAATCGAACTACCATTATTATCGCACATCGGCTTTCTACCATCCGTGACGCAGATCGAATAATAGTTCTTCATGAGGGGCGCATGGTAGAAAACGGAACACATAAAGAATTGCTGCAGAAACCAGGTCTTTATCGACAGCTTGTTTCCAAACAGCTCAGCGGATCAGGTTTGAAAGATTTAAGGGAAAACTAAGCTATAACGAAAAAATATATGTACTCTTGAATCCCTAATCTCCTGATGCTGATGCAACCGTAATGTTATATGTACTTGCTTTGGCCGTGGTGGACTCGCCTTCAATTCTTAAATAATAAGTTGTACTTCCTGGCAATGGATTACTACCATCTATTGCGAAAGTTGCTGTGAGGTTGTCACTGGCTGTGCATACACTGTGTGTAGAACTCGCAAGTGTCGAAAACCCA
>Ga0208959_1000124_pt1 | contig 17650 bp, 13 predicted proteins | sample AOAMet2_C27A4_80_2_FD_188077 | JGI IMG/M metagenome (GOLD analysis project Ga0208959, IMG submission 188077) | Ammonia-oxidizing marine microbial communities from Monterey Bay, California, USA - C0912_C27A4_80 (SPAdes) | ecosystem: Environmental > Aquatic > Marine > Intertidal zone | place... | reverse complement strand
AACGACGGTCTTTCTGATGGCGACCAGGCGGTGGATGTGACCCTTTCGGCTGTCGGGTTCGAACCAGTCGTCGTTGGTGTGATCAACGCCGACAACGACTAAAGACGCCACGTCAAACGATGAGGCATTCTGCCGCTGACCTGCAGATATGCGGAAATCTGGATAGATATGTTGGATTAGTATGCAGCAGATAGCATAATTGAGACATGTATAAGATCGCCATCATTGGGGCCTCCGGATTTACCGGCGCCGAGCTCCTTCGGTTGTGCGCCGGCCACCCCGACTTTGAGGTGGCCATCGCCACCGGAGAGACCCAGGCTGGTACCGCGGTGGCCGACCTCTACCCGAGCCTTGCCGCCCACTATCCGGACTTGTCGTACACGCCGGCAGACCCGGCGGCTGTCGACGGGTGCGATGTGACCTTCCTGGGCTTGCCCCACGGGGCCTCCCAGGCTCTGGTGCCCGAGCTTCTCGACCGGGTGGGCCACGTTGTCGACTTGGCCGCCGACTTCCGACTCCGGGACGCCACCCTGTACCCGACCTGGTACGGCGAGGACCACGAGGTACCAGGCCTGCTAGACGAAGCCGTCTACGGCCTCCCGGAACTCTTTCGGTCCGACCTGGCTGGTGCCCGGTTGGTGGCCGCTGCCGGCTGCTATCCCACCGCCTCGGCGCTGGCCCTAGTGCCCTTCGTGCGGGCCGGTGCCATCGACCCTGCTGGCCTGGTAGTCGACGCGGCCAGCGGCGTGTCGGGAGCCGGTCGGCCCCCGAAGCCCAACACCAGCTTCTGCACGGTCGACGAGGACTACACGGCCTACGGCCTGGCCGGCCATCGGCATACCCCGGAGATCGAACAGGTCCTCAGCACCCGGGCCGACGGGACCACCGTGGACGGCGTGTCAGTCATATTCACCCCCCACCTGGCGCCCATGAACCGAGGCATTCTGGCCACCTGCTATGCCCGGCCGACCGGTGACCTGGACACCGACGGGGCCCTAACCCTCCTGGCCGAGGCCTACGCCGGCGAACCGTTCATCGTGGTGGACGAGCGATCACCGTCTACCAAGGCCACCCTCGGATCCAACGCCGCACACCTGACGGCCCGGGTGGACCCGCGGACCGGGTGGGTGGTGGTGCTGTGCGCCATCGACAACCTCGTGAAGGGCGCCTCGGGCCAGGCCGTGCAGTGCGCCAACGCAGCCCTAGGCCTAGACGAAGCCACCGGGCTCACCTCCATCGGGGTCTACCCGTGAGCGTCACTTCCGTCCCGGGATTCGTAGCCGCCGGTATGGCCTGTGGCGTGAAGCCGTCCGGCGCCGACGACCTGGCCATGGTGGCCACTGCCGATGGTGTGGCGGTCACCGCAGCGGGCGTGTTCACCTCAAACCTCATGACCGCACCGCCGGTACTCGTTTGCCGGGACCATTTGTCCGCCACCGGTGGTCAGGCCGCCGCGGTCGTGCTGAACAGCGGAAACGCCAACGCAGCGACCGGTGAGTCCGGGCGGTCCAATGCCGAGACCATGTGTGCGTTGACGGCTGAATCCGTCGGCTGCGCTGCTGACGAGGTCCTGGTCTGTTCGACAGGCTGGATCGGCTATCCGTTGCCGATGGACGCCATCGCCCCGGCCATCTCCGTCGTGGCGGGCGCCATGAACGACGAGGGTGGCCCGTCGGCGGCCCGGGCCATGATGACGACCGACACCGTTCCCAAGACCACGGTGATCACGGGAACCACGACCGGCGGCGCCACCTTCACCGTTGGCGGGGTGGCCAAGGGGGCAGCCATGCTCGAGCCCAACATGGCCACCATGCTGGCCGTGTTGACCACCGACGCAGAGGTTGATGCGGGTACGGCAACCGAGCTCTTACGGGCCGCCGTCGGTGTGTCGTTCAACTGTCTGACCGTCGACGGTGCCGAGTCCACCAACGACACCGTGCTGCTGCTGGCGTCCGGTGCCGCAGGACCGGTCGACGCCGAGACGTTGGGGCTGGCCCTGTCCGACGCCTGCCGGGATCTGGCCATCCAGATGGCCGACGATGCCGAAGGGTCGACCAAGACAGTGTTCCTGACGGTGACCGGAGCAGCCACCGCCGCCGAGGCGGCCAAAGGGGCCCGGGACACCGCCAACTGCCAGCTGGTGAAGTGCTCCTGGTACGGCGAGGACCCCTACTGGGGACGCATTGCCGCGGAGATGGGCGCAGCGGGCATCTCCTTTGATCCGGCCACCATCTCGATCTCCTACGGCGGACAGGTGGTGTATGCCGACGAGGCCGTGCAGCCCGTCGATGCCGATGCCCTGACCGCCCACATGGCCGGGCGTCGGATCGACCTCGACGTTGACCTCGGGCAGGGTGACGGCGCCGCGTGGATCGTCACCACCGACCTGTCCCACGCCTACATCGACGAGAACATGCGGACCTCATGAGCACCGAACCCATTCCCGGCAACCCATCTGGCGACAGTTCGACCAGCGACTTCTCGCCGGAACGCCGCGCCGCGGTGCTCATCGAGACACTGCCCTACATCCAACGGTTCGCCGGCTCGATCATCGTGGTCAAGTTCGGCGGAAGCGCCATGGTCGACGAGAACCTGGCAGCCCGGTTCGCCGAGGACGTCGTCCTCATGCACTCGGTGGGGATCCGGCCCGTGGTCGTCCACGGCGGTGGCCCCCAGATCGGGGCCCTCATGGATCGGCTGGGGATCAAGTCCGAGTTCCGGGAGGGTCTGCGGGTCACCGATGCCGAGACCCTCGACGTGGCCCGGATGGTGCTGGTCGGCAAGGTCAATCGGGACATCGTGTCCAGCATTAACCGACACGGTTCGATGGCCGTCGGACTGTCGGGCGAGGACGCCGGGCTCATCCGGGCATCGGCCCGCAACCCGGAACTGGGTTTCGTCGGCGACGTCGAGTCGGTCAACCCGGCCATCATCGAACGGCTGCTGGCCGAGGACCTGATCCCGGTGGTTTCGACCATCGGCGCCGACTTGACCGGGCAGGCCTACAACATCAATGCCGACACGGTGGCCGCTGCCCTGGCCGGTGCGCTGGGCGCAGAACGGATCCTCTACCTGACCGACGTGGAGGGCCTGCTAGCCGATGTGGACGACCCATCGTCGAGGATTTCTCGAGTCGACATCACCGGTCTGGCTGCCTTGACCGCGGACGGCACGATCAGCGGGGGAATGATCCCCAAGGTGCAGGCGTGCGTGGACGCCGTGGAGGCCGGTGTGGGCTCGGCCCACATGGTTGACGGTCGGATCCCCCATGTGGTGCTGCTTGAACTCTTCACCGACCTGGGAATCGGCACCATGGTCCTGCCGGATGGCGGGGTGGCGGCCGACGGTCATGGCGTGGGCGTCCCTGATGACGGGGTGGACGGATCATGACCGCCACTCCCACTGAGCGGTGGTCTGACGTGCTCATGGGCAACTACGGCGTCCCACCGGTCACCTTCGTACGGGGTTCGGGCACCGAATTGTTCGACGATGCCGGCAACCGGTACCTCGACTTCCTGTGTGGGCTGGCGGTGACCGGTCTAGGCCATGCCCATCCCCGGGTGGCCGCCGCTCTGGCTGATCAGGCCTCGACGCTGCTGCACGTGTCCAACCTCTTCATCACCGAACCCCAGTTGGAGGTAGCCGAGCGGCTCGACCGGTTGATCCGGTCAGGTACTGGTTCAGAAGTTGATCCAGCCGGTGGGTCCGGTCGGATCCTGTTCCAGAACTCGGGTGCCGAGGCCAACGAGGCCGCCCTGAAGCTGGCCCGGAAGTTCCACGGTCGGGGACGTCACGGTGTGGTGGCCGCCTTCCGGTCGTTCCACGGCCGGACGATGGCCACCCTGGCGGCTACCGGCCAGCCCGAGAAGCATGAGCCCTTCCAGCCGATCCCCGAGGGGTTCCGACACGCCGCGTGGAACGATCTGGCGGCCGTCGAGGCCGCCCTGGCGCCCGAGGTGGGGGCCATCCTGCTCGAGCCGCTGCAGGGCGAAGGCGGGGTCAATCCGGCCGATATGACTTTCCTGCAGGGCGTCCGGCGGCTGTGTGACGAGCGGGGGATGCTGCTGATCATTGACGAGGTCCAGACAGGCCTCGGTCGCACGGGCGAATGGTTCGGCTTCCAACATGCGGGCATCGTCCCCGACGTGGTGACCATGGCCAAGGGACTGGGCAACGGGGTGCCGATCGGCGCTGTGTGGGCCACCGCCGACGTGGCGGCCGCCTTCGGGCCCGGTGACCACGGGTCGACCTTCGCCGGTCAGCCCCTGGCGGCCGCTGGTGCACGCGAGGTCCTCCGGATCATGGAGGAGATGGACGCCCCCCGGAAGGCCCGCGAGCGGGGTGCGGAACTCACCGTCCTACTCGAGGCGATCCCCGGAGTGTCATCGGTCCGGGGCCTCGGCCTGCTGCTGGGTGTCGAACTGGATCCGGCGGCTCTCGCGGGACGAACGGCCGGCGAGGTGGCCCGTGCATGTCTGGCCGCAGGGTTGGTCGTCAACGGGGTGACTCCGACGGCGTTGCGGCTGGCCCCGCCGATGACCATCTCAAGCGATGAACTGGTCGAGGGCGTGGGGATCCTGGCCGGTGTGTTGGCTGATGGCTCCGCCTTCGACGATGGGACCACTGAATCCGGAGGGCATTCGTGATGCGGCATCTGCTGGAAATCGACGATCTGAGCGTGGACGAGCTCCACCGGGTTCTGGCCCTTGCTGCCGATCTGGATCCACCTCAGGTGCTGGCTGGAAAAGGCATGGCGCTGGTGTTCGAGAAGCCGTCGGCCCGGACCCGGAACTCCATGGAGATGGCTGTCTTCCAACTGGGTGGCCACCCCGTCTGCATCCAGGCCGCCGAGGTGGGGATGGATGTGCGGGAGTCGGTGGAGGACGTAACCCGGACCCTGGCGTCGTACCACGCCTGCATCGGTGCCCGGGTGTTTGACCACGTGACCGTCGAGCGAATGGCTGGCCAGGACGTGGTCCCAGTGGTCAACATGTTGTCCGACGCCGCCCATCCGCTCCAGGCGCTGGCCGACGTCCTGACCCTGACCGACGAACTCGGCGGGGGATCCTCGGAGGCGTTGGCCGGGCGATCCATTGCCTACGTGGGTGACGGCAACAACGTCTTCCGGTCGCTGGCCCTGGCCTGCGGGATGCTGGGCGTCGAGGTCCGGTTCGCCGGCCCTCCGGACTACCGGCTACCCGCTGTGGACCGGGACCGGTTGGCGGCGGCCGGCGTCTTGTTCACCGAGACCGATCGGGTTGCCGAGGCGGTGGCCGGCGTGGACGCCGTCTACACCGACGTGTGGACGTCGATGGGGCAGGAGGCCGAGTCGGCCCGCCGTCACAAGGACTTCGAGGCCTTCCGGGTCGACGAGGACCTCATGGAGGCCGCAGGCCCGCAGGCCCTCTTCCTGCACTGCCTGCCCGCCCATCGGGGCGAGGAGGTCACCAATGGCGTGGTGGACGGTCCGGCCAGCCGGGTCTGGCCCCAGGCGGCCAACCGGATGCACGCGGCCCGGGGTCTGCTGGCTTACCTCCTGGGTGACGGGGGCGCGCAATGAGCAAGCACCAGCGGCAGCACCGGGTGGCCCGGCTTCTGGGCGACCATCCGGTCACCAGTCAGGAACAACTGGTCGGACTCCTGGCCGGCGAGGGCATCGTCTCGACCCAGGCCACGGTGTCGCGCGACCTCGACGATCTCGGGGCCATCAAGGTGCGGGTGCCCGGCGGTGACAGCGTGTACGCCATTCCCGAGCATCCGGCCGACCGGGCGGTACCGGCCGATCAGCTACGGCGAGTACTCGGCGAATGGGTGGTCGACGTTTTCTCGTCGGGCAACCTCGTGGTTCTTCGGACGCCGCCCGGCTCGGCTCATGTGGTGGCTTCAGCGCTCGACCGGACCGGCCTCGAGGGGTCCATCGGCACGGTGGCCGGTGACGACACGCTGATGGTGGTGGCCGCAGAGGGCATTACCGGAGCGGAGTTGGCCGACCGGTTGCGGGAACTGGCCGGCCTCCAGGCCTGACCCGGCCGACGGCCAGTGAGCACGAAGATCAGAGACAAGCACAAGAGACAAGAATGAAAGACGGAAGCGAGACACGAACGTGAGCAGCAACAGGACGGGCGTCGACAAGGTCGTGCTGGCCTATTCAGGGGGCCTGGACACCTCGATCATCCTCCGATGGTTGGAGGAGGAGTACGACTGCGAGGTCGTGACCTTCACCGCTGATCTGGGTCAGGGCGAGGAACTCGAACCGGCACGGGCCAAGGCCGAGGCTATGGGCGTGTCCGAGATCTATATCGAGGACCTCCGGGAGGAGTTCGTCCGGGACTTCGTGTTCCCGATGTTCCGGGCCAACGCCCTGTACGAGGGCGAGTACCTGCTGGGCACGTCGATCGCCCGGCCACTGATCGCCAAGAGGCTGGTCGAGATCGCCGACGCGACCGGAGCCGATGCCATCAGTCACGGAGCCACGGGCAAGGGCAACGACCAGGTTCGGTTCGAGCTGGGGGCCTACGCCCTACGGCCCGACATCCGGGTCATCGCCCCGTGGCGGGAGTGGGACCTCGGGTCCCGACAGAGCTTGCTGGACTACGCCGAGAAGCACGGCATCCCGGTCGAGATGAAGCGGGGGACCAAGTCGCCCTTCTCCATGGACGCCAACTTGCTCCACATCTCGTACGAGGGTGGCCCGCTGGAGGATCCGTGGACCGAGCCGCCAAGTGAGATGTGGCGGTGGTCGGTCAGCCCGGAGATGGCGCCCAACGAAGCCACCTACCTGGACCTGACCTACGAGGGTGGTGACGTGGTGGCCCTCGATGGTGTCGCCATGTCGCCGGCCACGGTGCTGGTCGAACTGAACCAGGTCGGCGGTGCCAACGGCATCGGCCGGACCGACATTGTCGAGAACCGGTTCGTGGGAATGAAGTCAAGGGGTGCCTATGAGACGCCCGGCGGCACAATCATGCTCAAGGCCCATCGGGCCATCGAGTCGATCACCCTGGACCGGGGGATGGCCCACCTCAAGGACGAGCTAATGCCCCGCTATGCGGAGCTGGTCTACGACGGATTCTGGTTCAGTCCTGAGCGGGAGATGCTCCAGGTGGCCATCGACCACAGCCAGGCCTTCGTGAACGGCCGGGTGAGGCTGCGGCTCTACAAGGGCAACATCGAGGTGGTGGGCCGCGAGTCGGCTGACACGCTCTTCGACGAGGCCATCGCCACGTTCGAGGAGGACGAGGGCGCCTACGATCAGGCCGATGCTGAGGGCTTCATCAAGTTGAACGCCCTGCGGTTGCGGACGGTGGCCCGGCGGGCTGCCCGGACGGGGGGCTGAGCGGCGTGGCAACCCTGTGGCACGGTCGTTTCGAAGGCGGGCCCAGCGAGGCTCTGCAGGCTTTGAACAACAGCCTGGCCTTCGATCGGCGGATGTTCCGTGAGGACGTGGACGGTTCGCGGGCCCACGTCCGGATGCTGGCCCGGGTTGGGCTGATGTCGGCGACTGATGCTGATTCGGTACTCGAGGCGTTGGACACCACCGAGGCCGAGCTATCCGACGGATCGTTCACCTTCGTGGTGTCCGACGAGGACATCCACACCGCTGTCGAACGGCGGGTCACCGAACTGGCTGGAGAGGCGGGGGCCCGACTCCACACCGGTCGGAGCCGGAACGACCAGGTGGCCACCGACCTGCGGCTTTGGACCCTGCGGGAGTTGACCGACCTATCCGCCCTAGTCACCTCGTTCCAGGACACGCTGGCCTCCCGGGCCGACGACGCCGGCGAGGCGTACTTGCCCGGCTACACCCACCTCCAGCAGGCCCAGCCGGTCCTTCTGGCCCACCAACTGCTCGCCCACGGGTGGGCACTTTCCCGGGACGTGGACCGGCTCCTGGATGCCCGGGACCGGGCCGACGTCTCTCCGCTGGGGGCCGGAGCACTGGCTGGGTCCTCGCTGCCCCTTGACCCCGACAGCGTGGCGGCCGACCTGGGCTTCGCTGCCCGGTTTGAGAACTCGTTGGATGCGGTGAGCGACCGGGACTTCGTAGCCGAGGCGCTGTTCGCCCTCGCCCTGCTTGGGGTCCACCTGTCACGGATCGGTGAGGAGTTGGTCCTGTGGTCCACTGACGAGTTCGGCTTCGTTGACCTCGACGACGCCTTCTCGACCGGCTCCTCCATGCTTCCCCAGAAGAAGAACCCTGACATCGCTGAGTTGGCCCGGGGCAAGGCTGGACGCCTCGTCGGCCACCTAACTGGCCTCCTGACCAGCTTGAAGGGACTCCCGCTGGCCTACAACAAGGACTTGCAGGAGGACAAGGAGCCGTTGTTCGATGCTTGCGACACCATCCGGCTCACGCTGCTGGCCCTGGACGGCATGGTGTCCACGCTCGTCTTCCAGACCGACCGCATGGCCGAGGCGGCCGATAGCCCGTACGCGGCAGCCACCGACCTGGCCGAGCACCTGGTGGCCGCAGGCATGCCATTTAGGGACGCCCACGCCGTGGTCGGAGCGCTAGTCCGGGCCGCCCTGGCCGGCGAGGGCTCGCTGGCCGACCTGGTAGCCGCCGACGAGCGGCTGGGCCCTGAGGCGGCTGACCTATTGGATCCCGGTACCGCCGTCCGACGACGGACCACGCCAGGGGGCGCCGGACCAGGACCGGTGGCCATACAGAGGGACCGGTTCGCTGAGCAGCTGGCTGCCCAGCGGACCCGTTTGTTGGCCTGACCGTGACCTACACACAGACCATCCGAGTCCGATATGGCGAGGTCGATGCTCAGGGCGTGGTGTTCAACGCTCACTACCTGGCCTACCTGGACGACGTCTCCGACACCTGGCTTCGCGCCTTTGACGGGAACTTCGAAGAGACAGGCTGGGAGATAATGCTGCGGCGGGCCGATCTGACCTGGCACGGGCCGGCGGGCGTCCACGACGACCTGGTGGTCACGGCCGAGGTGGCCCGCTGGGGGACCACCTCGTTCGATATGGCCTTCGAAGCCCGAGTGGAAGACCACCTGGTGCTGACCGCCACCGTGTACTACGTCGGGGTGTCTGTGGGCGACCACGTTCCAATGCCCCCACCGCAAGCTATCCGTGCCCACCTGGGCGGGTGAGCGGCCAACGGGAAGTCGATCCGGGGTTTCCCGAGGGAGCCACCGCCGGGATCAGCGAGATGGCCGGGCGGTCTACGCCGGACCCGGCGGACGTCGTGGCGGCCGGCCCGGCCGGCCCGGATCGAGACCGCATTCTGAATCTGCTGGCCTCTCACCCCGACGCCCTGTCCCGGACCTGTCGACCAGGCCACCTGACCGGCTCGGCCCTTGTCGTAGATCCGTCGGACAACCGAATCCTCGTTCTGTTCCACACCAAGCTGCAGCGTTGGCTGCAGCCGGGTGGCCACGCCGACGGCGACGGCGACCTGGCCCGCGTGGCGCTACGGGAGGCGGTCGAGGAGACGGGAATTTCCGGGCTCCGACTGGTGGAGCCACCAGTGGATCTCGACGTGCACGTGGTCGATCCACCGTCTGAGGACGCGCACGAGCACCATGACATCCGCTACCTGGTGGTGGCGCCTCCGGGCTCGGTGCCGGTGGGCAACCACGAGTCGGAGGCGCTCAAATGGGTGGACCGGGGGGATCTGGTGGGCATGGGAGCAGATCCCGGCCTCATCCGTCTTGCTGATCGCGCCCTGAGCCGCCTCGAGGAACTCGACATCTGAGCGTCGGGTCCCGGGGGGGGTTTCAAAATCCCTACATGTCCCCGGGATCGAGGCAGGCCTCGAAGTCGTTCACCCGGGCGAAGCCGTTCATACGCTCCAGCACGCTGCCAGCGCCACTGGGCAGGGCGGTAAGCAGGGGTTTCACGTCTCCCTCTGTTCGGAGTCGCTCGGCGTGGTTGACCCGGTCAGTGAGGTAGATCTCCCAGTCGGCCAACCACAGTGCGACCAGTGATCGGTCGTGGACCGTGCCGCCGGGGATCCGACCGAGGTCGTCGACCAGCCGCCGGACGATCACCGTGGCCTCGTCGAGATCGCCGGCTCGCTCCGCCGGGGTGTCGGCCTGACGGGCGGTGGGGAGGAGGGCTAGATCGACGTGGGCATCTAGACAGAGGACCTGAGCGGTCTCTGGCCAGGACCGGTCTTCCATCCGGTCGGGGTTGCCCGATGGGGCGAGGAAGAAGGCGTAGAACCAGAGCACGCCCATGGCCACCACGAGGATGGTCAGGAAGATCCGGAGGGCCATGGTGGCTCGTCCAGCCGGAGATGACTTGGTCGCGGTCAACACGGTCACGGGGTCACCCGCAACTCGAGGACCGCGCCCGGGTTAACCACGGCGCCCGGTGCGGGTTCCTGGGACCAGATGAGCCCTGGCTCCCATTCGGGTTTGTCGGGGTCAGCCACCACGATGACCGAGAAACCCAGACCGAGGGCCTCGAGGGTCGGCCGAGCCTCGGAGAGGAGCCGGTAGGTGACATCGGGAACGTCCACTCCATCGAGCACCGGTGGTTCGACGGCCACTTCTACGAGCATCGTGCTGCCCACCTCAATGGTTGATCCGATAACCGGTTCCTGGCCGATGATGGTGCCTGCCTCAGTGCCCGAGACCTCAACCTCGCGGACCTCGGCGATCCAGATGCCGTGGTCCTCCTCGGCCAGCATGGCTCTTGCGTTGTCCAGGGTCAGCCCCGTCAGCTCCGGCGTGGCCAGATGGCCCGCCGGCAGGGTCGTCGTCGCGGCGAGGTCTACTGACGGCTCTTCTGGGGCTAGCGGGCGCGGAGCGACGAACACGGTGTTGGCCGGGGGGAGGCCGGGGAAGTCCTCGCTGGGAAGACCGAAGTGGGCGGCCTCCATGACGTCCTTCCAGATCATGGCCGGGTAGGTGCCTCCGTAGACCTTTCGGTCCGTGGTCGGTGGAATCATGGGGATCTGGGCCTCGGGGAAACCAACCCACACCGCGGTGGTGCGTTGTGGGGTGTAGCCGGCGAAGACGGCGTCGGCGTAGTTCTGGGTGGTCCCCGTTTTGCCGGCAGCGGGTCGATCCTCCAGCTGCGCCCGCCAGCCTGTGCCCTGGTCGATGGTTCCCTCGAGGATCCACGACACCTGGTCGGCCAGGCGGGCATCCAATACCCGGGCCTGGGTGCGGGTCCACGACCAGAGGGTGGTGCCGTCGGCCCGCGCTACCCGGGTGACGTAGCTGGGAGCGATCGAGACCCCCCGGTTGGCGAACGTGTGGTACGCGGTGGCCATGTCCAGCATGGTGGTGTTGGAGGTCCCGAGCACATTGGAGTTGACGTTCTGGATGGGGGACCGGATGCCGAGTCGTCGGGCCATGTTGACGGTCCGCTGGGAGCCCATTTCGACGCTCAACTGGGCGAAGACGGTGTTCAACGAGCTGCGGGTGGCTCGGATGAGGGTCACCTCCTCGGCGTCGGGTGGAGGGACGAGGGCCTGCCCGTCCGGCGGTTCCCATGTCCAGGTCGGGATCGCCTCCAGCAGCTCGATCCGGTCGGAGAACAGGCGCTCCCGGTCGAAGTCCCAGCGTCGGTTGGCCACCCACTGTGTGAGGTCCACGGCTTGGTACGTCACCTCGGTCTCGCCGTCACGCTCCTTCTCGACGCGGATCGTCTCTACGTGCTCGGCCGGTACGTCGGTGTGGTCCTCGCGCATCCAGAACTGGAGCAGGGCCTGGAGGCCGTGTTCGAAACGGGCCTCGGTTGCGTCATGGCCGCCCACGCCTCCCGTCACCCTCCAGACCTTGTTGTCCTCGTCGGCCCCGGCGATCTCGAACTCCAAAACATTGGGTGCCGGGTAGGTGGACGTGGCCTGCCATCCGGCTTCCAGGGCGGCGGCCAGGGCGACAGGCTTCATCGATGAGCCGACCTGTCGGCCGGAGCCGACGGCCAGGTTCACCTTGGCGTCGCTGTCGGTGGCGAAGAAGTCCCGGCCACCGACCATGGCCAGCACCTGGCCGGTTCCCGTCTCTAGCACCACGACCGCCGCGTCGGGGTGGCCCTGGTTGGCAGGGAGGTAGGCCTCCACCGCAGTTTCGGCGGCGCGTTGCAGATCTAGGTCGACCGTGGTCTCGATGCGGAGGCCGCCCTCGAACAGCAACCGTTCCCGGACGCCACGGCTGGCTCCGAACGCCGGATTGTCCAGGAACCACCGACGGACCTCCTCGACGAAGTGACCGGCGGGATAGCGGGTCTCGAGGCGGGCCGAGTACTCCTCGAGGCGCGGCGGGTTGGCCGTCGCTTCTATGTGCTGCTCTCCGGTGATGAACTCATTGGCCAGCATCCGGTCGAGCACCAGGTGGCTGCGTCGCAGGCTCTTGGAGTAGTTGAGGTACGGGTTGTAGCGCCCGGGGAGCTGGATGATCCCGGCGATCATGGCCGCCTCGGCCAGGTTCACCTGGGTGATGTCCTTGTTGAAGTACGTCTGGGCCGCGGCCTTAACCCCGTAGGCGCCGTGGCCCAGGTACACGGTGTTGAGGTACTGCAGCAGGATGAAGTTCTTGCTGTACTGGTCCTCGAGGCGGGTGGCGTACCAGACTTCCTCGAGCTTTCGGCTAGCCGTCTGTTCGGCATTACGGATGATGGCCAGCTTCACGTATTGCTGGGTGATGGTCGAGCCGCCCTGGCTGATACCGCCAGCCTCCAGGTTTGTCCGTGCGGCCCGGATGATGGCCTTCAGGTCGATGCCATCGTGGACGTAGAACCGTTCGTCCTCGATGGCGATGACGGCGTCACGGACCATCCGGGGGATTTCGAACAGGGTGCGGGCGCTGGTCCGGTTCTCTGGGGCTACGAGGGTGGTGATGGGGCGGCCGTCGCGGGCAACGACCACCGACGATTCGGCCTGTTCGGGAATGGTGATCTCAAACTCGCGTGTCTCGTACTGGTAGCACGAGGTGGACAGGATCGCCGTGGCGGCCAACGCACAGCCCAGTTTGAGTCCGACGGAGCGACGTGCACGCTCACTGGAGGTCGGACGCCTTGACATCAGGCCAGTCTGGCCCGGCGGGACGACCGTGGGGCGTCAGGACGACGGTGGTCTCACCATGTGGTCGGGCTGGAGCGGCATCCTCGAATGGACCTCCGGCCGGTGGGCCACAGGCCCATACTGGGGGCATGAGCACGACGATCCTCGACGACCTGGCGGCCCGCGGACTGATCCGGGACAGTACCGACATCGACGATCTTCGCCGCCGGATGGGCGAGGGTCCGATCAGCCTCTACTGCGGATTCGATCCGACGGCCGACAGCCTCCACATCGGGCACCTGGTGCCCCTGCTCCTGTTGCGCCGGTTCCAGGATGCGGGCCATCGCCCCATCGCTCTGGCCGGCGGGGCCACCGGCATGGTGGGTGATCCCAGTGGTCGGTCTGCTGAGCGGAACCTCCTGGACGGCCCGACCCTCAATCACAACGTCGATGCGGTGGCAGTCCAGCTCCGCTCGTTCCTCCGGTTCGAGGGCGACCTGCAGCCCGGCGATGCGTCTGCCTTGCTGGTCGACAACCGCGACTGGACCGAGGGCGTCGGCGTACTGGAGTTCCTCCGAGACGTTGGTAAGCACGTCACCGTCGGGACGATGCTGGGAAAGGAGTCGGTGCGAGCCCGTCTGGCTGGCGATCAGGGGATCTCCTTCACCGAGTTCAGCTACATGTTGTTGCAGGCCAACGATTTCTACGAACTCCACACTCGCCACGGATGCGAGTTGCAGGTCGGTGGCTCGGACCAGTGGGGAAACATCACCGCCGGGATCGACCTCATTCGCCGACGCGTCGGAGCGCCGGCCCACGGGTTGACCGTTCCCCTGGTGACGAGGGCCGACGGGGCGAAGTTCGGCAAGACCGACGATGGTGCGGTCTGGTTGGACCCCGCTCGGACGCTGCCTTACGAGCTGCACCAGTACTTCGTGAATGTTGACGACCAGGACGTGGAGCGCTTCCTCCTGCAGTTGACCCTCGTGGCGGTCGACGATGTGGCTGCGGTGATGGCTGAGCACGCGTCGGCTCCAGAGCAACGCCTGGCCCAGAACCGCCTGGCCGACGAGGTGTGCAACCTGGTCCACGGGTCCGACGCCACGGAGCGGGCTCGTCTGGCAGCTACGGGCCTGTTCGGCTCGGAGGCGCCGACCGCGGCGGTCCTTGATGCGCTTCGGGGGATCGTTCCCGAGACCTCGGTGAGCGCCGGCACGTTGGTTGGCGGAGAGTCCCTGGTCGATGCGCTCGAGGCAACCGGCCTCTGTTCGTCACGCGGCGATGCTCGGCGGACCATCGCCGGTGGCGGCGTCCGCGTGAACGGTCAGCGAGTGGGTACCGAGGTAATGGCGTTGCCTGACGAGGCGGTGGTCGGCGGGCGGTTCGTCCTGCTGCAGAAGGGCAAGCGTCAACGACACCTCCTCCTTATCGAAGATCCCGTTGACGGACCGGTAGACGGGCCCACTGTCTGAGGTTCTGGGGCGCCCGATCGTCCGGCTCGGGTGGTGTGCCGCTCGTCATCGACTGACCGCGGAAAAGGTAGAAAGGTAGGGCGGCGGGTTGGGGCGCCTCTGCCAGATGGATAGTGTTTCTCTGCTCACGGGTAACGGAGTCGCTCTTGATGGAGCGGCACTACCGCCTTAGCGTGAGCACCCGCCCAGTGGCAGGTCCGATTGGATCGAATCTCTGCGTCGGGTTGAGGGCACCACCGCCTCCACCAGGATCCGTCCTGCGCGACTGGCGTGTGCCGGGAGACCTCTTGGTCTCCAGGTGCTCCTTGAAAACGGGATAGAGGACGAAAAAGCCAGTGCGGGCTGTCCACAGACGATCGCGAGTTGTCTCTGGACAGACCCTGAACAATTTCAATAGCACTGAGTACGGACAACGGTGGACGACTTCGGTCGACCACCCTTGCCCTGTGCCAGGTCGGACGGGATTGGTGTCCCGCTCGACCTCAAACTCGCGTCGGCAGCACCTTCGGGAGCTGTCGCACCAATGATTCGACGGCAGGAACGCTTCGGCGACCCCTGCTTGAGATTTCGACGGAGAGTTTGATCCTGGCTCAGGACGAACGCTGGCGGCGGGCCTAACACATGCAAGTCGAACGCACTCGACCTTCGGGTCACATGAGTGAGTGGCGAACGGGTGAGTAACACGTGAGGAACCTGCCCCGAAGACTGGAATAACCCGAGGAAACTCGGGCTAATACCGGATATCCCCATCAGGTCGCATGACCAGGTGAGGAAATGCTCCGGCGCTTCGGGAGGGTCTCGCGGCCTATCAGCTAGTTGGTGAGGTAATGGCTCACCAAGGCATCGACGGGTAGCTGGTCTGAGAGGACGATCAGCCACACTGGGACTGAGACACGGCCCAGACTCCTACGGGAGGCAGCAGTGGGGAATCTTGCGCAATGGGCGAAAGCCTGACGCAGCCACGCCGCGTGAGGGATGAAGGCTTTCGGGTTGTAAACCTCTTTCAGCAGGGACGAAAATGACGGTACCTGCAGAAGAAGCCCCGGCCAACTACGTGCCAGCAGCCGCGGTAACACGTAGGGGGCGAGCGTTGTCCGGATTTATTGGGCGTAAAGAGCTCGTAGGCGGTTCAGTAAGTCGGGTGTGAAAACTTGAGGCTCAACCTCAAGAGGCCACTCGATACTGCTGTGACTTGAGTCCGGTAGAGGAGTGTGGAATTCCTGGTGTAGCGGTGAAATGCGCAGATATCAGGAGGAACACCGACAGCGAAGGCAGCACTCTGGGCCGGTACTGACGCTGAGGAGCGAAAGCGTGGGGAGCGAACAGGATTAGATACCCTGGTAGTCCACGCCGTAAACGTTGGGCACTAGGTGTGGGATCTAACTAACAGATTCCGTGCCGTAGCTAACGCATTAAGTGCCCCGCCTGGGGAGTACGGCCGCAAGGCTAAAACTCAAAGGAATTGACGGGGGCCCGCACAAGCGGCGGAGCATGTTGCTTAATTCGAGGCAACGCGAAGAACCTTACCTGGGTTTGACATGTAGGGAAAAGCCATAGAGATATGGTGTCCTTAGGGGCCCTACACAGGTGGTGCATGGCTGTCGTCAGCTCGTGTCGTGAGATGTTGGGTTAAGTCCCGCAACGAGCGCAACCCTTGTCCTATGTTGCCAGCGGGTAATGCCGGGGACTCGTAGGAGACTGCCGGGGTCAACTCGGAGGAAGGTGGGGACGACGTCAAGTCATCATGCCCCTTATATCCAGGGCTGCAAACATGCTACAATGGCCGGTACAAAGGGCTGCGAAACCGCGAGGTTGAGCGAATCCCATAAAGCCGGTCTCAGTTCGGATTGGAGTCTGCAACTCGACTCCATGAAGGCGGAGTCGCTAGTAATCCCGGATCAGCAACGCCGGGGTGAATACGTTCCCGGGCCTTGTACACACCGCCCGTCACACCACGAAAGTCGGCAACACCCGAAGTCAGTGGCCTAACTCTTAGGAGAAGGAGCTGCCGAAGGTGGGGTTGGCGATTGGGGTGAAGTCGTAACAAGGTAGCCGTACCGGAAGGTGCGGCTGGATCACCTCCTTTCTAAGGAGTACATACCGTCCCCGATGTCGACCGTATGTGTCGACCGGAGACGGTCACTCCCAGTTAGTGCACTGGCTAGTTGGCCACGTTCCAGGAGCTCGACAAGATCGGGTCTCCTGGGCGGCGGAGTTCCGTCCTCTATCCCGCTTTGAGGGAGCGCCACGTGCGCCACCCTTGACGGTCGGTCCCGCCCGTCGACGCATTTGTGCGTTGACCTGGCGTCATCGGCCGTAGGCCTCGGCCACTGGTCGGCTGTTCGAACTCGAACACCCGGCCATGCCGTCGTCGACCCCAGGGGTCGACAGACGCCTCTTGAGAACTGCACAGCGAACACGAGCATCTTCATCAATAAATTGTCGATGTATTTGTAATTTCCAAGCTACTAAGAGCCAACGGTGAATGCCTTGGCGACTACTACCGAAGAAGGACGTGGGTGGCTGCGAAAAGCCACGGTGAGCCGCCTACCTGGCTACGACCCGTGGATGTCCGAATGGGGAAACCCGGCACTCGTAATGGGGTGTCACTCCCGCCTGAACACATAGGGCGGGTAGAGGGAACTGGGTGAACTGAAACATCTCAGTAACCCAAGGAAAAGAAAGCAACAGCGACTCCCTGAGTAGCGGCGAGCGAAATGGGATGAGCCTAAACCGAACTGGTGCCAAGCCTGGCGGCGTTGCCAGTTCGGGGTCGTGGGACCGAGTGGGAGGAACGCCAGATCCTCCACAGAGTTACCAATCTGCCAGTTAGCAGAAGTGTTCTGGAAAGGCACGCCATAGCGGGTAATAGCCCCGTATGCGAAAACTGCGCAGACTCTGACTTGAGCTCCCGAGTAACACCGGATCCGGGAAAGCCGGTGTGAATCTGCGAGGACCACCTCGTAAGGCTAAGTATACGTAGTCGACCGATAGCGAACTAGTACCGTGAGGGAAAGGTGAAAAGTACCCCGGGAGGGGAGTGAAATAGTACCTGAAACCGTTGGTTTACAATCAGTCAAAGCGTCGTCTGGAGCTTCGGTTCCAGGCCGCAATGGCGTGCCTTTTGAAGAATGAGCCTACGAGTTACGGTGTGTGGCAAGGTTAACCCGTGAGGGGAAGCCGGAGCGAAAGCGAGTCTGAACAG
>Ga0208959_1000117_pt1 | contig 17944 bp, 15 predicted proteins | sample AOAMet2_C27A4_80_2_FD_188077 | JGI IMG/M metagenome (GOLD analysis project Ga0208959, IMG submission 188077) | Ammonia-oxidizing marine microbial communities from Monterey Bay, California, USA - C0912_C27A4_80 (SPAdes) | ecosystem: Environmental > Aquatic > Marine > Intertidal zone | place... | reverse complement strand
AGCAACCGACATTTCAATAGTGGTACTGATTATCAAGAGTCCTATTCCTCCCATCATGGGCCAATGGAATATCTGTCTCATTATTTTTGGCACAACTTCTCCTTTTGCGGTGAAGAACTGTTATGAATCTATTTAAATTTATCTGTATCTGTTCTCTGATGGGATGCTAAAAATACAAGACATTCAGTCGGGGATGAGTTTGTTAATCTACATGATGCAGAGAATTCGTCTATTAGTAATTCTACTTAGATTAGAAGAACGTTCTCTTCAATGGAAAAGGTATGGCCACTTTATCTCCAAAAGGAATTCCTCAGTGACGACAATATACACCAAAATAAGTACTTTGCTCCATTACCCTGAAATCACACCAGAGGGCGAGTTCTCTTCCAGCTGCAACAGCAGCAATCAAGGGTTTGTCCAGTTCTATTCAGCTTGGTACACCCAAAATTATTATAGAACTATCCATACAAAAAAATGATTCTGTACGTTTAATTTTGGAATTCTTAGTCCTGCTGGTTGTTTCTCTATTTTCAATAAGTTGTGTCCTATACATGGTAATAAAAAAAGTCATATTGAAGGAAAAACCATAGAATATGACGAGGAAACAAGCTAAGATATAGACTCAGGAATTTTGTAAGTCAATATTAGGGAAGCACTAAAAATTCCAGTTTCAGGTAATAGCAAAATAACTAAACCTTACACGATCCGCTCATGGGACGGTTTATAGAGCAGCCCATAAATCAAACTGAAAGCCTATTAAAAACTCTGTAAGCCAAAAATTGTTATTTCAAACGTGGGGATAAATTTTAATTATATTATAGTGCTTAATATAAAATAGATTTAGCTTGGTTCGAAATATCACTTTATTGTGTCTTTTTACTTTGCCTTAAAATACTAAATTGTAATGAAATTTAACATTTTGCTTTTATTGTTATTAGCTGTTGTTCTTGGCTCAGCCTCAAACGCTCAAGAAGCTGGTACCGGTGGAGTGTCCGGAGTTGAAAAAGAACCGCTGAGGATTTATGAAAACCGCGGGGGTGATTTCGAATTGACTGGTCCGGACGGAAAAGGAATTTCATCAGAAAGTTTCCGTGGGAAAGTAATACTGATTTATTTCGGCTATACCTATTGTCCGGATGTCTGTCCTATGTCACTTTCACATCTCAAAGTAGGTATGCTGGAGCTTGAGGAACAGGCCAAAGAAGTGCAGGTTCTTTTCGTTTCCATTGACCCTGAACGAGATACTCCGGAAAAATTGAAGGAGTATGTACCGTATTTTCATCCAGATTTTATCGGATTAACCGGATCCGTCAATGATGTAGCTGAAGTTGCCAAACAGTATGGTTCACATTATTTCAAACAATATGTTGAATCTGTTGAGGGTTATTTCATGGCACATACTGATGCGGTTTTTCTTGTTGATCAAGAGGGACGTTATCGCGGACGTTACAAAACTGAATGGGATATGGAAAAATTGATATCGAATATCCAATGGCTGCTTAATTCGGGTTCCTAAGACTAATTTGAAAATGTATTCTTTATCTACTTCATCTAGATTGCCTTATGCTTTTAAAGCAGTAACTCAGTCTTGTGTGTTGTTTTTGTTGAACTGGATGATATGGCAGCCTTTGCATAGTGTACATCATCTTGGTCCAAAGCTGAGAGAAACATCCCAATTTCAAGTCAAAGAACACGAACATCTTCATGCTGATTCATCAGTTCATAGTCATCCGGATACTTCTTCACCTGCAGAAAAACAGCACCAGCACCAGGCAGTAGAAGATTGCTGGTTTTTGTTCTGCAATACTTCAACAGAACAGGATTACCTTCCCAAGCAGATATCTTCTCTGAAAAGACTGGATAGAAAACTTTACAATATTAAATGTACTGAAATTGAACTACTTAATAAAATTCAGCTGATTAGTGATTACAATCCCCGTGGGCCTCCCCCATTTCTACTTCAAAACTAGTTCGAAAACTTTATACACATCTATTTCAGCACTTCATCACAATAAAGAAGTATTTGGTTTTACTTAAAAATGTTGAATCATCAAATGATCTAAAAAAAATTATTTTAGAACTTTTGTTTTTTGGATTCATTAGAAAAAACAGAAAAAAATACAAGGAAAATTATGTTTCAAATGAATAGTCATATCAAATTGTTGATGCTGTTAAGCAGTCTCTATTTCTTGATGAGTTGTACAAAAGACATGCATCATAAGCATCATGCTCATATGGAAAAAACAATTCATGTTCACGGAGCATGGGTACGTGCGGTACCACCCGTTTCTCATATGTCTGCAGCTTATTTGACTTTAATCAATCACGGGGACAAGGATGATCAATTATTGTCTGTAGAAACAGAGCTGGCAAAGGTTGCTGAACTGCATAATGTCAAGAAAAAGGACGGAATGATGTCCATGTTTCCAGTTCCGTTTGTGCCTGTACCGGCAGGAGGAGAACAAAACCTGAAACCAGGCAGTTACCATATCATGCTAATCAATTTAAATAAAACTCCTGAATTAGGTGAAGAATACGAATTAGTTTTGAATTTCAAAAACGCTGGAATTGTAAAAACAAGTGCTGCTGTTAAGGAAGGTGGATCTATGCAAAAAATGGAAAAACATGACTCTATGAATCATGATCATGGAACCGCAGATTCAAATGAAGATTATTGAGTGGTATTAATTAAATTTTAGTTGGATGATCATTGTCAAACAAGGTATTTTACAGGGCTCCATTTTAATTATTACTTAAATGAAGCTTTCAAAATGATTCATTTTTAATACTCATGCAACCCAAACATATTTGGCATCTATTTTCAGGAAGTCGGCTTTTCAGTGCAAATAATATCATCATTTTAGTAATAGGATGTATGATTTTAGTGGCGCAGTTATATTGGTTTTGGAGTCCGGCTAAAATTACAGAGGAGGCTAATTATGAGAATACTGATTGGGAATTAATTAAAGGGCTTGAGATTAAAGAAGAATGTTTAAATCTTCTTCCAGGTCAGAAACTGGAATACTCTTTCAAAACTTCAGCGGAAGTGTCATTTAATATTCACTATCATGAACAGGGAGGACGCCCTATATATCTAAAGGATGAAAAAGGGATGCTCTTTAGCAAAGGTGTTTTGGATCCCCCAAAGAAAAATCTGTTCTGTCTGATGTGGGTAAATCCGGGCATGAAAGATATCCGCTTAAGCTACAATACTCTATTATTGTCTGAGCTGGAAGATAAAGAGAAGGACCGTATTTCTGTTCATTTCAGAGTATCAGCAGACAAACAAGCTATCCGGATAGTAGCGGATTCAGGGAGGGAACTTTCGAGATTGGATATAGGATCAAATATCTTGAATTTTGAACTTAACAACAATGGTACAATGCTGGCTGTTTCCGTCTCTGATTTAGGGGATACTCTTATAATCTATGATGTCAAAGGCCTGAAAATTAAGACAAAAGTTGCGACAAAAAGATTTTCGAGATTTTTAGCATTTTCTGCAGACAATCGATTTTTGATAGTTGGAGATGAGCATACAGCAGATATTATCCGTATTGATCTTGAAAACAACCATCAGCATTCTTTGACATTACCTCTTTTGCCTCTTGCTATAATGACAGGAGAAGAACCAGGCGAATTGTTAGTTAGGTCTGAAAGGGAGGTGATGAAAATACAACTTGAGCCGCTAAAATTAATAGAGAGAAACGCCAGAATTGAATTTACTTTTGGAGAAGAAACGATTTTAGCAGACCCAAATGAATTCTGTACCGCTCATGGGGTACCCCACCCGCTTTTTACTCCTCTTGAAGATGCCATGAGCACTGAAGGACTCAAGGGATTTTATTTCCAGTCTAAATGAAAAACAGCAAATCAAAATGCCTTAGCGTCTTACTCAAATCGTGCTCACACTTGATACATCAATCACCCTGTCTTCTCTTCCCCAAAGTACAAGGGCTGGGGTATTAATTGCCGAAAAAACCTGTTGAGCTGTATATTCCCCGGGCTTGATTATGTCTGCAAATATTTTTTCATTCAGTCTTTTACGCGGCGTTGATTTTCTTGACATTACGTTTGCAAACGGCTTAATGCGCGTAGTCTCAACCGTTTGAAAGACTTTTCGCACTTCAAGTTAACTGAGCTGGAATTTAGTGGAACTCTGCAGCGTTTTATTCAAAGTAATGAAAAAAAGTTTAAGCTGTTTGTGTATATTGAAATCCTGAAGGTTGATTGAAGATGTCCGCTGAGGAGTATGAAGCAGACCAAGTGGTCAGGACAAAAGAATGAAAAAGAATATTTGTTCATTTTTCAAATTACCGTATACCACCCGGCCTGCCGGGGGAACACTAGAGATCGTCCCAGCGTTCTTCTTCTTCAAGGATATTTGCGAAATCACCTTCGAAGTTTGCGAATGCACGCTGTTTAAAATCACCTGTCTGAGGGCCGCTGACACGTTCGATGCTGCCTCCAGATTTAAGATAATCTTCCATGGCACCAGTTACCTGCTCGCGAGTTGGGGCCTCAGAAGTTTTTTTCTTTTTCTTGTAAAATGTTCTTTTGGAGTTAAATTTATTTGACATGATTTAATCTGTATTTGGATTATTATTTTGTATAACGGATAAATATGATAGTAAAACGATGCAAACTTGTCAAGTGATTATTAATTTTACACAAGGAATAAACAGAACATTTTATTTTTGTAAAATTATTATTCTTAAACAGTATTCGAAAAATTTTGAGCTCCGCCCGCTTTAAGATGACGGTCAAAAGGCATGGCAAGATTACGTGTAAAGAGCATCCCTAATGGTGTCAATTCTATTTTAGCTGGGCTCAGTTTCACCAGACCTTCCTCTTCAAATTTCTCCAGTTGAGTCCAGGCTTCTGCAAAATGCTGACGAAAATCTAATTCATAAAGAAATTCAAAATCCTGAATCGTAATTTCTCCGTGACACATCAGTGTTTCAATCACTTTTCGCCTGAGCTGGTCTTCTTTTTCCAAAAGGAGTCCCCTGCGTGGAATGAGTTTATTATTTACGGTTTCTTCCATGTATTGATCAAGCTCTTTGGGGTTTTGCCAGTAACTGTCCCCAAAATCAGAAATTGCTGAAACACCTACTCCAATCTGTGCCATATTGTGCAGAGTCGTGTAGCCCATGAAATTACGGTGTAGAGTCCTGTTTTTTAAAGCTTGAGCAAGTTCATCTTCAGGCAGCGCATAGTGATCCATTCCGATCATTACATAACCTGCTTCTGCAAAAAAATTAATAGCTTCTAGGTAAATATTAATTTTTTCTTCAGGGGTAGGCAAATCTTTTTCCTTGATTGCACGTTCATGAGTTTTGAACATCCCAGGCAAATAAGCAAAACTGTAGACTGCAAGTCTGTCAGGCCGCATTTTATTAACTTCTTCAAGAGTCTTGCGGAAACCATGCTGAGTCTGCAGAGGAAGTCCATAGACTAAGTCCAAATTGATACTTTTATAACCCAGACTCCTAGCTGTTTCGAGAGTTTTCCAAGATTGTTCCGCAGTCTGATTTCTGTTGATTGCATGTTGAATTGCTGGGTCCAGATCCTGTACTCCAAAGCTGACTCTGCGGAAACCAAGTTCATAGAGAACTTCCAGTTGTTTAGTTGTAGTAACTCTTGGGTTTGCCTCAATGGCCCACTCACAGTCTTCCAGAGCGTCAAACCTTGAAACAATCATCTCAACAACTCTACTCAGTTGCTCAGGATTAAGAAAAGTTGGGGTACCTCCACCGAAGTGAATTTGTGCGAGTTTTTTACGCTGACCTAATCTTTCTGTGACACCTGCTATTTCCTGTTCGAGCGCAGTTAAATATTTTTCAACTATGTTCGAGTTATTGGTGATGTATTTATTGCATCCGCAAAAAGTACAAAGCTGCTGGCAAAAGGGAATGTGAACATAGAGTGAGAGAGGCTGTTCGTTTTGACCTTCTTTGTGCAGAGAGGCTGTGTAATCATTGGCAAATTCACCTTCTTTCCAGACAGGAACTGTAGGATAACTCGTATAGCGCGGTCCTGGACGATTATAGCGTTGAATCATCTCCGGTGTAACATCGAGCTTAACTGAATGTTGCATTTTGATGCCGAAAAATTTGTATAGGGAATTTGCTTTTATACGATGAACAACAGGTCTTTTAAATCAGAAATGGGAAGCAGTTTTGCCTGCAAAAACATCATCCAGATTAAGCTGAATCTGTTAGACTCCTGACTACTTTTCTGGTACAGATGATACATGATTCTAACTATTATGCACAATCCAAAAACATCAGCAACAACAAGGGAATCATATTTTTGTGAACATTCTAATCTATAAGATAATGTTAGCACAAAAGGTAAGCTTTCAATGGAATCGTGATACAGAAGATTTCAACATAAAGACTTATAATCGTGATCATGAAGTACGCTTTGAAAATGGCGTCACTATTCCAAGTAAACTGATTAATGCAATCTCAGCAAGATAAATGCTGATTGGAGTAGTCCCGTCTTCACAAATAAATCAATAATCTCTATAGTTATTTCTTCTGCGGTAGAAGATTAGCTGCGAAAAAAAACATAACCGCGGAGATTACAATTGAAGGACCGGAAGGTGTGTCAATCTGCAGTGAAGCACCCAGACCAAGTCCAACCGAAGCCATGCCGATCAGTGCACCTCCCAGTGCCATTTGTTCCGGTGTTCTGCTGAATCTCCTCGCTGCAGAAACTGGAATAATCAGTAGTGAAGTCACCAGTAGAATTCCGATTATTTTCATCGACAAAGCAATAACCGCGGCAATAAGTAACATGAAAAGCAATTCAACTCTAACAACAGGCACATCTTCCGCCTGTGCCAGTTCCTGATCAAATGTAATTGCAAGCAAGGGCCTCCAGAGCAGGAATAATGTCAATAATATAAAAAAACCGCCACCATATATCCAGTAAAGGTCAACGAGACTAACGGCCAAAATATCTCCGAATAAATATGCCATCAAGTCAATCCGCACCCAAACCATCAAGCTGATCATTAAAACTCCCATCGCAAGTGACGCATGGGAAAGTGTGCCTAATACCGCATCATTTGCGAGTTGTTTTTGTCTTTGAAAGAAAAAAAGCAACAGTGCTACAACAATCGCAACCGCAAAAACTCCGAGCATTAAATTAACTTCGAGGAAAAAACCGAGCGCGACTCCCAGTAAAGCTGAATGGGCCATTGTGTCACCTAAATAAGACATTCTTCTCCAGACCACAAAACAGCCCAATGGCCCAGCAACTATGGCCACTCCCATCCCTGCAATGACAGCTCTCCAAAAAAAATCATCTAAAATCATCATTGACTGTCTTCCTTCAGTGTTCCTGAAATATGATGTGTGTGGTCGTGATGGTGACTGTAAACTGCCAACGCGCTTCCGGAGTCCAAACCAAACATTCGCAAATATTCTGGATGCCGACTTACATCTTCAGGCTGTCCTTCACAGCAAATATGCTGATTCAAGCACAATACACGGTCAGTGGACGCCATCACAACGTGTAAATCATGTGACACCATCAATACTCCGCATCCGTGGCTTGTACGCAGATTTGCGATCAATTTATACAATTCCGACTCACCCATGTAGTCAACACCCTGCACAGGCTCATCGAGCACTAGCAGTTCCGGGCTTCTCAATAGGGTACGTGCCAGCATTACACGCTGAAATTCTCCGCCCGAAAGTTGGTAGATAGGTTTTTCTCTCAAAGAAGCAACTCCTGTTTCTTCAAGGGCAATCTTAATTTGCCGGCTGGAATAATTTCCTGTAAGTTTCATTATCCTGCTCACAGACAACGGAAGTATAGGGTCCACATTAACTTTTTGCGGGAGATAACCTATTCTGAGTTTAGCCTTTTTAAAAATACTTCCTGCATTCGGAGGTATTAATCCAAGTAGCACTCGAAGCAGGGTCGTTTTACCCGTACCATTCGGACCAATGACAGTTACAATTTCTCCTGCTGAAACTGTAAGTGTAATATCAGTGAGCAACTCTCGCCCGCCTGTCACTAAAGAAAGATCTCGAGTCTGAAGCAGGATTTGATTATTTTCTTCAGTTCGGGAATAATTTGCTGCAGTTTCTCTGTTGCTTGACATTGACAAATTAGTGAATCAGAGTTATCTTGAAATGAGCATTATTTGTAACACATTTTCTTCTTCAAAGCAAAGCTGCAAAGCAAAAACTGGATAGTAATGAAAACTGGATTTTGCTTTATCTTGATTCTCCCCCTGCTGTGCATCACTCAGCTTATGGCAGCTTCAGACTTAAAAGTCCTGGTTTCCATCAAACCTTTCCATTCACTTGTCTCAGCAATTATGCAGGGTGTTTCCGAACCTCTTCTGTTGATAAACGGCAATAATTCACCACATTCATTTGCACTTCGCCCGAGTTCTGCAGAGACCCTGCAACAGGCGGATCTTGTTTTTTGGGGAGGAGAAAAACTTGAAGGATTTTTAACAAAACCTCTTCAGTCTTTGGCCAGCAGTGCAAAGTTGGTTACAATTCAGGAAACAGTAGGTCTGAGACTCTGGCCGCTGCGTTCAGGAATAGCGTGGCAAAAACATGAAACTGATTCAACTAATGATCATAATGTAGAAAATGAAACAGCACGCACTTACGGAACAGATCCACACATTTGGCTGGATCCGTACAACGCAAAAATAATCAGCAGTAAAATAGTGGAAATTTTAACTGCAATGGATCCTCAAAACGCACAATCTTACCGCATAAACGGAGAAAAATATGGACTCCGTCTTGAACTCCTCGACAGCAGGCTGAAATCAGAAATGACTAAGATCGCGAAAACACCATATTTGGTGTTTCATGATGCATATCAATATTTTGAAAAAAGGTATCAACTCAATGCTGTTGGATCAGTGACGCTTCATATTGGTTATGGCTCAAGTGTACGCAGACTGATGGAAGTACGTAAGTCAATTCAAAAAGAAAAAATACGCTGCATTTTCAGCGAACCTCAGTTTTCACCAAAACTACTGCAGACCGTTACTGCAGGTACAAATGTAAAAATAGGAACTCTTGATCCTTTAGGAGCGGGACTTGAACCTGGAACAGAACTGTATTTTACATTACTAAATAATCTCAGTCATGCCTTAAGTAACTGTCTTAATTGATTATTGACAGATAAATATAGTTTAATCCTGTAAAATTATTAGAGAGACTGCTTCTCAGCAGAAAATATAAGCAGACATCCAAAAAGCACTATTGCCTTTTAGCACTATTTCCATAAATTAAAATGTGTAAAGACAAGCAAAAACAAGCAGGAAATATAATGGAAGAGGATGAATCCACTGCTTCAGTATTCAAGCAGTTTTCCACTCAATTTTTGCATGGAATGTCAGTAAGAATGCGAGAAACTTACAGCAGGACGCAGTTGGATGAATTTCTCAAGGAACGCTTTGTATTTTTTCAGGAAGCGACCCGCAGGAGCGGAATGGTCAGGGTTAAGTCACATCAACTATCCACTGAGTCACAACAGCAGGAGTCACGTTACAACGGTCATGTGATAGTTGAAATATCTGCTCCGGACGCGCCATTCATCGTCGTCACAGTTGAAGCGTTGATGCGGAAAATGGAGTTGCTGATTCATCGAAAACTTCACCCTATAATGGGTGTGGTACTTTCTGCAGAAAAGGAGATAGAAGCAGTTATTTATCCTGAAGAAAAAATGGACAAATTTGATCATCTTTATCTGGAAATTGAAGCGGATACGGATATTGTCTTCTTAAAACGTCTTGAAACTCTGATTGCCGGACATATGCTGGCAGTACAACTTGTCCGTAATCATAGACAAAAAATGCTGCAGTCACTGGCATCAATGCAAACAGAAATTGAATCTGTGACCGTAGTTTCAGCAGACACAAAGGGTGAGTGGTCAAAACTTTGCGGTTGGCTGAATCTTGACAATTTTACGGTGATGGGATTTATCTCATTTTTACAGAGTGATTCAGATTCTGCGGATTTTATCAAAACTGTCGAAAACTCCGGACATGGAATATTAGCTGCTGAATATATAGAAAAAACTTCTAATATACTCTTAAATGTTTTAACTGCGCATCTGTGGAAACGTCGTCACTCAGATTTCCCTTTTGCACTTGACCGAGTAAATTTCCCAAGCCCGGTATTGCGATTTGAAAATCTGATGGTCCTGAGTTTACGTATTCCGGATGCAATACTTGGCATGGTAGAACATGTGTTTCTTGGTCTGCTCAGAGGTAGTTCTCTTAATGTAAAAAATACTGAGACTCCGTTGATTCACCAGAAGATGCGTTATATCTTCGAAAACCGGAACATGCTTCAGAACAGTTATGATTACAATGAGGTTGTGCGGATTTTTGGCGCAACACCAAAATTCGAATTGTTCCGTTCATCAAGAAAAGAATTAATTCAAATATGCGATGACCTTCTGTCAGTCAATAACCCTAATAATATACATTGTTTTCAAATAGATACACGCAATTCAGGAATTTTAAAACTGATGGTTGTGATGCCAACTTCTCTTCTAAATGAAGAAGCAATTGAGCAAATGGCAGACTTTCTCAAAGCCAAAATCCCGCATCAGAACTGTGAATGGTTTGAAGCGCGAGGAAGTGAGAAGTCACGGTTGCATTTTGAATTTGAGCTGCATGAGGATTTACAGGGAAACAGCGATTTGCCGTCTTTTGATTTGTTGCTGCTTGAAGGAGAAATCAGTGTATTGATAAAACCATGGGAAACTCAACTGCGTGAATTGCTTCGTAATCAGTATCCAGGAGAAGAAGGCGCGCAACTTTATGAACGCTATGTTCCGCTGATGCCTTCGCATTACCGTGCACGTGTTGATACCCTGGAAGCGTTAGAGAATATCCAGTATATGGAACTGCTGACGCATGAAGATAATTTACAATTCGATTTAAAACCCTTTACCATGCCTTCACTGCTGATTGAGTCAGTCTCCCTGCTGTACATTTATAGTAAAGAAAAAATTCATTTGATCAGGATTATGCCTGTCTTGCAGAATCTGGGGCTGCACGTGATTGATCAGTTAACAACCAGGATTGGTAATGACGTAAAAACCCTGGGATTTATCCAGACTTTTCGGGTAATCCGTAATGACAAAGTTAATATTGACGAAATACGTTTTAAACCGTTACTGGCAGCAATTGTTCAGCAGGTGTATCTGCAAAATACTGAAAATGATCCCCTGAACGGACTTGCTCTGCTGGCAAATTTAGGCTGGCGTGAAATTAACGTGCTTCAACTTTATCGAAATTTATCCCTGCAGTTAAGTGCACCGCTGACACGTGAAACTATAAATGCGGTTTTGCTGAGGCATCCGCAATCCTCACGTTTACTGTTTGAGACATTTGCCTGCCGCTTTTCTCTTGATCCTTCTTTCGGAAATCTGGCTTATCGTAAGGAAGTCCTACTGCCTCAAAAAAAACAGGAGTTTTCCGAATCTCTGGAAAAAGTTCAAAATGTGACTGACGATGAAGTCCTGCGACGTTTGTTTGAACTGATTGAAAACACTTTACGTACTAATTTTTATCTGCCTAAAGATGCTGAAGAAACAGGTGTTTCGGTCAAGTTGGATTCAAGAAAAATTGAGCAAATGCCGGTTCCAGTACCTTTCAGAGAAATATATGTCCATGACGTCGGCATGGAAGGACTCCATTTACGCTTTGGCCCGGTCGCGCGGGGAGGGCTTCGCTGGTCAGACCGCCCCGATGATTTCAGGACGGAAATACTGGGACTCGTCAAAACTCAGCAAACTAAAAACGTGGTAATTGTTCCAGTAGGTTCAAAAGGCGGTTTTGTGCTGAAAAACACTCCGGCATCAAGAGAAACCGCAATCACAGAATCTCAAAATCAGTACAGACGTTTTATCAGTGCCATGCTGGAAATAACCGATAATCTAGATCCAGAGGGGAAGGTACACACACCAAGTCATGTTCTTTCATATGATGATCCCGATCCATACTTGGTTGTTGCCGCAGATAAAGGGACAGCTACTTTTTCTGATATTGCGAATGAAGTTTCAGAAAAATATGATTTCTGGCTGGGTGACGCATTTGCTTCAGGAGGTTCAGTAGGTTACGATCATAAAAAAGAAGGAATTACTGCACGAGGTGCCTGGGAATGTGTGATGTTGCATTTTAGGGAAATGGGACGTGACATTCAGACCGAACCCACGACAGTGGTGGGTGTAGGTGATATGAGCGGAGATGTATTTGGTAACGGTATGTTGCAGAGTAAAATGCTGCTGTTGCAGGCCGCATTCAATCACCAGCACATTTTTCTTGATCCTGATCCTGATACAGAAATTTCATGGAATGAGCGCAACCGGATTTTTAATTTAGCAAGTTCTTCCTGGAGTGATTATTCCGTAGAGTTAATCAGTGACGGAGGCGGTATTTTTGAGCGTTACGCAAAATCGATCAAACTGTCTCCGCAGCTTCAAACTCTGCTTGGGACAGATGCACTAAGTTTAAAAGGTGATGAGGTTGTACGTTTAATTTTACAGATGAATGCGGATTTACTGTGGTTTGGCGGTATAGGTACGTATATCAAAACTTCTGCACAGACTCATTTTCAAGTCGGTGACCAGGCAAATAATCAGCTCAGGATTGATACCACTGAGTGTCATGTGAAAGTGATTGGTGAAGGTGCAAATTTAGGCTTAACTCAGCTGGCTCGCATTGATCTTTCCAACAACGGAGTCAGACTGAACACGGATGCAATTGATAATTCTGCTGGTGTCAATATGTCGGACTATGAAGTTAATTTGAAAATATTGCTTCAACAGATGCTACGCAGCGGATTTATAGAATCGAAAGAAGAACGTAATGAGTTGCTGGCTTCAGCAACAAATGAAGTCTCAGAGTTGGTTTTAGCGAATAACCGTGGGCAGCACCGCTTGATTTCCATGGACAGCATCCGCTCCAACAGTAATTTCAGGCTGTTTCGCAAGTTGATTCTACACCTTCAGGCACAGGGGATGAATAAACGCAGCGAGTACATTCCTTCGCGTGGAGAGCTTGATCAACTGGAACAAGTGAATATGCCGTTGCCGCGGCCAGTCCTGTCAGTGCTGATGGCTTACGCAAAAATGGAGGTTTATGAAGCATTGACGTCCTCCAATATGCCTTTTGAAGCAGAGCTTACTAAGACTTATCTACAATACATACCACCTGTTTTACGCAGCCATTTTGGTGAAAAAATAAACGAACATCCTTTAAAAAAGGAAATTGTCTCAACTGTACTGACAAACAATGTGATAAATCAGGCAGGTTCTACTTTTATTTCCAGAATGGCACAAGTCACGGAATGCGGTATTCCGGATATTGTACGGACCTACCTCGTTCTGGAAGCGAGTCTCGGGGCTGTTGAAATGCGGGAGATTTTGTATTCAATGGATGATATCAGCGAGAATGAGCGTTATGAAGTGCTTATTGAGCTCGAAGATTTATTAAAAATGCTGGTTAGAAACGTCTTGTATAGTCAAAAAACACCACCTGGATTTGAGAAAATCGCAGAATATCACCGCTTATTGAGTGAAATCAAAGAATTACCAGAAAATTCTGCTGCTTCGCAAAACTCAGCAGGCGATCAGTTAAAGGATGAAACAGCAATTGAGGGGGAGGAAACTATAGATATTGAACCACGTGCGGTTGACGCTTTCCGCGCTTCTTTACAGCGTTTAATGATCGCACCGGACGTAATGCATTTATGCATCAACAAAGCATTAGCCGTCAGTGTTGCTTACCGGATTGCGCAGAGTGTTGAGCACATATTTGGCTTTGACTGGTTGCGTGAACGACTGGTAGAACTTGAGCCGAACAATGACTGGGAACTCGAATATCAGGACATTCTCTTACGTAATTTGGATGCCAATAAACTGGGACTGCTTGAGGTGCTACTTGAATCCCACGCACTTGAGAATTTGAAAGTTCAAGATTTCAATAGTATGCTTGAACCTCTTGAAAGCGTGAATGCCGCGAATCTGCGTGCTTATGTTCAGTCTCTTGAACAGGTACGTGCCGGGTCGTTAATCAGTCTTACATCTATCGCGGTAATTCTCAGTCGATTGGAATTTCTTAAAAATATCTCAAGAAAAAGCTGAAAATCTTTTTTTATATTCTTGCTAATAATTTTATGATTGCAATGATACTTGCCGGTGGAACCGGTACCCGGCTCTGGCCCTACAGCAGGAGCATGACACCTAAACAATTTCTTAATCTCGGTTCTACTCACGAGTCCTTGTTTCAAGAAACGTGCAGCCGCCTGGAACCTCTCGTCTCTCCGGAAAAGATATACGTAGTAGGCTCTAATGAGCATGTGGGCGAACTACAGCAGCAGATGCTGCAAATCCATCCGGATTACAGTCCGGAACAACTGCTGATTGAGCCACTGAGCCGTAATACTGCTCCCGCTATTCTCTTGGGTGTTTTGCAGATTCCGGAAAATCAACGTCAGCAGCCGATCGTTATTTTAGCGTCAGATCACCTGATAAAAGCACCTGAAAATTTCATCAGTGCCTTGAAAAGTGCAGAACCGCTGGCAAGTTCCGGATATATTGTGACTTTTGGTATTCGCCCTGACCGTCCTGAAACCGGTTACGGCTACATCAAGGCCGGTGAGGCCCTGGAAGTCGGCTTTAAGGTTGCGGATTTTGTTGAGAAACCTGATCAGGTGACTGCTGAAGCATATCTGGAATCAACTGATTATACCTGGAATGCAAGTATTTTTATGGCAACGGCAGAAACCTGGCTCGATGAATTTCGAAAACACGCGCCCGAACTGCTGGCTGCTTTTGAGAAAAATTCAACTGCCGGAAAAGATATCGCTGATCCGGAAAATATCCGCGAAATATATGAATCTATTGAGGCTGAATCAATTGACTATGCTCTGCTGGAAAAATCAAAAAATGTCGCGGTTTTGCCGGTTGAAATGGAGTGGAGTGATTTAGGTAGTTGGGAAAGTATATATCAGGTTTCTGAAAAAAATTCACAGGGTAATGTGTTACGCGGTAATGTCATTACACACGATACTCGTAACTCTTTGATATTCAGTAGTAAAAAACTGGTTACAAGTATCGGTGTTGATAAATTGATTATTGTGGAAACTGATGACGCACTGCTGGTTTGTGACTTGAGACGTTCCCAGGACGTGAAAAAACTTGTAGAAACATTAAAAAAAGAAGATCGTCACGAATATAAATTCCATACAAGGGTGATGCGTCCGTGGGGCAGTGCCACAACCATTCAGGAAAATAATTTCTACCGTATCCGCATACTGGAAATCATGCCGGGGAAAAGTATTTCCCTCCAGCGTCACCAGCAACGTAGCGAACATTGGGTTGTTTTGAAGGGGGTCGCGGATGTGCAGAGAGGAGACGAAAAAGTTTTGCTGAAGGAAAATGAATCAGCCTACATACCTATAGGCATACCACACCGTCTTGGAAACTCTCAAAAAAATTCTCTGCAAATCATAGAGGTTCAGCAGGGACAGTACCTTGGTGATGAGGATATTGAACGGTTATAACAGCAACATCAAAGGCCATCCATGATTGTCTATCCGATTCTCAACTTTGTATTGCCACTGATGTTCTCGAGTTTTGTGCTTGTCGGCAACCCACAGGCCGGCTGTAATGAATGCAGCAAAAAAGCGGATTTGAACGTCAGTGAGAGTAAAAAAGCTGAAGCAGTAGAGCGGACAAATCAGGCAGTCATTAAAGATGAATTAACAGAGGAAATGCATTCAGGAGAGATGCGACAGAAGATTCCAGCGCAAAAAGAGGAATAGCATTCAGTAAACTAATCCGGAAGATAATTCGCAGTCAATGCTTAAGAACCGAGGCTGAGCGTCATGTTCCGGGTTCCTGTGTATGATCCTTTAAGATGTTCAACTCTTTTGAATAGAGGCGCATACCAATTGAGAGAATAGGAAGAACCACCGCTATTACAATCCAAAAAAGGAAATACAGCCCAATTAGCAAAGAACCATTCAGGAATGCTTTAGGTTTTGTTAAATCCGCATCCATTTTTTACCTGTTTTGATTGCATTAATAATCACATGCATTGACTGGTAAAAGCAATTAGCCGGCCAAAGTCCAGGAAAAATCTTATTCACTTCAAACGTCTTTCAGCAGAATCCGGAACAGTTATTCTAAGTCTGTGTCTCTTTTAATAGGCAGAGTAATTCTTGCTTTATTTCCTAGTAAGCTAATTCATTTCGGGAAAGAGAACTATATGGGCAGGATGAAAATATGGGGATGTATGCAGGCTTTTTTTATCTGGGCACTACTTATAATATTCTTCTTTATAGAGTGTTTTTGGGTAGCCGTTACTTCCAAGGTTTGTTGTGTTACCTAGCCTGATGAAAGTCTTTTCCGAACTAACCTGGATCAGGTCACTGTACTCAGCATTTTGTGCCTTGTATGTGATTGAACCGCAAGTCAATCCTGCAATTGATGTCTGAGCACCAGAGCTCCACCCGGTTGATCCACAGTAAGAATCAGTGTTCAATGAAGTAGCAGTATCAGAAGTTTTAGGTTCTAAAGTAATGTTTGACACAACCGCGGTGTATTTGGTCATAATTTGATTCTGGGCAGTGGTGCTTTTACTGCCAAGACTCAGTGTGTTCATTGTTTTTCTAATAACAAAATTTTGAGTTACACAATTCAAATCAGAATAATTAGTACTGGTTGAGCTTAAGTTGTCAGCTGTTGCAGAAAACACAAGTACAGTCTTTGTAGAAGTCAAGGCTGTAGTGTTATCAACGCATTCTGCTGTCCATGTTCCCGCCAAAAAGTCTGTCGTAACACTTACTGATTCATCCTTGGTACTTGTCGAAAGATTGTCACCGCAGCCTGTAGGAAGGAAAATAATCAACATGAGTAAGATCAAGTAACTTTTCATCATTCACACTCAAAAACTGTAACCTAGATAAATCACCAAATTAGTGGGAAAATCTGTATTTTCTTCAAAATTACTTTTAATTGCATCACTGAATCTTAACATATTTTCTGTATATTCAACTGTCCTGGAACCCCCTATGCTGGCGTTGAATGAGATGGCTGTACTCATACCAAAACTCCAGACTTTATGCCATCCTACACCTGTTACAAGTACCATCGGGCTCCATTTCATTTTTATAGAAGCCAATTTTGCTTTTGTCTTATCTTCAGTAATAGTGCCGGTACCGCTCCAGTTACGGAAAGCTAATCCCGCCTGTCCGAAAAGCCCGTCCGTAAATTCCAGATCCCTCAAATAATACCTTGCATATGCATTAACAGTTTGAATATTTGTTTCAACCTCAATTGTTGTACCCGAACTTCCACCTGAAGAGGATGTGCTTTGTGAAGAGACATCACCGCCGAAAAGAATTTCGTTAGTAAAATTGTAACTTCCTTGAACTCCAATTCCCCAGGTAGAATAGAATAATCCACCCTCAGATCCTCCTGATCTATCCTTCTCATCCGTCTGCATTTCTGATGATTCTTCCGGTTTAACCACCTCCGGTTCCGCCTCACTGCTTTCACTTTGGGCTAAAAGTGACAGCGGTGAAAAAAGCAAAATGATTAATAAAAAAACTCTAAACCTAAACATTAACTATCTTGTTAAAAGGATTTATTCCAGCTTTACCCACTACCAATGACTATGTTACTACCTATGTTAATATTAGTAGCAGGAAGGGTTGTGCTGGTCATTGCGTTGCCTGCACTGTCTGTCACTGTACCAATACTAAAACTACTTACGTTTAAACGACCAATACTTGAATCACCTGAATCAATAGTGTAAGTTCCCACCAATGTTGTTCCGTTTGCAGCAGCAGTTAATGTAACGTTATCTCCCGTATCTAATGTAACTGTAATTGTATTTCCGGAAACGACACCTTCCGAAGCAGTAGCAGTAATATTTACA